>MDTG01065847.1_pt1 | contig 12085 bp, 12 predicted proteins | sample 811421 | NCBI WGS metagenome assembly MDTG01 (sample SAMN05326645, study PRJNA326480) | marine metagenome | isolation source: seawater | place: Pacific Ocean: South East | collected 2011 | reverse complement strand
TCAAATGATTCACTATCTTTAACTTTAATGCCTGGCACTAAAATCACCCACTTTCTTTTTAAATTTTAGGGTTGCATTATATTTAAACTTTACTTAATTCTTATTTAACTAAAAATTAAATATAATAAATACATTAATAAAAAGGTACTTTTATGGAATTAACACATTTAGATGATAATAATAGACCAAAGATGGTTGATGTTTCAAGTAAAAATGAAACACATAGAATAGCAGTAGCTACAGGGCAAATTACTATGTCTTCTGATGCATATAAGGCAATTATAGATAATACTTCTAAAAAAGGTCCTGTAATACAAACAGCAGTTATTGCAGCTATTATGGGTGTTAAAAAAACTAGTGAATTAATACCTATGTGTCACCCACTATTATTAAGTGGAATTAATTGTGATGTTGAAGAAAAACCTGAACTTCCTGGTTTTAAATTAACTGTTACAGCAAAACTTAATGGACAAACTGGTGTTGAAATGGAAGCATTAACAGGTGTATCTGTTGGACTTCTTACTATTTATGATATGGTTAAAGCAATTGATAAATCAATGGTAATATCAGATGTACAATTGGAGACTAAATCTGGTGGTAAAAGTGGCGATTTTAAAAGGAAATAAAATAAGAGATGGTAGATTTAAGTAAAGAAAAACTAGAACTTGATTATCCGTGTAATTGGACGTATAAATTAGTTGTACTAGAGAAAATAAATATTAAAAGAACAGTAAAAGATGTTGTACTTGAAAGAGAGCATACAGTTATTGAATCAAAAACAAGTGCTAAAGGTAAGTTTAAAAGTTATACTTTGGAATTACTTGTTCATAACGAAGATGATAGAAAAACGTTATTTGAAGTTTTAGGTGAACATGATGATATAAAGATGGTAATATAATATAAATGCATCAAAACAGAAGAAACTTTTTACAATTAGGAGCAATATCACTATTTACATTATCTTCAAATTCTAACTTATTTGCAGGTACTAAAATAATTACTAAGGAAGATTTATATATTGCAAAAAAAGATTATGATGTTTTTCAATCAGTTAGAAATAAATTAAAATTAGTACAAACACATATTGGATATGGCAATTTTAATATCATAAATTTTGATACTATGCTAAGAATTTCAAAAAATGCTTCTAATATTGAAGAGTTTACAAAAGCTGAGATAGATTTCTTAGAATTTATTTTTTATTATAATCCTTCATCTCATGGTTTTTTTGGTGAAAGAATTAGTAATAATATTACGGATACAATTGATAAAAAGATAATTACAAAGATACCTAGAACTGGACATTATTTATTTAAAGGCAAGGCTGAAAAGACTTATTATGAAATGACAAATGATGTTGGGTCTTCACTTACTTTAACTTCAGGAATTAGAAGTATTGTAAAGCAAACAAAATTGTTTCTTGATAAGATTAATGCAGTTGAAGGAAATATTTCTGTTGCTGCTAAATCAATTGCACCTCCAGCTTTTACATATCATGCTATTGGAGATTTTGATGTTGGTAAAAAAGGTTTTGGATATGCAAATTTTACATCTAGATTTGCAAATACTAATGAGTTTAAAAAGATAAAAGAACTAAAGTATGTTGATGTTCGATATACAATAAATAATAAGGACGGCGTTAGGTATGAACCTTGGCATATTACAACTATTTAAATTTTTATTAATATTTATCTGTTTACAAAATTTAAATGCAGAAGTGAAGAGTTTTGATTTTGATTTTATAAAAAAAGGTCAACAAGACGAAAATACATTATTAATTATTGGTGGTATTCAAGGTGATGAACCAGGTGCTTTTATGGCTGCTTCACTTATTGCTACACATTATGATATTAAAAAAGGTTCTGTTTGGGTAATTCCAAATTTAAACTTTTACTCAATTATTAAAAGATCTCGTGGTCCTTATGGAGATATGAATAGAAAGTTTGCTGCATTATCTAAAGATGATCCAGATTATAATGCAATTGAGAGAATAAAGAAATATATTAAGTCTGATGAAGTAAAATTGATTTTAAACTTACATGATGGAAGTGGATTTTATAGAGAGAAATATATTAATAATAAAATGTCACCAAGACGCTGGGGACAATGTGCAATTGTTGATCAATCTACTTTAGATATAGAAAAATATGGAAACTTAGAAGAGATATCTTCAAAAGTTGTTAAAGGTATTAATACTAATTTAATTAGAGAACGTGATATGTATCATGTTAAAAATACTAAAACAAGACTTGGTGATAAAGAGATGGAAAAAACTCTTACTTATTATGCTATTAATAATGGAAAAGCAGCCTTTGCAAATGAAGCTAGTAAAGAGCTTAATTTACAAGAAAGAGTTTATTATCATTTATTAGCAATTGAAGAGTATATGAATATTATGGGTATTGAATTTGAAAGAAAGTTTAGTATTTCCACTCCAGAAATTAAAAAAGTGATAAATAATGATATCTTTATCTCTTTTTATGATGAAAAAATAAAATTACCACTTTCTAAGGTTCGAAAACTTTTAAAATATTTTCCTATTAATAAAGATGGAGATTTAAGTTTTACTGCTTCAAATCCTTTAATGACTATTGTAAAAGAGGGCAAAGAGTATATTATTCATTATGGAAATAGGAAATTAGCTAAACTTCATCCTGATTATATAAAATTTATTGAAGATGAAAGAGATATAAATATATCTATTGATGGTGTTAATCAAAGTATAAAATTTGGTGATATTATTTATGCAAAAGATAGTTTTAATATTGAAGCAATACCTGATTTACGTGTAAATGTAATTGGTTATGTTAATAAAAAATATAGAAATGAAGTAGGTATAAATATAAATAAAAATGAAGTTGCAAAAAGATTTTCTATAGACCAAGATGGAAATTTATTTAGAATTGAATTTTATAATGGAGATAAGTTTGCAGGAATGATTCTTTTAGGGTTTGAAAAATAGAGTATTTTTATACTCTATTTAAAGAAAACTAATTCTTTTTTAATTTTTTCTTGATTTAATTTTTTACAAGCAGTTTTATAAATTTCGTTAATTCTTTCTTCATCGTCATTTACAATAGTTTTAACTTCATCTATAGTTTTTCCCTCAGCAAATGCTATAAAAACTTTAAACTCTTTTTTTGTAAATTTCTTTTTAAGAACTTCTTCTAATTCATCTTCATCTTTTAATGTTCCAACTAACTTATCTATATTTAATTCTATTGCTTCTGTAAAATTCATATCTTTCCTTTTAATTATTTAACCAATTTTCTATATTTTCAATATCTTCGTATGAAGTTAAATCTAACATTATTGGTGTTATTGAGATGTAATTAGCTTTTATAGCTTCAAAATCACATGTTTTATTTTCAGACTCTTTCCATATTAATGGATGTAAGCCAACCCAATAAAACTCCTCGCCTCTAGGATTATGATGCCTATGTGTATCATTTCCATATTCTCTATATCCAGCGTTTGTGATTTTAATACCATTACACTCATCTGGTTTTATTGGTGGGATATTAACATTTAAAAACTTTCTTTCCTCTAATGGAAAGTTATTATCTAATATTTTTTTTGCTAAAGATGCAATAGTTTGTCTTGCAAGTGCAAAATCCCAAGCATTTTTTATATCATTACATCCTTTTTTACATACTTGTGATATTGCAATTGCTGGAACTCCTTGTAAAACTGCTTCCATTGCTGCTGCTGCTGTTCCACTATAAGTTATATCTTCACCCATATTAGCACCAATATTTATACCACTTATTACTAAATCAGGTTTATATCCATCTTTAAAAAGATTATTTAAAGATATAAATACACAATCTGTTGGACTTCCATCATCAACTCTATAATAGTCATCATCAACTCTATCAAGTCTTAGTGGTCTATCAAGTGTTAAAGAGTGTCCACAAGCTGATTTGTTTTTTGCTGGTGCAACTATAATAATTTTTGCAATAGGCCGTAAGGCTTCTATTAAGGCTTTTAATCCAATAGCATCAAAGCCATCATCATTTGTTAATAAGATTTGTTTCATGAGACTACAAATGCTCCCTCAATTTGGTGTATTAAATTTTCTACATTTGAAGTTACTTTAAAACCACTTTCTAATTCAATGTCAGCAAGTTTTGATTTAACTAAAATTTTTAATTCTCTTTTTCCTTGATTATTTGCAACAATTTCAAAGAGTTTAAAAATACTTATATCTTGATTTACAAAAGGTATTGCAATTGTAAGAGGTGGTTCAATAACTGCTTGTTGTTTAGTTTTAATTTTCTCTTTTTTTGCAGCTTTTAAATCTTCAATTTTGATAATATTCATTCTTGTAAAGTTTTCATCTTTAGAAATCTTTACTTTAAAAGCAATAGGTTTTTCTAAATCAAAATCATCTTCTAGCTCTTTAATTCTATCTTCAAATAATAAAAGTTCAATACTTCCATGTAAATCCATAATAGAAGCAATTCCAAATTTATTACCTTTTTTTGATACTTTTGTAACGATATTTTCGATTTTTCCTACAAATAAAGCTTGCGAACCATCTGCTAGTTCATCAATTTGAGAAGAAAGTGTATATTTAATTTGATCTAATTGCTCTCTATATTCATCAAGTGGATGTCCTGAAACATAAAAACCAAGTGATGCTTTTTCAAACTCTAAGATTTCTTTTGCTTCGTACTCTTCAAGTGCATCTAATTCAATATCAATTTTTGTAAGTTCTTGTGAATCACCAAATAATGAACCTGTAGCCATCTTTTTGGCTTTCATAGAGTTTGCAACACATTCAGAAATTTTTTCAATTTGCTCTAGCATTGCACGTCTTGAATATCCAAAACTATCAAAAGCACCAGTTTTTGTTAAAGATTCAATTACTCTTTTATTTACCTTACTTCCATCAATTCTTGAAATGAAATCTGAAAGGTCAGTAAAATCTCCACCTTCATCACGTGCAGCAATAATTGATTTAATAGCAACATCTCCTGCACCTTTAACAGCACCCATACCAAACATTACAACTTCATTTTCTTTATCTTCTAAAGTAGTAGCTGAAAATACAAGGTCAGATTTATTAATATCAGGTGGAAATAAATCCAATCCTAATCTTTTTACTTCATCTACATATTTTACAACTTTATCAGTATTATCTTTTTCTAAAGTAAGTAATGCTGCCATAAATTCTGATGGGTAATATCTTTTTAAATATGATGTATAAAATGTTACAAGAGCATATGCTGCTGAGTGAGATTTATTAAATCCATATCCAGCAAATTTTACAATTAAATCGAACAGTTCTTCACAATGGGTTCTGTTATAACCTTTTTTAACTCCACCATCTGCAAACTCACCTTTAAGTCTATCCATCTCTTCAACAATTTTTTTACCCATGGCTCGTCTAACTAAATCGGCACCACCAAGGCTAAAACCACCAATAGTTTGCACAATTTGCATAACTTGCTCTTGATAAACAATAACTCCATAAGTAGGTTTTAAAATTGGTTCTAAAGGTGCTGTAAATTCATCATAGAAATAGTCAATTTTTGCACGACCATGTTTTCTATCGATAAAGTCATCAAGCATCCCTGATTCCATTGGACCTGGTCTATATAATGCTAGAACGGCAATAATATCTTCAAAATTATCAGGTTTTAGTCTTTTACATAAATCTTGCATACCATCTGATTCTATCTGGAATAGCCCAATTGTATTTCCAGTTTGAATTAGGTCATATACACCTTTGTCATTAACATCTGCTGTTAAGAAATCAATTCTTTTACCATGTCTTTTTTCAATAAGTTTTAAACCCTCTTCAATAACTGTCAGGGTCTTCAACCCAAGGAAGTCAAACTTAATTAAATCAACATCTTCAACATATTTACCGTTGTATTGAGTGGCAAGTGTATCAAGTCCTGAGGGCTTAAATAAAGGAGTTTTATTCCATAAAGGCTCATTTGAAATAACTACACCAGCTGCATGAGTTCCTGCATTTCTATTAAGTCCTTCTAATGCTATTGCATATTCCCAAACTCTTGCCGCTTGTGGATCTGCATCACAAAGCTCTTTTATTTTTGGTTCTTTTTCCCAAGAATTTGTAAGGTCAATTCCTAATTCATCAGGAATTAGTTTTGCCATTGCATCTGCTTTTGAGTATGGCATATCTAAAACACGGGCAACGTCTCTGATTACCCCTTTTGCAAGAAGCTTACCAAAAGTAATAATTTGAGCAACATTGGCCCGTCCATATTGTTCAACAACATAGTCAATAATTTCCCCACGTCTTGCTTGACAGAAATCCATATCAATATCTGGCATAGATATTCTTTCAGGGTTTAGGAATCTCTCAAAAAGTAGACCATAAGGCATAGGGTCAATATCGGTAATTTCTAGCGAGAAGGCTACTAAACTTCCAGCAGCTGAACCCCTTCCAGGACCTACAGGAATTTTCATTTGTTTTGCAACAATAACGAAATCCCAAACAATTAACATATATCCTGGGAACTTCATACTGTTAATAATGTCTATTTCAACTTGAAGTCTATCTTTATACTCTTGGTGTTTTGATTCATCAACAATCTTAAGTCTTTTTTCTAAACCTCTCCAGCATTCATCAATAAATAATACCTTATCATTTTCAAGTGAGTATTCAAGTTCTGGTTCTGGAAGAGTAAGATTATTAACTTCAGATTTTTGACGTGTAAACTTGAAATTTGGAGGAGTTGGGTCTCCTAGTTTTATCTCTAAATTACATTTATCTGCAATCTCTTGTGTTGCTGTAATTGCTTCAGGAATATCTGCATAAAGTTTTGCAATTTGTTCTGGTGTTTTTAAATAAAACTCATGAACACTATGTCTTAATCTATTTGGATCATCATAAAGTTTATTCATAGCAATACACATAAATGCTTCGTGTGCATCAGCATCTTTTTGGTTTAAATAGTGTGTATCATTAGTTGCTACTACTTTGATATCTAGCTCATGTGCTAGTTTTAAAATTTGATCATCAATAAAATGCTGGTCACCAATACCATGCCTCATGATTTCTAAATAAAAATCATCTCCAAAGATTTCTTTATATTCTAAGGCTGCTTGTTTTGCTCCCTCATAACCTTTTGCACCATTTTTTACATTTCTTTCATTTTGTAGATTTAAATGCCAGTTTACTTCACCTTGTAAACAAGCAGCTGAACACACTAAGCCCTCAGAGTTCTCACGTAATAGTTTTTTATTTATTCTTGGATAATAGTAAAAACCATGCATATATGCTTGTGAGCTTAAAAACATTAAGTTTTTATAACCAGTTTGGTTTTTTGCATATAAACATAAGTGAAATCTTTTTCTTGTAGTTTTATCTCCGACTTCTTCATTGTTATGAATATAAGCTTCCATCCCAATAATAGGTTTAATACCTTCATTTCTCATTGCATTGTAAAAATCAATTGCTCCAAAAAGGTTACCATGATCTGTCATAGCAACAGAAGTCATTCCCATTTCTTTTACTTTTTTTGCAAGAGGTTTGATTTTATTTGCACCATCAAGTAGTGAGTATTCTGTATGTAAGTGTAAATGCGTAAATTGTGGTGTTGTAGACATATATAAATCTTTATAATAATTTTTATTTTTTAATAGTTTATAGTATATCTAAAAAATGATTTTGTGCCTCTTTAAAACCCAATTTAAAACACTCATCAATTTCATGAAAAGTGTATAATGAAAAGTTTCTAATATGCTTACTTCCTAAGTAGTGATTTGTATTTTCTAGTGAGTATTTGTGGTTTGTATACAGCTGTGTAAAAACTCTTCTTTTAATGGCTTTTATTGGGTTTAATCTCAAGATTGGATTTGAATATTTCTTTGGAAATAAATCAACAGAAAAAATATCATAGTTTTTATTTTCTAGAGGTTTAATTGGAATATTATCAAATAAACCACCATCAATTAAATACATATTTTTATATTTAACTGGTTTAAATAAAGGAATAATAGCACTTGATGCCATGCATAAAGTTATAGTATCCCCACTATTAAAATAATGAAGTTTTTTCTCTTTAACATCATATGCATTTACAAAAACTGGTTTTGGAATATCTTCTAACTTTTCAATAGGTAATAATTCTTTTATGATTTTATTTGAAGTATCAATTTTTAGTAAACCATTTCTAAAATAGTTGAATTTTAAAGCTTGTCTTATATCCTTTGAAGAGAATATTTTTAATTGTTCTTTTGCAGAAATTCCACTTGCATGAGAGCATGAAATAATACTTCCAATTGAAGAACCACTATATGCTTGTATCTCTATACTATTTTCTTCGCAAAAATGTAAAACTCCTAAGTGAAAAGCTCCACGAGCTGCTCCTCCACCTAATGCTAGTGCTAAATTCATTTATCTAACCAATTTATTATTTTAAATTCACCCTCATATGTCTCAACAATTGCTGTACATGATTCTACCCAGTCTCCACAATTTAGATATTCAACAGAATCAATATTTCTTATTTCTGCTTTATGAATGTGTCCACAAATAATACCATCATAACCTTTATTTTTTGCATGTTTTGAAAGTACAGATTCAAAGTCATTTATAAAAGAAACTGAGGATTTAACACTATCTTTTACATATTTTGATAAAGACCAATATTTTTGTATACCAATTTTTTTTCTTAAAAAATTTAATACAGAGTTTAGATGAAGTAATAAGTCATATCCATAGTCACCTAATATTGCAAGCCATTTCTTTGTCATTGTAATTGAATCAAAAAAGTCACCATGGGTGATGTAATATTTTTTACCATTTAAAGCTACATAGTCTAACTCATTACAAATATTTAGTGAATCACCTAATATTAACGGTACAAAAGGTCTTATAAACTCATCGTGGTTACCAGTTATAAAGCTTACTTTTGTTCCTTTTCTAGCTTTTTTTAATATCTTTTGAATAACATCTGAGTGTGTTTGTGGCCATATAAATTTACGTTTTATTGCCCAACCATCAACAATATCTCCTACTAATATTAAGTTTTCACTTTCAGTGTGTTTTAAAAAGTTTAAAAGTTCTTTAGTTTTTGAAAATTTTGTTCCTAAATGTATGTCTGAGATAAATATGCTTTTATATTTCATAAAAATATAATATACAATCATGATTACAATTGAATAACAAAATTATTATATTTCAAGAGTATATAAGCAAAGTTTAAATAAAATTTAAATAATTAGTAAAAGGGGATTTTAATGTTTAAAAGTATTTCTAAAGTAGGTATAACTGCTATTTTATCAGCATTTGTTATATCTGGTTGTACATATAAAAACGAGATTACAAGTACAACAGTTGATGGTGAAGTTTTAAAAGAGTACAACAAGGTACAAACAACAAAGCAACATCTTGAAATTGCAGAAGATAAGCAAAGAAACGTAACAACACAACAAACATTAGAAGGTACAATTTCCTCTTTAGCCACTCAAATGATGAGAAATAAAAAAATGACTACAAATAAACCTGTACTTATTACATCATTTGTAAGACTTGATTCTTTTAAGAAAACTTCAGAGTTTGGAAGAATTGTTAGTGAAAGTATGATTGATGAATTATCAAATAGAGGCTTTAATATTATAGAGTTTAGAGGTCAAATGGCTGTTTCTATAAATGATAAAGGTGAATATTTTATAACTAGAAAAACAAATAGATTAAAAGATAAAGTTCCAAATACTTATGTTGTAGTAGGAACTTATTCAAGACAATTTGGAAAAGTAATGTTAAATGCTAGAGTAATAGATAATGTTACGGGAAAAATAATTTCTAGTTCAAGATCTACTTATAATCACGGACTAAGAAATGACTGTATGTTATTTAAAGATTGTAGACCAGCTAGAACTATAAATATTATAAAAGAACGATAGTTAAATGAGTTCTAGCTTTTTTAAGATTATAAAGTATCTTACCCTTTCATGCTTTATAATTTTATCTTTTACTTCATGTACACATAAAAATCTAATAAATGGTACAAATGATTTTCATTCATTAGTATCACAACTTGTAGATGATTCTGCAAAAAAAATACAAAAATATACAATGCTTGAAGATATTGTTTTAGTATCAGATTTTGTAAATCTTGATAACTTAAAAAATAGATCGGAATTAGGCTTTTTATTATCTGATATTTTAAAAGATAGATTAGTATCATTAAATATTTTAGTTCGAGAAGTTGAGTTTGGAAAAGAGTTTGAATTAGGACCTAGTGGTTTTAATTTATTAACTAGAGACCAAAGTAAGATTGTTTCAAAAGTAGTAAAAGAAGAAAAGTATGCTGTTGTTGGAACTTATTCAATTACAAGTAGAAGCTTAAACTTATTTATAAAACTAATTGATATTAGAACTGGGCATATATTAGCCTCTTCTTATGAAAGAACGGGTATTGATGAAGAGATATTACAACTTGAGGGAAGTGATCAGCCTGTGATTCGTCCTCATGTTGTATTGTAGTTATATTATTATCTCTTGAATTAAAAACTGAGGAGTAACCTCTCCTCTAAACTCATTTTTATTTAAAGAAACAATTAAATCAAAACTATTAGGTAAATTGATATTTGAATCATTAAATTTTATAGCTTCAAATATTACACCTTCTGAATTTAAAACTAATTTCATATGATTTTTATCTCTTCCCATTAGATTAATTTTTACAACACTTACTTTTGAAACTTTGAAAATTGGTTTATGATTTTCTAAACCATAAGGCTCAAATTTATCGATAATATCTAAAAACTCTAAATCAACTGATGCTACATCTAATTCACCTAAGGTTACAGGGTCAATATGTAAATCATCTTTGAAGTCTTCTAGTTCTTGATTTATCAAGGTTTTAAACTCTTCTAAATTCTTTTCTTTTAAAGATAATCCAGCAGCATTTTTATGTCCACCAAAACCTAATAATAAATGAGATGCTTTTGTAATAATCGTATGAAGATTTATATTAGCATTAGCTCTTGCACTTCCTTTTGCAATTCCATTATTTAAAGAGAATATAAAAGCAGGTTTTTTAAAAGAGTTTGATAGTTTTGATGCAACTATTCCAATCACTCCCTCGTGCCAATCTTCTCCCCAAACGATAACTGCATTATCTTCTTTTGATGATTTACTTTGGGCTCTTTTTCTAATTTCTTCTTGTAAAGTTTTTCTATAGTTATTTAACTCTTCTAATTCTTGTAGGGATTCATTTGCTTGAAAAGAATTTTTTGAAAGTAAAAACTCTAAAGCAGTACTTGCATCTTGCATTCTTCCTGCACTATTAATCTTAGGAGCTATAAAAAAGCCAATATCATCAGAAACTAAGGCTTGTTTACCCATAACTTCATTTAGCTTTTTAAAGGCCTCTCTTGGAGATGTTTTGATTTTTTTTAAACCTTGTTTTACTAGTGTATAATTTAGTGCAGTCATTGGCATAATATCCGCAATAATTGCAACACAAAGTAAATCTAAAAAGTCAGTCATTTTAACATCTAAGTTTAATTCTTTTTTAATAGCTGCACATAAATACCAAGCAACTTGAGCTCCACAAATATCTTTAAACTCAAAAGTACAATCTTCTTGTTTAGGGTTTATAATTGCATATGCATAAGGGACTTCAATTCCTACTGTATGATGATCTGTAATAATTAAATCTATACCTTTTTCTTTTAGTTTTAAAGCAGCGCTTACTGCTGATATACCATTATCAACAGTAATTACTAAACCTGAGTCAATCATATCTACAATTTTAGGAGATAATCCATAACCATGTTTAAATCGATTTGGAATTATATAGTCTATTTTTACGTTAATTTTTTGAAAGAAATCAACCATAATAGTAGTAGAAACTACACCATCAACATCGTAATCTCCAACTATTGTAATAGTTTCATTATTTAGTATTGCAGTTTTAATTCTTGAAGTTGCTTTGTGAATATCTTTAAAATTATTTGGAGTTGGAATATCTGCTAGACGCGAATAAAGGCTATTCGCGTGTCTTGCAGAGAGTAGTTCAAAAAGTCTATTTTTTGTAACTTTTGACATTAATCTTTTTTATTTGCTTGTTTTACAAATTCAAAGATAATTGGG
>MDTG01338833.1_pt1 | contig 12086 bp, 11 predicted proteins | sample 811421 | NCBI WGS metagenome assembly MDTG01 (sample SAMN05326645, study PRJNA326480) | marine metagenome | isolation source: seawater | place: Pacific Ocean: South East | collected 2011 | reverse complement strand
GCCATCCGGAGGACGAGTCTCGCCAGTCCGACATCGCGCTGGGCTGGATGGTCGAACAACTCGACGAACTCGAACATCCGATCTTGCTCGACCGAGATCGCCTCGCTCTCTGGCCCGATCCGCTCGGCATGCAGCACGACGAGAGGAAGGCGTTCAGGGAGGCTGACTGGCAACGTTGGTTGCCTGCGGCATGGAGAGTGACCTGGCCAGAGAGTCTGCGAAAGGTCCATCCCCATGCGGACCTTCACCCGAGCGTGATTGAGCGGTTAGGCGGTGGTCTTGTCACTGATCACGACAAGCGTCGGAATTACCGGCCCTCACCATTGCGTGACCACGCTTTAGCGAAAGAGTATTTTACACCTTCCGCGTCATCCATGAAACCTGTTGGCCCGGCGGTCGCAGACTGAGTCCGAGGCTGATCGCCCTTCAGGTTGGGGAGAAGCACGATGGTATGGACGCAAATCGCCGCCGCGCTGATTGGTCTGGTCGGAGTGCCGCTCGGAATAGCGCTCGGCGAGTTCCTCCGGCGGCGGCAAAGAGCCGAGCAGTTCGCGGCGGCGATCTTTGCCAAGCGCGTCGAAGCCTATGACGAGTTGATAAACATCTTTCATGATGGCCTTGGCATCGCCAACACCGTCATCGATGATCCCGCATTGTCATCAGACGAGCGGCATGCGCTGATCTCCGCAGCCATCGCACCGATTGCACAACATGTGGATAGAAACGTTCTTTACATCGACGAGAAATTGGGCGCACATTGCACCGCTCTATTCATGGGCCTCGAAGGATTGTGGAACCTGCCGAAAGAGGGCCGAGAGGTGCGCATCGATGAGTTCCGGGCAAGTTGGCTAGAGACCCGACGGATGATCCTCGAAGATTCGGGCGTAGCCAAAGTCCATGGGCTACTGCGCGACATCAACCGCCCGCGGATCACCTCGCCCGTGATCGAACGAAAACGAATAAGGGAACTGCGTAGCGATCGCCGATAGAATTTCGAGTTATCAAAACTGCGGGCCCACAGCGATCCGACCGATCGCGGCTAAATTGGCCATCAGCTGCCTTTCACAGGCGCCTTTGTCCATTTGCCACAGTTTCGCTAGATCGGGAACCGCGCTGACGGCCTCCCATGGCCAGGCGGGTCGTCCATCCACGTGCGCGAACGGGCCGTCGGATTCGATTAGCACGCGGTCGATCGGCATGCGCGTGGCCAGTTGCCTGCCCTTCGCGCCGCGTAGCATGGCAGGGCCGACGCTGAACCAGCAGCCGAGTTCGACGGCGCGATCGAGATCCCGCAATGGCCCCGAAAACCAGTGCAAGATCGGCGTGCCGGCGCCCGGGCAGGCCTCAAGCGCGTCGAGCACCTCTCCGCTCGCCCGCCGGCTATGCAGCGACATCACACGCCCGCCGGCATCGCGGCAGATGGTTAGAGCCCGCTCGAACACGCGCAGCTGTTTGCGCCAGTGATTGCGGTACTCCGGACCGCCGTCGAGACCGATTTCACCGACATACGGGGTGTCGACAACCAACTGTTCGAGCAGCGCGAGCTCGTGCGCGCGTTCATGCGCGATCTGGGGATGTAGCCCGAGTGCTGTGCGAATGCGGGGCGCGTCTTGCGCCAATGCCGACGTGCCGCGCCACGCCGATGGGGTCGTAGTCACAGAAAGCACGTAGAGGCCGCGCTCGCGGCACGCACGGGCCACACTGTGCGGATCCGGATAAAGATCGAGATGGCAATGGAAGTCGATCATTTCACGCCAAGGTGATCATGGAGCGCAGCAAGTTCTGCGAGCCCCCGCTTGACCAGGTCGCGGATCGGGACGGGGTCCCCCATTCGTGGATAGGAGAGCGCCGCGCCGAGCCAGGGATCGAGCCCGCCGGTCTTAACTTCACGCAGCGCCATTGCGAGCGAGCGAACATCGTCGAAATGAGCGTGTTCGCTGTCGCGTTTGCCGAGAGTGTCGTATCGATAATAGGTGGTATCGCGCGATGCATCCCAAGCGAGAAAAGCGGCACGGCGGACCTGACAGGGAATGCATCGCCCACAATGGTTATAGTTGTAGACGCGGAAGCGCCCGCAACTGACGGACTGGGCAGCGAGCGATCGCAACAGAGATTGATCCTTGCAGCCCACGAGCATTTCGCCCTTGGTTGCGTGTTCGTAGGGATTGATAAGCTCAATGCGAAGATCGGCGGCCGCGAGAATATCTCGGATGCGGTTGAGGAATTCCGGATGCGCCGTGCGCGTGCTGAGGCTCCCAAGACGAGTCCCGGTCAGCGGCGGGTTGATCGCGATGAAGCCGTTTTCACACACATAGAACGGAACGTGGACCCCATCATGATAGGCCTTGAGCGTCGTCGCAGCGAGAACGCCGAAGGCTATGAATATCAGCGACCTCGCCCGTTGTGAATCCTCCTTGCCCCAAGGAGGTTTTGCGTTGTGATTGAGAGGGAGGTGACGCAGCCCGCCGCCTATCGCTTCGGCAAATGAAATTTGGTTATCGCCATCACCGCGAACAACATTGCTCACGGCGAACGGCTTCTTGCCAGCTGCTGCTAAATCAATTGCGCCAATAAGACTGTCGAGTCCGCCCGAGAGCAACGCCACGCAGCTTTCCTGCGGATATTTGGGATTGCGCGGCGGCGCCGGCTGGAGACCGCGGGGTACGAAGCGCAGGCGCCAGCGATCGGTCGAAAGGAATTGTAGCGCGGCTTCAATGGCTCGAGCCTGGCTATTCCAAAAGTCGGGGTCTGCGACGGCAATGGTAAGATCGAGTTCGCGGGTCCAGCCATCGGGACTTTCCGAGCGCCATTCGGCAACATCTGCCGTCACGACCGCTAAGGCGATCGACAGAAAGTCCCATGCACGCGGCGCGACATTGAGGCGCGCGCAAAATCTGAGACATCGCTGCTTGGCCAGCGCTGCCGCGTGCGGATCGCTTGCCGAGTTGCGGGCTGCCTTGGCCGTAGAGCACGACATTGAGCGCACCGTCTTCGGCGAAGGCGAAATCTTCAGGGGCGCATACGAGCTTCATGCGGCATACCCTTCGAACACATCGAAGGTCTCCTGCAAGGCTCCTCGTACGACGGCGCTGATGCGCCCGGATGTCAATGTCTTGCCGGCATCTCGCAAGGCGCGGAAGGCGGCCGAAACAGTCTCCTTAACATAGTCCCGGGCCTGTCGAAGCCGCGCGAGACCGGTTGTCGCATTCGGAGCGTTGTCCCGAATGCTTTGCCCGACATCGAGATCGAAGCGGCGAAACACGTCATGCGCGGTGAAACGCTCGATGGCGAATTCGCGTTGCTCGGCCGTGAGCCCCATCAAATCAGCGTCGGGAAAACGGGTCAGCATTTCGGCCAAAGCATCCTTGATCGCTGCGCGCGAGGCTTCCGCATCTTGAGTACCATCGACGGGCCGGACCGCTTCGACCACGGCATCCATGATTTCGTCGACCGAACGGCCACCGAGTAGCGTAGGATCGATTGCACTTCCGGGCTCAGGCGGTCGGGCACCGGAAAGAACATCGAGCGCGCTCCCGAGTGCGCCGGCTGTGGATGCAGTGCCTGCCATCCGCCGCGACGCGGTCCGCGTACCGCCATATCCATCGCGGACATAGCGACCGAAGCCTCGTTGCATCGCGCTTCGATCGCCAGTTTTGCCGTAATCTCCGAGGCTGCGCCTGACGCCGAGCCAACGCCGCTCGGGCGCGATTGGCGACGGGGGACGCGAAGGGGGCTGCCCCTCTTCTTCATCCCCACCGTCATCGCCGTTGTCGGCGTCATCGGGAGAAGGGTCGTCCCCATTGGGAGCTTCGGCGGGTGGGTCGTCGACCCAGCTGGGCACCATTGGGACGCCCGAGCCTGGACCCTTACTGGACTGCGACGTTCCCATTTCCCCTCCGCTTCTTGATCGCCGCTTTCACCGGACCACTGATGTCGCCGCTTTCCCACGTTTCAAATACGCCCGTGGCCCAAGGTTGGTCAGCAATCTTTGGTACGATATTGGGCTGAATCTGGGCTGCGGGCCGCTCGCGAAGGAACGCTGCAAGTCTTGCGCCCTGCACTGGATCCGCTTCGGCCAAAGCCAGGCAGGCTTCCAGGATAGGAGGCACGCCCCAGTTCTGCTCCTGCCGCGCGCGGTCGAGAAGCCGGTCCATCATGACTGTGGTCTCGGCACGCGATACAGTAGCGAGGCGCTTCATTAGCGAGGCTGCCATCTCGGGTTGTTCGAGCAGCGCGGTCAGGAGTTCCGCCGCCTCGGATGAAAGCCTATCCTCCGGCGTGATAAGCGGAGCATGTTCGCGGCTGACATAGAGCGCCCCGCGCAGGTCGAGGTCGGCGAGCGCGGGTGGCAGTGCGAGCCATTCCTGCACGAAGGGATCGTCCCAAGGCGGCTTGAGTCCGAGTTCCGCGCCGGAGACCGCCTTGGCTTCCCAATCGCCAAGAAAGGCGAGCTTGCCGGACTCGCTTGCGCTGACAGCGGCGATTAGTTCAGCGTACGCTTGCGGATTGCCCAGCCGCTCGAACAACAACAATTTCGCCAAGACGGCTTCGTCCACACCTACACCCTGCGCCTTCGAGATAGTCATGCGGATGGCAAGGGCGTTCAAGAAGCGCTTGATGAGTCTTGGATTGCCCGAAATACCTGTCGCACCAGTCATGAGCGGTGCGAGCCGATCGGCCGTATCGAGCTTGCCGACAAGTTCGTCGGGAAACTTTTCGTGGAGCGACTGGACGAAAGCGCGGTCAACGCGCTTGCCCTGCCACGTCTGCCGGAGCTGGTTGCATACGCCGGCGCGGATCGCCTCCCGAACGTGTTCGTCGAGATCGCTGTTCTCCACGAACAGCAGCATCATATAGGCGCGCACCTCTTGGGTGCCGAGAGCAGGAACGCGAATCGGCACCTGGATCAGCTTGTCGAAATAGTTCGTTGCTAAGAGATCATCGTTGACGCCTTCGAAATGCTTGCGAACCGCATATTTGATCATCTCGGTGTCAGCAGCGATGACGAAGGCCGTGTTCTTCAAAAAGAGGAACAGTCGGATTGCCTCGAGGGTCGAAATAGTCGTTTCAGGAAGGCAGCGGTCGAGGTCGTCGATTAGCACCACCAAGGTTACACCGAGTTCCTCAAGCGTCTGTTCGAACGCATCGCGTAGCGCCTGGATCTCCTTAGGTGGCGATGAATCGGGTTTGTCGGCCAGCAGACCTCGGGCCTGCTGGGCGGCATCTCCGGCCATTTTCTGTCCGTCTTCGATGAGTTTCTTGTCGGCGCCGCCACTCAGCGCTTTCTCTCCAAGCGACCATGCCTCTCCTATCAGGCCAGTAGGCGGCAAGCCGAAAGCGAGAGCAGCGGCAGAGCCCGTGAATAATTTCGCCGCGCGCAGCCACCTTACTCGTTTCAATAGGTCCCTTGCTTTATCGATCGCGGTTTCGCGACGTTCAGCTTCGTCTTCGAGCTTGTCGGCGATCACGTCCATCAACGCCGCTCGCGCATCGTCATAACCCTGATAAAGCCAGGCATTGAATTCTACGAAAACGAAGTCCTTTTCGTTCTCCCTGCCTTCACGGTTCGCCAGCGAAGTCTGCGTAAGCTTGATCATCGAGGACTTCCCGACGCCCCACGCGCCAGAGACGCCAATAGAAATCGGTCGCCCTCGTGCCTGCACGATGATTTCTGCAACCGTGTCGGCAACGCCCGAAAAGTTCAGAAAATCGCGCGTCGTTTCATTGTCGGCCCACACAGTCACCCCCTATGGAACATCAAACTATAGTCTCAGCACCGCTGGAACAAGAATCGAACGGTGGCGCGTCCACGATTGCTTGCGTTGCATGAGAATCGACAGACTAATCTGCCGGACGCCGCCATATGACGGGACCGCCAGCTGTCTGCAAAGAGGGGAAGAGGCACATGAAGCTGTTTACGCTAGACCAGCTCGAGGCGATTGCAGGTGCACTGGGCGATACAAAGAGCGGGCTCACCAACCCGGAGATCGCATTGCTGCTGGCATCGGCGAAGATGGTCGATCCCGGCAAGATGACCAAGCGTGTTCGCATCTACAATGCCTTTGCAGAAAGCCAGAACAGCAAGCGAAATAGGACCAACATCCTGGAGTTCATCCGCTTGGCCATGAGCCCCGCACGGTACAGCCGCGAGCCCTATCGTTTCGAACCGATGCGGGCACTGCTAAACCAGGCGCTTGCCTTCGCCGGCCTGGTCGTCGACGAAGCCGGCCGCTTATCCAGCAGCGAGCCGGCGATGACCTTGCCGCAAGCACAACGCCGGGCGCGCGAGCTCCGCGCGGACCTGGAAGGGCGAGGCGTACATCCCGACGTGCTCTCATTTTGCCGAGCGGAGTTGCTTGCCGACAACTATTTCCACGCAGTGCAGGAGGCGGTGAAGAGCGTTGCCGACAAGATGCGGAAGAAATCGGGGGTAAGCGACGATGGCGGGGCGCTCGCGGATAGCGCGCTTGGCGGGGAAGCACCCATCCTCGCGATCAACGGGCGTGCGACCCTTAGCGAAAAGAGCGAGCAGAACGGCTTCGCCAACCTCGTCAAGGGCGCGTTCGGCATGTTTCGCAATCCGACTGCGCACGAGGCGCGAATTCATTGGGCGATGACAAAGGAGGATGCCGAGGATCTGTTGACGATCGTGTCGCTAATTCATCGTCGTCTCGATGCGGTTCATGTCTCCGCCCGGCCCTAGAACAGGCCATTATGGTGAAGCGATGGCGCGCTAGCTTCGGGAGTGACTCGAGCACGATGAATGAGTAAACGAGGGAGCGAAGCTGCCGCGCTTCGCCGAGCTGAATGAACGGCAGGATGGTTTGCCGCGCCACCAGAGGCCGCTATTCCGCAGTGTCCAACGCAGCAGACGTGGTGAACCCGCCAATCGATCTTAGATTTGATGCGTCTATCTTTCGATTAGCCGCATGGAAATTGCCGGTTAGTTGAGATTCAGATCCGTGATCCCGGGCGTGACCTTACGGTCTCGCGCCACTCCGTCCGCCCGTAATGTGTCAATTTTGACACCGTAACGCTGTTTCATGGGATAATGCTGCGAGTTTGCGACATTATGAGCCGTTGTCTGAAGTGAACTCTGCGATTGACGGCAGGCTTGGCCCAATTACCTACAACGAGATCTGCGTCCCAGAAATCAGAACGGGGTCCAAGCCTGCCTCCTCCTGCTGGAGGAACAGCGAAGGTTCGTCGTCTGCGCGAAACGGCGAACCTGATTTCCACATTCCGAGCATGATCACCGCAAGCTTCCTGGCCACGGCAACGCGCGCCTTCAGGAACCCAACCCGCTGAGCCAGCTCGAGACCCCAAGTGCGAAGTCGGCTTTCGATCTCAATCCTGCAAAGTAGCACGGTGGCTGCGGTAATCAGGTGCATCCGTGTCAGCTTGTTCCCGTGCCGACTGATACGCCCCCGGCGTGAAGTGGCGCCTGATTGATATAGGGTTGGGGTCAGGCCCAAGTATGCTCCAACGTCACGGCTCCGCTCAAATCGATGTGGATCGCCGATGGCACTGTAGAACGAAAGAGCGATCACAGCTCCGACGCCGGGGATCGTCTGGAAATTGCGACATGTAGGATTGTTCGATGCGATGTCGCGCATCTGCCGGTCAAGAGCGGAGATCTGCTCTCTGAGAGCCTCGGAAATTTCGACGAGCGGTTGCAGATTGACCCCGATTTCAAGCCCGTGCTGTCGCATTTTCCTTACCTGGTCGCTCACCTCAGCGGCTAGCGCACCCCTTCCGTTCAGGAGTTTCACGTTCCCGCCGTATAACCTGAAAATCGATTGGATGAGCGCATCTGTCCTGGCGCGGTTCTTCAGCATCGTTCTCCGGACATTGATCAGGGTTCGGATATTCTGATGTTCCATTGGCTTAACGAAAACCTGCGACCCCATCGATCGAGCGAGCCGCCCGAGCTCTGCGAGCCCTCGAGCATCGTGGACATCTGTTTTCTGTCGCCTGATTGCCAGGAACTTGCTCGATTTGCGCACATCGACCACCTGAACAGGGAATCCGTATGAGCGCAGTTCTCGAACCATCTGGGTGCCATTGCCGGCTTCGATCGTGAGGCACTGCGCTGCCTCTACGCCAAACCTCCGCAGAATATCTCTGATGGGTCCGGATTTCGTTTCGCATATCGCTTCGAAGAGGATCCCGCCCTCAGCGTCGATGAGGCAAACGGCTGTTTCGAGATGCCCCGCATCGAGCCCCACCCAGTAGTGCTGATAAGCCAACCAGCGCCTCCTTCGAAACCTGTCCAGAAAGCCCAACCTAGGTTGGGCCGCGCAACTCGCCGAGTAGGAATTGTCCGCTCTGGCGTGATAGTGGAATAGGATATGCTAGGAGTGGATAGGATGACCCCAAGGCAAGCGCTTGATGATTTGATCCGCGAGCGGGACGAGACCTACGCTGCGGTTTCGCGTCTGCTTGGCCGAAACTCCGCCTATATCCAGCAATACATCAAGCGCGGCACGCCCGCGCGTCTCGATCAAAGCGACATCGCTCAGCTGGCTTTGCATTTCGATGTTCCTGCCAAACTGCTCGGCGGAAAAGAGAGTTCTTCAACTTCGCGACGTTCGGTCATCACTGTGCCGGTCATCGAGGCCAAGGGCCTAGAAACTCCACAGGAACGATCCCGTATCGTCGATGAAGCCTGGCTAAGACGCCTATGCAACAGGCCTGCAGGCGTGGCGATCTTACCCATTGTTGGGGAGGCTATGCAGCCGACCCTGCAGAATGGTGACGAGGTCATAATTCAAAGGTTGCGCTCTCATGATGTCCTGCACGACGGGCTCTACGCTGTCCGGGGATTGTCAGAGACGTTTGTGAGGCGGATCGCACTGGACCCGACTAAAAATCGCATTTCTGTCCTGACCGATCATCCAGCCTACCCAAGCTGGAGCGGCGTGCAACGAAAGGCGATCAATGTCGTCGGCAAGGTGATCTGGATTGGTTCACAGGTGTCGTGAGTGGGAGCTACGTTGCCCGCCATATACGCTAATTTGCGAGGTGAGCGCCCACTGCTCCGTCAGGTGGAACGGTCTGCCGCGATCTAATTTCTGCTCATCGCAAAGGTCCCAAGATGGGGGTATTACAGGGTGTATTTTTGGCGAAGCTGATAGAGAAATAACGGTATAACAGCTGGTTAAGTGACGTTGGTGGATCCCTCCACCGCTACCAAGAATCGAGCGCTTAGCGTTCGTTTCGAAGAGCGGTTTACACAAAGGTGTAAACCGCCGCGATCCCGCGTCAGTCCACAATTCTTATTCGAGGGACAATCGCGCCATCCAAGATTTGTCACCAATTGGCAGCGGACTTCGATTGCCGAATTGAGGCATGCCCGTCGCTCAACCCGAGGCGCTGGCCGGTTTCCGGCTCGCCGCCTGTCTGGAGGCAGTGCGATGTTGCAAAAGCATTTCGCGACGAGCGATCAGATTGCGGAGATCGACCGGCTTTCCGAGGCCCGGCGATCGGGTACGACTGGCGAGGCCGAGACGGCCGACGCCGAGCTCGACCGATTCCTGCGCGCGCATGGCGTGACGCTTGGCCAGTACGATTCTGCGATCATGGATCGGATCAGCGAGGAGTGGGGTCTTGACGACGCCGACCGGAGAAGGGCGAGGGCGAACGCACAAGTCAATGCCGCGCCCATTGATCGATGCTGCCCCGCCTGCGCGTTGCTGATCTCGTCGGGGTGCAAAGATTCCAATGCGATCTACCTTCCCCATGTCCCACGACCGCAGGTGGCGCTCAATGGCGGATAGGGGCGAGGCGCGATCACAGGGCGGTGTTGCCCAGCGCAAGGCGGCGGTGCGCGCGCGGCTCTCGATCGGGGCGGTGGTGGGGGGGCACGTCAAGCTCTCGGGTTCGGCAGGGTCGAGGAATCGGCGCGGAAAGTGCCCGTTCCACGGTTCGAATTCGCCCAGCTTCGCGCTGTTCGACGCGCATTCCGGCGACGGCGGGGCGCATTGCTTCGGTTGTGCGTGGCATGGTGATATCTTCGATTTCGTCGCGGATATCCGCGGCGTCGGCTTCATGGATGCTCTGGCCGAGCTCGAGGGGCTCGCGGGGCTGGGCCGCGCGGCCGTGGCGCAGGGGCTGGGCCCGGTGCAGCGGGCGCGCAATCCGGCGCAACACAAACTCTCCGAATATGTCGAGCCGATCGAGCAGGGCCGCTGGATCTGGCGGCACGCCGTGCGCGACGATACCGCGGTGGCGCGCTATTTCGCGGGGCGCGGGGTGCCCGGTGCGGTGCTGACACCCGATCGGCTCGCGGCTTTCCGGTACCTGGTGGAATGTCCCTGCACCGGTTGGCGCGAGGGCGAGGATCCGCGCAAGGTCATCCATGCGCCGGCAATCATGGCGCTGATGGTGCGCGCGGAGCGTTCGGATGCGGGCGAGGTAAGTTTCGTGCCGCAAGGTTTGCATGTCACCTATCTGTCGCCGGGAGGCGACGGCACCATGAAGCGGCGCAAGCCCTGGGCGAAGGCCGACGATCCCGATCCCTGGTTGCCGAAACGTCGAATGCTCGGCCCGGCCGGCAGTGCGGCGGTGGTGCTCCTCGGCGACTTCGCGCGGACCAGCGGCGAGCGGCGCGACGTACAGCTGCGCCTGCTTGATCTTGATGCGCGCGAGAAGCGGGCGAAGCTGGAACAAATCCTCGCCCTCGAGGAGCTAGGCAAGGCGAGCAAGGCCGAAGCCGACGCGGCGCGCGAGCGGCTCGCACTGCTCGACAGAAACTATGCCCTTCGCCGCGACTCCACCCTGCGTGGGACGGCCGGGCCCGGCGAAAATCTCCTGCGCGAATTGAACCAGTCGCCGGCGGAGCTTTCTGAGCGGATCGATCAGATAAAGGTCGACGCGATCGAGAATTTGAGCGCCGGGCTTGTCGACGCGATCGTGAACTTCCGCAGCCTGGGCGACGTCGCGGTGTCGACGCTGCAAGTGATCCAGCGCGGGCTGCTCGAAATCGCCGTCGAAAAATACGTGGCCGAGCCGCTCGCCAAACTGGTGTTCGGCGCGGAAGCGGGTGCGTTGTCGGGCGAGGGCATGGAGGGCTCGGCCAAATCTCTCGGAGAATCGGGTGTGGTGCTTTCCACCGCCGGCGCGACGCTCATCACGGCGGCGACGGCCTGGCAGACGACGGCGGCGGCAATCAACGCCTCGGCAATCGCGCTGGCCAACTCGCAGGGCGGGGGAGGCTCGACCGGCGGCAGCATCCTCGGATCGATCCTGGGCATCGCGGTCGGCGCATTCGGCGGAGGCGGGCCGAGCGCCAGCCTGGTGAAGGACGTCGGCGCGACGCTCGACGCGAACCCCGGCCTGTTCGCGAGCGGCACCGACCGGATCCCGACCGGGCGCTGGTTCGACGTCGGCGAGAACGGCCGCGAGCGGATGCGGTTGCACGAGGGCGGGCGGCTCGAGGTGATGGGATCCGCGCGCACGCGTCGGATGAGCGATGAAGGCAGTTTCGCCCCGGTGCTCAACGTGACCGTGAACGTCCCTTCGCGCGCCGATCCGCGTCGCACTGCCAGGACGGTCGCCCTGGCGACACAGGGCGCCATTGCGAAGGCGAATCGGCAGGGCATCGCGCGGGGGATTATCCGTGATTGAGGATCTGAAGCATGAACGCAGGCCCCTGCGCGTCGCGTCGCCGGGTATGTCGATTACGGCGCAGCGGGGCTTACGCGTGAACGGTGGTTGCGGTAAAGTCGCGAGTATGAGGCGGTAATCAGTGAAAATCATCGGCGAGCACGACCAGTTCCGCACATTTAGCATCACGACCGACGCACCCTCGCCTGCACCCGCTTCACCTCCCCAACAGACCGAACTGCGATCGCCGATCGTGGCGATCGAGACCCCTCAAAAGCCGATATTCGTCGTGGTCGACGATCCGACTGCTTTTCCGGCGCGCGCGGCGCTGCGGGTGCGCCGCCGGAGCGAGCGGCGCGCGGCGATCGGTTGACGTGACCCCCAGCTTTCCCCCAGCTGGGATTAGAGCCGGACCGCGTTGTTGCGCATGAGCGCGGTTGAAGCAATGGGTTGCGTAGCGGAGCCCGTAGGGCGTAGCG
>MDTG01207131.1_pt1 | contig 12086 bp, 10 predicted proteins | sample 811421 | NCBI WGS metagenome assembly MDTG01 (sample SAMN05326645, study PRJNA326480) | marine metagenome | isolation source: seawater | place: Pacific Ocean: South East | collected 2011 | reverse complement strand
TTGCATCTGAAAGGACGCGGGAAGGTGGCGCTGTGAAGTCTAGGTGATGATGACTTTTGAGGTTTCATCAGTGCTTTAGTCGCGGCTGGAGAGGGCCGCGGCCAGGCCCGAAAGGTCCGAAAGCTCGTAATCGGGGGCGTATGCGGCGTCACCCTCCTTGGCGTAGCGATTGATCCAGATCCGGCATCCGAAACCAGCATCCTTCGACGGACGGATGTCGTGGTAGAAACTTTGCGCCACATGGGTGACCTGATCCGCCGGGGTTTCGAGGCGCGCTAGCAGGGCTCTAAACATGCCCGGTGCGGGCTTATAGCATTTGGCGTCAGCCGCCAGGACAATGGCGTCCATGCCGGTCCCGATGCGGATAATGCTATGGCGGATGATGTCTGGCTCCGAGTTTGACAGTACCGCCAGGCGAAAGCTCTCTTTTAGCGCACGCATCGCTTCAGGAACTTCGGTGAAGGGGGGCGCCGTGCAGACGGCATCGATCAACTCCGCCTCGTCGTTCACCGTGCAGTCCATCCCGGCGGCGGCCATGGCGTCATTAAGGCTCTCGCGGAGCACTGCGTTGAGTAGCTTGAACGGTCCTAGCTGAATTTTACGCTCGCGGGCTTCGAAGGCCGCCTGGGCTGTGTCGATGGCATCGCCATCGCCACCTTTGGCGCGAATCAATTCGGCCAAACATTCGGCCTTGCTCTCGGAATAGGTGACCAGGGTGTCGTAGCAGTCAAATGTTAGCCAGGGTAGAGTTGAACGGTCGGTCATGGTCGGGTCGGCGGCGTTTGAGGGTTCAGTCGACGATTGTACAGATCGGGCCGTCGATGAAATTGAGGTGCCCGAATAAGCTCGTAACGCTCCCACGATTGCCTCACGAGATCAAGGCGCTTACCTTGCCACGTGGTCTCTGAGGAATACGCCGACTTTCCCGAGGACAGCATGTACGTCGTGACGCTCACTCAGCCTTTTCGCCTTCCCCAGACCTGATGCGATCGCCTTTATGACTGAAGCGCCCCCCCCTGTTTGATGGGGAACACCGTGCTAGCCGACTACGGCGCCCAAGCGGATCGGTTCACCTGTCGTTATTGGAGTGGCAAGTTGAGTCCTATTTTTGGCCTCGATTTTGCTTGGTGCATCCTTAAGAGTAGCGAAACGCGGTGGTTTCCTACTCATATGCTTAATGTATAGGCGTTGCGGAGTTATGGTGAGTAAATAGTGTGCATATTTGCTTCCCTGCTTTCACGATGTTATTTCGATGAGAGGGAAACAATGAGACAGACGACCTCAAGAGTTACGACGTTGGGTACGGCCATTTTGGCCGCCGGCGTCATGGGTTTCGCGCCGGATGCGGCGTGGGCGGCGGATGCCAAACTGGATGGTGGGAATACCGCGTGGATTTTGACGGCGACGGCCCTGGTGCTGTTTATGACGTTGCCTGGGCTGGCTTTGTTCTACGGCGGTTTGGTCCAGTCCAAGAACGTGCTGTCCGTATTTATGCACTGCTTTACAATTGCCTGCCTGGCATCGTTGCTGTGGCTGTTCGGCGTGTATTCGCTAGCCTTTGACGACGGCGGCACGACTAATGCGGTGATCGGGGGTCTGGGCAAGGCGTTTCTTTCGGGCGTTAGTTTCGAAACCTTATCCGGTGACATTCCGGAATCCCTGTTCTTCATGTTCCAAATGACTTTCGCGATCATCACGCCCGCGCTGATCGTCGGCGCCTATCCGGAACGTATCCGGTTTTCGGCGGTGCTGTGGTTCTCAGCGCTTTGGTTGATCTTTGTCTATGCTCCAGTTTGCCATTGGGTCTGGGGCGGCGGCTGGCTGGCCGAGATGGGGGTCTTTGATTTCGCCGGCGGCTTGGTTGTGCATGCCACGGCAGGGGTCTCAGCGCTGGTGCTGGTCAAGATGCTGGGGAATCGACAAGGGTTTCCCTCCCACTTGAATCCACCACACAGCCCGGGCCTGACCATGGCAGGCGCGGCCATGTTGTGGGTCGGTTGGTTTGGGTTCAACGGCGGCTCGGCGCTTGCCGCCGGGGGCAGTGCGGCCATGGCGATCACGGTCACGCACCTGTCGGCGGCGACGGCGTCGCTGGTCTGGGTTTTCATCGAATGGAAGAAGTTTGGGAAGCCTTCTTTGGTCGGTATCGTCACGGGCACCATCGCGGGCCTGGCGACGATTACACCGGCCTCCGGCTTCGTCGGCCCCATTGGCGGTATCTGCATCGGTCTGGCCGGCGGGTTTATTTGCTACTATGCAGTGGGCCTAGTTAAGGAGATCTGGAAGTTGGATGATTCCCTGGATGTGTTTGCTGTGCACGGCGTTGGCGGCATTCTTGGCACGCTTCTGGTTGCGGTCTTCGCAGCCGAAGGCCTTGGCGGTGCCGGGTTCGGCGAAGGCGGCACCATGGGCGGACAGTTTGTCACCCAGGTGATTGGCGTTGTCGCGACCGTTGCCTGGAGTGGCGTAGCGACCTTCGTGATCTGCAAGGTGGCTGGTGCTCTTGGGAGCGGCCTGCGCGCCAATGATGACGAAATCACCGAAGGTTTGGATTTGTCCTACCACGGTGAACGGGATTACAACTTCTAGGAACGCACGGCAAAGAAGAGGGAACGACCATGAAACTGGTAATGGCCATTATCAAGCCGTTCAAATTGGATGCCGTGCGCGAGGCGTTGACCGAGCTCGGCATCCAGGGTTTGACCGTGTCTGAGGCGAAGGGCTTCGGACGTCAGAAAGGCCAGACGGAAATCTACCGCGGCGCCGAATACGTGATCGATTTCGTGCCTAAGGTGCGGCTCGACCTCGTGGTCGACGACAATCGGGTGGACAGCGTTGTCGAAGCGATTCAACAAGCGGCCCATTCCGATAAGATTGGGGACGGTAAGATTTTCGTCCTGGAGGTAGTCGAGGCCGTCCGAATCCGCACCGGTGAAACCGGCAACGATGCGCTTTAGGACAGGTTACTCTAACTTCGAGTTCTGGCCGGACGGGGGCGACTTTCTTTCCTGTCGCTGTCCACGTCCGTTGAGATGTTGCCCGATATGGTCAGATGGGTAACAAATCGCTCAATATCGGGGTCGGTTATTAGGCAACAATGATGCAACTTCTGGCCAGCCAGAAGGCTACTTAACAGGCGCCGACAATGGCGCGGGGATTAAGTGATACCGTGGCTGAGACTGGGGCTTCGAAATGGTCCTGATCGCCCTAGGTTTGGGAGCTAGAAGTAAACAACGCGGTGACATTAACGGCATCTAGGCTCACGGCCGTGAATTCAAAGACTAATCAGCGTACGGCGGCACCTTGTCCCGGTTATTGCATAGTCGGTTTCTTCATGGGCGGTTCGGGCTCAGTCTCGGGCGTGGGACCGGCCTGATGATGAACCATTTTCCAGGTCCTTTCTTCGAGCACGAATATGTTCGTTGCCGCAAATTGGCCGCCGGCGAGAATCTCGGTGCAAAGTACGTACGCCATGGTGCCATCGACGTAGGCACGGGCGTTCTGGCAGGCGATCTTCGGCGCGTTGGGATTAGCGAGGATGTCGCGCCAACTTTGCACCACCGGACTGCGGCCGCGAAGAGGCGGCCAGCCGGGATGGATGCAGGTCACCATATCGCGCGTCGACCAGAGGATGTCCATGGCGTCTGCGTCGCGGCTGTTGAAGGTGAGATAGAAGGCCTCGTTGGCGAACAGGACGGCGGTTTCTTGAGACACGGCTGCTTTCCTAAACGAGGGACGGATTGATTTACCAGGCCAGTCGGGAACTGAGCCGGTCCTAGGTCACTAGCATGCCCTGATCATAGAGGTGCGACGGGAAGATTAAAATGGCGTCAATACCCGCGAACGTGACAAATCGAAAGGCCTGTTGCAAATCGCCATGGCACCGTGGCGCGGCATGCCCCATCGGCTGCCGGCATTGTCGAGCGGATAAATTAACAGGTGGTGTTGGATGATCGGCCGCCGCTTATGGTTGCCCATGTGGATGTGAAGGCATGTTTCAGTGTATAATTAGAAACGTCATTGCGTAACTGGGTCCGGACCTGTATTTCCTGCAATCAATGGTCTAACTTTCGAGACATCATGATCGTCTTGATCTATCACATATGCCGGCGCGACGAATGGGTGGCGGCGGAAAAGACAGGATCCTATGCCGGATCTTCGCAGGACGTAGCGGACGGGTTCATCCATTTTTCCACGGCCGACCAAGTTCGTGTCAGCGCTGCCAAGCACCGCGCCGGACAAACTGGTCTTATGCTGCTCAGCGTCGATCCGGAATCATTATGCGATGCCCTGAAGTGGGAACCCTCCCGAGATGGTCAGCTATTCCCACATCTTTATGGCTCCTTGCCCGTGTCCGCGGTGCGATGGGTGGACCCCCTGGAGTTGGGCGCCGACGGCTTGCACCATTTCCCTGACCACGTGCCGGAGGCGTAGGTGTACAGATTTCTACGTCCTTTCGTTTTCTGTCTCGATCCGGAACGGGCGCACAGCCTGAGTCTTTGGGCGTTGAGATCTGGTTTGGTATCGGGAGCGGGACCGGTGAGAGATCCGGTGCTTGAACAAAAGATCTGGGGCCGAGAATTCCCAAACCCTATCGGCTTAGCTGCTGGGTTTGATAAGGATGTGCAAGTGCCGCTCCAGGCCTTGAACCTGGGTTTTGGGTTCGTGGAGATGGGTTCCATAACGCCGAAGCCTCAGCCTGGCAATCCGCTTCCACGTCTGTTCCGACTGACCGCTGACAAGGCGGCGATCAATCGCAACGGTTTCAACAGCGGCGGCATGGATCTAGCCGCGACGCGCTTGGCGGCTTTGCCGGCTCATCGCGCCGGCCCTATCGGCATTAACCTCGGTAAAAACAAGGATACAGAGGACGCAGTCGCAGACTATGTGGTCGGAATCGCTAAACTCGGAGCCTATGCGGATTATTTGGTGGTCAACGTGTCGTCGCCAAACACGCCAGGCCTTCGCGCGCTGCAGGGCAAGACGCCGCTTGCCGAATTGCTGCGAGCGGTGAAGGCCGCAATCGCTAAGCTGGACCGCCATTTGCCTTTGCTGCTCAAAGTGGCGCCCGATCTGTCTGATGACGATAAGCGCGACATCGCCGCCGTCACTATTGATGAAGCGATCGATGGACTGATCGCAACCAACACGACGATCGCCCGGCCAAATGATCTCATCGATCCGCAACGCACCGAGACCGGTGGCTTGAGCGGGCGGCCCCTGATGACTTCGTCAACGGCCGTCTTGGCAGATCTCTACAGAATGACTGAGGGCCGACTACCGTTGGTGGGAGTTGGCGGCGTGGCCTCGGCTACGGACGCCTACGCGAAGATCCGTGCCGGCGCGTCCTTGGTGCAGTTTTACACGGCGATGATCTACGAAGGCCCGCACCTTGCGGCCGGAGTTAATCGTGGCCTTACCGAGCTTCTTCAGCGGGACGGTTTTGCCAATGTAAGCGATGCCGTCGGCGCTGACCTCTAAAACTTGTGATCGTTCGGGTCTTCTCTGAGACCCCATTTCTTGTCGATAAAATGGAAGACCAGGGGTGCTGCAGTGACCATGAACACCACCCGCACCAGATGATGGGTTGACACGAACGCTACATCGATCCCTAGCGCTAAGGAAATCAGCGTCATCTCCGCCACCCCGCCCGGAGCAAATGCCAGCCAAATGGCGACGAAGGGAAGCCCCGTCAGGGCCTCAAGGGCCAGGGCTGCCACGGCGGCGAAACCGACCATGAACACCGTGCCGCCTGCGGCCGCCACCATCACCATGTACAGCCGCACCACCGAAACGCCCACGAACCGAGCGCCGATCCCCGTGCCGATGACCACCTGGGCGATATTTACGATTTCCACGGGCGGCTTTGCCGTCGTCAAGCCAGTCACGTGAATGATGGCGCTCATTATCATGGGTCCTAAAATCTGAGCGGACGGCAGCCTCAAAACCTTGAACAACGGATAGCCCAACATGCACGAAACCAGGATCGCGCCGTCCTGGAGCGACAGGTCAATGACGCTGCCAAGCGTTTCCAATCCGCCCGGTACATATCCTTCGAAGATGCGGAAATAGATGGGGATAATTAGGACCGTTAGCATGACCCGGATCGAATGAGTGAGGCCGATACGCCGCTCATCGCCGCCCATCTCCCCGCCGATGACCACCATGGTTGCCAACCCTCCCGGCGTCGCCGAGAAATAGGCCGAGACTGGACCGAAGCCCATCGCTTTGTGCAGAAACACCCCAACCGCGGCGACAACGACGATGACGAATAGAAGCATGGTCAGGACGCTGGGAACCCACGATGAAACTTGGCTTAGCGTTTCCGGCGTGAACGAGGAGCCCAACATTATACCCAAAACTGGTATAAAGATGGTCCGGATACGGCGCGATCCGCGCACGGGTGCGCCCGACAGCGCCGCAACTGTGGTGAATATCATGGCGCCGATCATCCAAGCCAGCGGCATCGTCAACCAATCGAAGATGAGGCCGCCGATAGCTCCAAGGACTAGGCTAGCCAGCATGTAGACGGTCCAGCGTGGCCAACCCTCTGGTGGTTTGGTTAGATTGTCGGGTGCATTTCCCGCGCGGGGGTTCGTGTAGGTAGGGTCTTTGGCGCCACTCACGGTTGGAACTGTTCCTTCAGGATACGCTCCTCGAGGTTGTGTTCCGGATCGAACAGCAATGGTAGTGAAATGTCCCGGCTTTCCGATACGGTGACGCGGATGATGTTGCGCACTTCGTGGAAGTCCGCGCTGGCGCTGACAGCGCGAAAGCCTGCGTCTTTTACGTGAAACTCCACCGCCGCGCGCTGTGGCAGCAATGCGCCCCGCCAACGGCGGGGGCGAAACGCGCTGATGGGCGTGAGCGCCAGGACCCCAGCTCCCATCGGAATGATCGGCCCCGCTGCCGATAGGTTATAGGCCGTTGACCCCGCTGGAGTGGATACCATGATGCCATCGCAGATCAGTTCATCTAGGCGCTCCACGCCGTCTACCGTGACGGCGATCTTTGCCGCTTGCCTGGATTGACGGATCAGGGAAACCTCGTTAATGGCCAGGGCCTCGTGTTTCTGACCGCTCGTATCCCAGGACTGCATGCGGAGCGGATGCAATTCTGCCGCCGTGGCTACGGCTAACCGCTCCAATAGCCCATCTTCTTCGAAGGCATTCATGAGAAAACCTACGGAGCCCCGATTCATGCCATAGATCGGCACCGGGTTCTGCATCACGCTGTGCAGCATATGCAGGACGAACCCGTCGCCGCCCAGTGCGACGATTACGTCCGCCTCGTCGACCGACACGCTGCTATAGCGCGCCCGGAGCCGCACGCCGGCCTCCTCAGCTTCGGGCATATCAGCGGCTGCGATGGCAATTTTAGTGAACGTCATGAGGCGGGCCTGATCTTGAGGTTAAAGTCAGTCTAGGGTCTTGCGACCGGCGGATCAAATTAGCCAATAAGCAGATTATCGTCTCGCGTGTATAACAAAGTGTAAACCACGTGTAGGCCGGCAACAGTGAATGTTAACGATGGCAACCTACACGGGGGCGTGATGAGTGGGCCACAGCGTTACGGCAGGATGAGCACCCGCCATGCCGATCAGCTAAACTCTACTCCGCCTTCGATTGTGGTCCGGTGCATGCGCTAGTTCTCATCGTGAAAATATAGAAACTGCAGTGATGGGTGGAATTGCTCTGGCCGTTCAATTAGGGTGCCCTTCATGAGACAAACGGCTATTCCCTATATTTTGATGCGCGGCGGCACATCGCGGGGTCCATATTTCCGTCGTGCTGATCTGCCCGAAAATTTAGACGAACTGGCTGAGGTCTTGATCTCCGCGTTGGGTTCGGGTCACGCCCTGAACATTGATGGGATAGGTGGCGGCGCTGCGGTGACCACCAAGGTGGTCATGTTGTCGGAAGGCTCCAACCATTGGGCCGACGTAGACTACTTTTTTGCCCAGGTCAGCGTCGAAGAGCAACTAGTCGACTACAAGCCGACCTGCGGCAACATGCTTTCGGGCGTTGGTCCGGCTGCCATAGAGATGGGGATAGTCACCCCTCAGGACGAAGATACGGAGGTGAAGATTCACGCCGTTAACGTCGGCGCGCGTATCGTCGCGAACGTGAAGACGGACGTCGACGGCGTTGTGTATGACGGGGATGTGGCTATCGACGGCGTGCCTGGCACGGCAGCGCCGATCCAACTCAATTTTATGGATGTAGTTGGTTCGGCGACCGGTTCATTGTTCCCCACGGGGAATGTGATCGACCATATCCAGGGTGTTGACGTAACGTGTATCGATGTCGCGATGCCCATGGTTATTGCCCGGGCCCAGGATATGGAGCTGACGGGATATGAGACCCGGAATGAACTAGATGCCAACCGGGAATTCTTCGATCGGATGGAAAAACTTCGTATCGAAGCTGGCGAACGTATGGGTATCGAGAACGTGGCGGGTTCCGTAACGCCCAAGTTCGGCGTGTTTGCCCCGGCCAGTAACGGCGGCACAATTTCCGTGCGTTACTTCATGCCTTGGCAGACACACCCGACTATGGCCGTCACTGGCGCTCAGTGCATGGCGTCGTGCGCTTTGGCGCCTGGAACCGTCGCCGATGGCATGCTGATCATGCCCGATGGCAGTCCGGCGACGATCACACTTGAGCATCCTTCCGGCACTATCGAAGTTGTGGTCGATTATCGGGTCACGAATTCGGGGTTGGATTTAAATTCCGCCGGGTTGGTTCGAACGGCGCGGAAGCTGGCCGACGGCAAAGTCTATATACCGGCGACCGTCTGGTCAGGACGTTAGATTTGATTGGCTGGACGAATTGCATAGGCGACAAACGCAAGAAGTCACCCTGGTTTCTAGCCCAGCAACACCCTTCGCAGTAACCGTTGAAACGAAACAGCTGGCAGAACGACAAGTACGGCGGATGATGCTTTAGCCGCCGGTAACGCTCATGTGCCTAGTCACGGCGGGACCGGAGCGGCCGCGTTCAATGACGAAATCGTGACCTTTTGGTTTGCGTCCTATCGCTTTGTCTATGGCGATCTCCAGGACCTCATCGCCTTCGGAGGCGCGGAGCGGGGCACGCAAATCGGCAGCGTCATCCTGGCCCAGGCACATGTAAAGCGTGCCCGTACAGGTGAGCCGCACGCGGTTACAGCTTTCGCAGAAGTTATGGGTGAGGGGCGTTATGAACCCAAGCTTGCGACCGGTCTCGCCAACCTCAACATAGCGAGCCGGACCGCCGGTCCGATAGGGAATGTCTGTCAGAGACCAGCTCTCCTCAAGCCGCTCTCGGATAGTGGACAGCGGAAGATATTGGTCGATACGGTCGCCGCCAATATCGCCCATGGGCATGGTCTCGATGAGGGTCAGATCGTAACCCTCGTCACCGCACCATTTGAGCATATTGTCGAGTTCTGGCCCGTTGAAGTCCTTCAGGGCAACGGCGTTGATCTTGATGGCCAGGCCGGCGGCTTTGGCCGCGGCAATGCCATCCAGAACTTTTTCTAAGTTTCCCCAGCGGGTGATTTGCTGGAATTTTTTAGGGTCCAGGGTGTCAACAGAGACGTTGATTCGCCGAACGCCACAATCATAAAGTTCGCTGGCATATTTGGTCAACTGACTGCCGTTGGTGGTCAGCGTTAACTCCTTCAACGCCCCTGTTTCCAGATGCTGTCCAAGGTTACGGAAGAGCGACATGATGTTGCGCCGGACCAGTGGCTCGCCGCCGGTTATGCGGAGCTTCTTGACCCCCTTGCGGATAAAGGCGGAACACAGCCGGTCCAATTCCTCTAGAGAGAGGACGTCCGTCTTCGGCAAAAAGGTCATGTCTTCGGACATGCAATACTGGCAGCGGAAATCGCATCTATCTGTTACCGAGATGCGCAGATAGTTCACATGGCGTCCGAAGGGGTCGATCATTTCCTTCACATTTTAGTCCTCACATTGTCGCCCGAGGACACGTCGGCCATTGGGCTCTTTATATTTAGACATTTCACGGCCGCTTGTCGTGTCTAAAATTCCGCGGGCTTTGCTTGTTTCAACTTTCGTCATTGATATCCAAGTCTTTGGACTTCATGTCGGCGGTAGCTTGAGCGCGGAGTTCTTCGCGTTCCCGAAGATAGTCGTCCGTGGTTCGCGGCACTGGCACAGCGCCGTGCTGGAAGGGCTGTGGATCATCCTCCATCATCGCGACTATTCGGCAATCCTCGCACATCTTGAGCCGGTTCAGGGCCTTCTCGTCAGCGAACATGACGTGGCCTTCCAGTTTTGAGACCATGTGTTCGATTGTCGACTTCGCGCCGAAGGCCTTGCCGCAGCGGACGCATTCGAAGGGTTCTTCCGCCTTTACAACCTGATGGCTGCGAGCAGTTTCCAGGAAACTGATTTGCGGCATCAGGCTGATGACCCTCTCGGGGCAGGTATTGCGACAAAGCCCGCACTGTACGCAACTCAGTTCGTTGAACGAGAGCTCAGGCATGTCCGGGTTGTCCTTCATGGCCCCCGTTGGACAGGCGCCGACACAGGCCAGGCAGAGTGTACAGCCTTCCACATTTACCTGGACGGTGCCGAAGGGCGCGCCGTCGGGAAGCGCTAGGACATCGACGGCGCTGGGTGCCGCCAAGTGCAAAGCTTGCAAGGCTTGGTTCATGACCGAACGCTTACGACCCATGGCCAGGAACTCGGACGCTGGCATCCCAGGCCGGGCATCGAGGTCATAAAGTGTGGTCTCGACCACGTCCGGATCGACAGCGTCGATGAGTTGAAGGCGGCCAGACCCATACCCGATGCCTTCAAGTATATGGTTCGCCAGGGAGATGCCAACGCGGACTTCGACCAGTTCGTCAGCCCTTGATGGGCCGACCAGGATACAGACATGCTCAGCGCCGTAGGCGCTGGCGACCAACAGATTCTCGACGCCTGTCAGGGTGACCTCATTGACCGCGAAGGGCAGCACGTTAGCGGGTAACCCGCCACCGGTCCGCGCAATGGCCGAAATCATGTCTTCTCCCCAGTGGGTATCGTGGATCAAGACAACTGGGTTGTTGCCGCCAGATAGTCGGTAGGTGGTCAGGACTTGGCGCAGTCGTTCGTGTAGCGCGTCGCCGGCCGGCATGGCGTATTTTGCCGCGCCGGTCGGGCAAATGCTCGCGCAGTTTCCGCATCCCGCGCAGATATAAGGATCATAGGTGACCTTATCGCCGTCCGGCGTGATGGCGGCGGTGGGGCAGGAATCAAGGCACTTCGTACATCCGGTAATTTCATTGCGCGCGTGGGCGCAGATGTCCGGATCGTAATCCACGTAGCGGGGTTTCTCAAATTCACCGACCATGTTGGTCATGGTCAACAAGGTTTCGGCTACCGCCGTCAGATTGCCCGGTTCGGGGTTGAAGTAACCGTCGCGCTTTTCAGGCGCATTGAACAACGGCCTTGCACCGCGAAGGTCCAGGATTAGATCGCATTCGATAACCCCTGGTTGCTCGCCGCCGTAAAAATCCAGACCGTTTCGGTGGGATGGCGAAGCGGGGGCTGATTTAGAGATATTCACTTCAAAGGCGCCAAGATATCCTGTGGCTTTGGCGACCTGGCCTCGAAAAACGGGGACATCCATCACCCTGGGCGCAATCATCTCACCAGTTCCACCAAGCACTACGGTGACGTCCAACCGATCTGCCAACTTCTGCGCCGCATCCATTGCAGATTGCCCTGCGCCTAAAACCAACACCTTACCGTTGGATATCATGGTGACAGAACGCGTTTCAGGAATGTTGAGGGTCGCCTCTTTGAGCAGCGCTGCCATCTTAGCCGTCAGATTGGTCGACGCGCCGCCCGGTGTCTCGCGGCACCAGCCGGCCTTCTCGCGGATATTACAGAATCGGAGCACCGGGGCGTCGTCGCCAAGACCTTCTGTAGCTTCCAGGAATATAGGGGCTTCCTGGGTACAGGCTACGATCACGTCGTCGTGACGTTTTGCTTCATCCTCGAAGACTTCCAATTGGGCACGACACAGTTGACTGATGGGCGCAGCCTCGCTGCCAAATGCCCTGGCGACCCCGTCTGGGTCAATAGCCAT
>MDTG01254133.1_pt1 | contig 12087 bp, 8 predicted proteins | sample 811421 | NCBI WGS metagenome assembly MDTG01 (sample SAMN05326645, study PRJNA326480) | marine metagenome | isolation source: seawater | place: Pacific Ocean: South East | collected 2011 | reverse complement strand
TTGGCTTTCTAAGAAACGCTCTTGCTAATGAAATAGTCTGCCTTTGACCTCCTGATAAATTTACACCATTTTCCTTTAGAAAGTAGTTGTATCCTCCATTTAGGTTACCAATAAATTTATTTGCTGTTGATAGTGTAGCCGCTTCAATAACATCTGCTTCAGTTACTTCTTCGAATCCAGCAATAATATTCTCATAAACTGATCCAGAAAATAATTGAATATTTTGAGGGCAATAACCTATTTCTTTTCTGAGGATATCAGATGGAATGTTATTTATATCATAGTTACCAATTTTTATAGATCCCAAATCTGGGAGATGATAGCCTATTATACTTTTAATCAGCGAAGACTTTCCTGATCCCAGTGAACCTACTATACCAATTTTTTCTCCTGCCTTAATAGAAAGATTAATATTTTCTAATATTTTTGAGTCACCTAGATTTAAATCCAAGTTTTTAACTTCAATTGAGGCTGAGTCAATTTTTACTGCAAGTTTGCTCTTAACAATTTCATCTCTTGACTCGCTATTCATTAAAGCGTTCACATTTTTGTATGCTGTTAACGCTGTGTTGAGTCTTGTCAAAAGCTGAGATGCTTGCACAAGGGGTGACAAAGTCCTACCTGATAAAATAACACAAGCTATTAATGCTCCTGTTGACATAGATTGAGAAGAGATAAGTATTACGCCATACACTATTATGGCAACTTGGCTTATTTGAAGACCAGTTTGTCCAAATGTGGTTGCTATATTTGTAGTAATTCGGGTTAATATGGATGATTTACCTTGTTTTTCAACTGAAGTAAGCCATCTACCTTTTAAAAACTTTCCTCCTGCAATTGTTCTTACACTTTCAAGGTTATGGGTTAATTCAGACAATACGCTTGCTTTTCCTTGTCTAAGTGTCATATCAGTTTCTGAAAATCTTTTTAAAAATGGTTGCACTATTGCAGCAACACCTAAAACAAGCGGAACAATCAATAAAGGAACAACTGCTATCTTACCACCAATTGATGCGATAACTCCGATAAACAAAAACATAAAAGGTAAATCTACTAAAGCTAATAAAGTGGCTGAAGTAAAAAATTCTTTAACCGCATCAAATTCTCTTACATTACTAACTAATTTACTTGGACTTTCTATAATTTTATCATCATGACTAAGTAATTTATCAATTAACTTTTCACTCACATTTTTATCTAAATCATTTCCAGCAATATCAGAAAAATAACCTCTTAATAATTTTAATATAAAATCAAAAATGATTACTACTGACATACCAATAGTGAGAGCTAGCAATGAACTCAAAGCATAATTAGGTAAAACTCTATCGTATACTGTCATAATATAAAATGCGCTTACAAAACCAAAAATATTTATGAATATTGAAGCAAAAAAGACTTGTAAATAAATACTCTTATTCTCTAATAATGTTCCAAAAAACCAATGTTCTTTTAAAGGTATTTTTTTATCAATTTCTTGTTTCATGATAAATCCATGTAAAATATATTGGATAATGCTTGATTTTGATGGGATAGTTCAAGAAAGCTCATAATTAAATCATATTCTGAACTAAGTAAAATTTGCAATTGTTGTATTTCTTTTTCTGCGCTTGTAACAAGGGTATTTGCGACAAAGCCACTAATATTTATTCTATTCTCAATAATTTCTCTTTGATTTTGTGTGTCTAAAAAGGCCTGCAGAAGCTGACTTCTTGCTTTTAAAGCAGAGTCAAATTTTGAAATGATTTCTTTTTCTATTGATGCTGTTCTTTTTCTATCAACATCTATATCGGTAAGTACAGCGTTTGATTTAGCTTTAGCAGCATTTACTTTTGATCTAGTCCTTCCAAAATCTACTAAAGGTAGATTTAAAAAAACACCTCCTCTAATATCATTGTCTTCAACATTACTTTTATCTATGTCATATTCAGTATACCTAACTGAAAAACCAAGTTTTGGAAGACGATCGCTTCGAGTAATTTTCACTTCTTCAAGACTTTTTTCATATTCTATTTCTTGAAGAACAGTACTAAAAGGTTTAATTTTTTTAACAAAATCATTTTTATCAATTTTAAATAATGGAAGACCAAAAGGTTTGTTTGTTGTTGAAAAAAAATATTCATAATTTGCCTGGTCTCTTTTTGAGTTTGCCTCTAGATTATAAAGCAAAGATTCTAGTTTATTAAAATTAACAGAGAATAGTGCAAAATCGATAGGATCATTGATTCCTGCTGAAACTCTATCTTTAACTTTATCTTTAAATGGCCTTAATTTATTAATTAGATCCAAAGCATAATTATAAATATAATCAGATATGTAAGCAGATATATATGTGTGATTAGCCGAGATAATTAGCTCAGATAAAACTTCTTTCTTTTTTAGTTTAAAAGCTTGATCTTCTAATTTTGCAAAATTTAAGTTACCCCTGAGTTTTCCTCCTGAATATATTGTTTGAGAGAGCTCAACAACGGCATCAAAGCTATCATCTTGTCTTTTTCTTATAGAATTTGTTTCATCAATGCTTCTATCAATAATCTCATCATTAATAATTCTTGTATTTATTGTAGGAAAAAAATCTCTTTTTGCGCTTAAAACAAGAAGCCTTTTTTCTTCACTAAATGCAAAAGATGATTTAAATTCTGGCTGATTTATGATGTTTTCTTTCATGAAGTTAATATAGAAATCTTCATCAACAGTTTTAACAATATTTTTAACAGCAGAGAATGAATAAAGATTAATATTGGATGGGTCAATATTAAATTCTTTAATCTCTTCAGAAGAAAAAAGAGGTTTTATTGTTAAAAAATTTAACAATAAAAACAAACTAAAAATTAGTTTATTATTTATCTTTGAATGAGCCATTTAAACAAACTTATACAGTTATTTCTTTTTATTAGCTTTCTTTTTATTGGCTTTCTTTTTTTCGACTTTTGTACCTTGCTCGATAAGTTTTTCAGAAATACCTTTTGAAACTATAGCCATGCCATTTATTACTTCACCAACCAAATTACCAGGTATATCTATTGGTTTATTTATAATGGGTTTTCCATCTGCACCAAGCCTTGAGGTGCTAACTCTTAATATTCCATTTAAAAATGATGCTGACTCAACTTTTTCGATTAACATTACACACTCCCTTGTTTTATGTTTACCATACGTATATGGGGACTACTAAATTTATTACAAGATATTAAATTTCAAAGATCATAAATTTTGTAAGTTTAGATAATAATTTACCTTTATATATAAATAGATTCGTTTAAAAACATAAGCAATATGGTGGGCGCAGTTGGGATTGAACCAACGACCCCTACGATGTCACCGTAGTGCTCTACCGCTGAGCTATGCGCCCTTTAATTTTAAATCATAAAAGAAATTTTCAAGTTTTATATTTATATGAATTAAGATTATTATACAATGAAGAAAAATATGACTCGTAATTTCTCCATCTTTCTATCGAAGTATTAACAATCTTATTTCTAGCTTGAAGGTTACTAGCAGTTCTAATTGGCTTTTTGTTGTTGGTAAGTGTTATATATTTTTCATTAAAATCTAAACCTAGGTATTTAAATAATTTTTTACCTTCATCTAATTGGTTATAAATAAAATTTTCATAGTCAAGAAGATATATCTCATCTTTAAATAAATCCAACCAATGCCTTGCTAATCTGGAAAAAAGATTAGCATAATTGCTTAACTCATCTTCGCTATATATATATGGGTGCCCTCCAGTAAGTTTTAATAAATATAAGGATGTTGTTACATCTCTGAGATCTCTATCACAAATAATAATTTTAGAATTAGGAAAAATTAATTTTATAAGGCCTATGTTTGCTAAATTCACAGGAAGCTTATCTGTAAAAAGTTCTTTTGAGGTTTCATCATACTCCAAAACACTTTTTAGGTATTTCTTACCCAAATCATTTAAAATTTTTCTATTTGTTTTTTGACCCTCCATAGACTGGCTAATTTGCATCATATAAGTTAGTTCACCTTGATCGCTTACATCTGGGTGGTTGGAAATAATTTGTTCAACAAGGGAGGTCCCTGATCTTGGCATACCAGTTATAAAAATTGGTGAATTCTTTAAATCTGATTTATCAAAATTTAAATAATTGGATTTATTATAGTTTTCTATAAAATTATCTACATTAATATTTTCTTTTTGTTTATTATATTGAAAAGAGTTTCGTATAATTTTATTTGATTTATGAGCAAAATTAGCAGCTTCTTCATATTTTTTTTGTTTATCAAATATTCTTGTTAAACCAAAACCAATATCTGAAAGTTCATCAGAGTTCATTTGTTTATTATTATTTTTAAACTCATTCATCATTCTCTTTGTAATTGGATTTTTATTATCAATAGTGTCTGTATAAGCTAAGCTTTTAAAACTTTTGTATGAATTAGGATATTTATTTATAATTTTTTCATATAAATCACTTGCTTTTGTTCTTTCACCTATTTCACCATAGACTGTTGCTATATTAGTTAAGATTGCTTGATTTTCACCAGATTTTTCAATTGATTTATTATAATATTCAAGCGCTAAATTCATCTTACGTTTTTCTTGATAAAATGAACCAATATTCAAAAATGTAAGGGCTGTAGGACTAAGTTTTTCAAGTTTCTTGAATGTTTTTTCAGCCTCTCTCATTTCAGATGTACTTTGGCAGCAGTTAGCATAATTATTTAAGGCGGGTATATAGTTGGGATTTATTTTTAAGATTTTCTCAAAAATTTTTTTTGCTATTTCATATTTATAAGTATTAACATAATATAAACCTAATCTTACTTTACCATCTATATCATTTGGTGATAATTCGCAAAACTTCTGCAAGTAAGGTAGAGCTTTCTCTTCATCTTTAAGTATCCTATAAACCACTCCCAAATTTTTAATAATTGATAGTTTTGATGGATCAATATTTTCAGCATTGATTAAAATTTCGAGGCATTCATTGTATCTTTTAAGTTGAAATAGCGATGATGATTTTGATACGTAATAATTTACATTATTTGGGTTCACTTTAATGGCAATATCGTAATGAATTAAGGCATCATCATATAATTTTTTTGAATTTAAAATAATACCTAGATTATGATTCATATCTGGATCATTTGGATATTTTTCAAGAAAATTTTTATATTCATTTTCAACCTCATTGAGTAGATTGATATTTTTTGTATTATTTGCATTAAGATGCTTTTGAATTATGGCATCTGCCTTACTTGCTACCTCATCAATGAAATTTTTTTTATTTGTCACACCATTCGCCCCAAACTTTGTATAATTTTTTTTCAAATTCCTCTGCAAATAATTTACCGTCAAGTATTTTGGAGGATATAAACTTTTCCCTTATTTTTTCTTTACTCAACTTATTAAGATTTTTTCTATCAATGTAAAGAGATATAGCTATATCCAAGTACTCTTTTTGGTTGCTAGCTATAAAATTATTAAAGTCACTGTTCTCTAAAATCGTTATTCCGTTGTTTGATAAGAAACTGTTTCCTCTCATTGTAATAACAGGGACTCCCATATAAAGAGCTTCGCAAGTTGTAGTTCCGCCCGGATAATGAAATGTATCAAGAATCACATCGATTTTATTATATGATTTTAAATAATTTATTCTCTCATCATTTCCTTCAAATAATAATCTTTCAGACTCAATATTATTATCCTTGAAAATATCTATTATTCTTTGATATCCCTGACTGTCACTATAAGATTTAGCTTTGAGTATCATTTTCGAATTTTTTGTTTTTTTAAGAATTTCAGACCAAAGTGAAATTACTTCATTGGTTATTTTTGGAGCATTAGAGAAACAACCATAATGAAAAGATTTAATATTTTCTTTTTTTTGTTCAATTAAAATAGGATGTTCTCGAGGAAGCGAAAAGCAGTAATAGCTATTTGACATTCTTATAGGTTTTTCAACAAACCATTTTTCATGTTTTTTTGGTAAAACTATATTATCGCATAAAATATAATCAATATTTTCTAATCCAGTAGTATAACAATAACCAAGCCAGCTAATTTGTATTGGAGCAGCTTTCATTTGAAAAATACCAAGTCGATTCAATGCAGTATGCCCGGAAAGATCAAACAAAATATCAATTTTATCGGACTTAATTTTATTAAATGCTTCAATATCGGAAAAGTTTTTTATGACTGCAAAGTGATCAAAATTTTCCTTTAATAATTCTGTTTGCTGATCAAATTGTTTATGGTTGTAATATGCAAAAACCTCAAAAGAGTCCTTTTTTAGATTTGATAAAAAATTATCTAAAAAATATCCCACAGGATGTTCATAAAAATCTGCGGAAACAAAACCAATTCTTAATTTTCTTTTTTTATCTTTTTCGTTTTCAAATTTTGGAATTTCTGTTTTATTAGAAAATAAGTCCTGGTATTTTTTTGCTGATTTGAAGGATTTTTCATAATCATTGTCAAACAAATAATTCTCAACCAACAATAGATTTGAATAATCTTCTTTAATTAAAGTGCTATATTCTAATACAGTCTTAATATTTTTTAAGCATTCATCTAATTTACCTAGTAATTTTTGTACATTTGCGAGTCCATTATATGCACTTGAATATTTTGGATTTAATTTAATAGCATGCTTATAACTTTTCTCTGCATCTGAGAATTTATATAGCTTTGTTAAAATATGGCCTGTAACAACATAAACATGAGCGTTATTTTGAACTAAATTATTTGCTTTTTTAACACTTTCTAGAGCTTGTTTGTAATCTCCTAAATCAAAGAATGATAAAGCCATATTTGTGAAGTAAACAGCTTGATCAGGATTGTTTTTAATACATTTTTTAAAGCATAAAATTGATTCCTCTAAACGTCCCACTCTTCTGTAGGCATTTCCTAAATTATTAATTGTGGTAGTTAAATCAGGAAAAATTTTTAACCCTTTTTCATATATTTCAATTGCCTCATTTACTTCCCCGCTTGCAATCAAAACATTTCCAAGAGTATCATATATGGGTGCATTTTGTGGAGATAGCTGAATTGCTTTTTTTGCATGAAATAATGCTTTTTCGATTTTATTATTAACTCTTAATAATTCAGCATATTGTCTATGTGCTTCGCTAAAATTTGGTGAAATTTTAATAGCACTTTCAAAGTCTTTTGAAGATTTAATAAAATCAAATTTTAAGGCATTTAAAGCTCCAGAAAATAAGAAGCTTATGGATGATTGATTATTATTCTTGAATAATTCTTTAACGGTTTTTTCGAGATTTTCGATATCTTTTTTTCTTAAAAATTCAACAGCTTTATTAACTATTGATTTATCTGGATTTAAACTACTTTTATTCATAAGATATTTTTTTTACTATAAATTTTATTATTCTATTCATTATTTTCAGGAAGAAGAAAATCAAACCATCCTGTAATTATATACTTGGTCTCTATAACTTTATTACCTCTGTGTGTATGCGTCCAATCAGATGGCCAAATAAGAGTTAATCCCTTCTTTGGCTTTATTTTTATTCCAAAATGCAAAAATTCAGTTTCACCACCACTTTCTTGGTCATTTAAATAGGTCATCCAAGCAAGTTGTCTTTCAGAGGTAAAGATTGAGGTTCTCTCACTATGCCATCTAATAAAATGTCCTCCTGGGGAGTATTTTTGAATATTAAAACTTGATGTTCCTAAAGAAAAACATTCATTTGGGGTATTGGCTGACCATTCAGAGCGATATAGATCAAGACATTCTTTTAAATGAAATGCATAATCTTTAACACAAATATATTCTTCCTTTTCAAGCTCACTTGGATAAATTGATAGATCCATTGAGTTTTTCTCATCTAAGTTTTTTCCAGAAGTTGTTGACCCTTCTCTAACCTTTGAAGTTGAACTCTCAAATAATTTTATTAAATCTTCTAATAATTTATCATTTTCGATTAAATAACTTCCAATAAAATTTGGGCTTTTTTTATCTTTTATATGGAATTTTTTCATATAATAATTTTCTCTTTCATATTTTCTTAACTTTTTATGATTTTTAATTTTTTTTGATTTTTAACGGTTGTATCGAAAACAACTACTCCCTCTCCAACAGATCTCATTTTTAATGCATCAATTTTTCTTCCCATTCTACTGTATAAACGTCCTAACCCTTTTTTGAAAAGGAAATTATTAGGATCTAATTCAATTGCTTTTTTGAAATATTTTTCAGATAGCGCAAAATTATTTTTATCTAGATTTATTTGAGCTACACCATTTAAGGCCTTAGAAGTGAAATTGCCCTTGTTATCGATAATTTTATAATAGTAATTTAATGCTTCTTCAGTTTTATTTAGTTCTTTATAGCAAAGGGCGATATTCATTATAGCAGTTTCATCACCATCTTTATAACTAAGAGCCTTCCTATAGCTATCAATAGCTTGGTCATATTTTTTTAGATCGGAATAGCAGTTTCCTAGAAATATATAATCATTCGGATTTTTTTCTAATGATATATTTTTTTTTAAAAAATTAATTGATTCTTCAGGCTTTCCTATCTTTCTTAAGGCTAGTGAAATATTTCTTAAATAAGACTTATTTGTTGGATTTTCAATAATAGCTTTATCTAATAAATCAATAGAAATTTTTATCTTACTATTTTCAAGATAATTTTTTTGACAGCCCTCAAAAATCCACGATCCAAAAATTCCACACAAGAATGAATTACTTTTAATAAATTCTTTGTCTTTCAAAAAAAGATTATAAAAATTTACATAATCACTTTTTTTAGAATGAATGTTGGGTATAAAACTCTGATAGCCATCTATAGCTTTTCTATCAGCAATTTTCTTTCGTTGAAAAATGAAAAATGATTTATTCATATCTGAGAATAGTCTATCAATTTCTTTTATAGCTTTTTCAAAGTCTTTCAGTAATAGCAATGTTTCAATGTATGCATTTATACTTTTTTCGGAGTTGTGATTTTCTATTGATTTTAGGAATTCAATTGACGCTTCTTTTATTTTATTTCTACCCAAAAAAATAATACCATGATTAAAACATAAAACTGATTCCATTGGAGTTAGTTTTTTTAATTCAATTATAATTTTTTCAGCATCATCTATTTTTTTTTCATTTATGAGCTTTACGATTAAATTGATAGAATTTTTAATATTATTTTTTTTCTGTTTACTCATATCGATATTTTATAATTTAAATCTATAATATTTATAAATAAAGCATTTAATATTATCATTATAGGAAATTTATTTGTTGAAATTAAAACTATTTTTTAAATAATTTTATGTATACCATGTATTAAATTTTAATATTCTTTAGATAAAGGTTTTGATGCCATATTTTAGACCACACCCTAGATTCGTATTTGGCGGAGGAGAGAATTTCCGTAATCTTTTAAATAAATTAAGTGACACAGTCGATATAAATACAGAAACTGCAAACGTTTTTGCAGCAGATAATTTAATAGCTATAAATCGCATAACCGGCTTTTTAAAAGAAAAAAAGTTTGTCGATTTGGCCAATAAATTTTTTTTTAATGATGATTTTCATTCATCTATTATTTGGAGAATTCATATACTATCATGGGCTGTAGATAGTTGTAAAAATCTTGATGGGGATATGATAGAGTTTGGTTGCTATGATGGAACTGTCGCTGAGTTTTTAATAAACTATAATGATTTATTTGAATTCAGAAATAAATTTTATTTATATGATATTTTCGATAGCCCACCAGTAGGGGCCGGGGAGAAACACTCAAAAGATCTATATACATCAGTTGAAGAGAAAATGAAAAAATATAGTTTTGTAAAAGTTGTAAAAGGTTTATTACCATCAAGCTTTAGCGATAAAATTCCAGAAAAAATTTCTTTTGTGCACTTGGATTTAAATTCAGCAGAGACGGAAATAGAATTATTAAATCTTTTTTTTGATAGTTTAGTCCCAGGTGGTATTATTATTTTGGATGATTATGCAACCATGTATTATGAGAATCAGCATATTAGTGAAAAATCTTTTTTTAAAAATTTAGGTTACAAAGTTGTTGAATTACCATCTGGACAAGGGATGGTAATAAAGAGGTAATTTATTCTTATGGGGGCAGAATTTAATGCCAGAAGAAATTGAGAGTGATGAGTCTAAAAGATTAACTAGTTTAATTAATTTATATAAAGACAATGAATTTAGTGAGACTTTATCATCAGCTAGTTCTTTCATAAGGGACTACCCTAATAATTTTGAAGGATATAATTTACTGGCTTTAGCCAGCAAAGGTTTAGGAAAATTTCAGCAATCGGAAAAAATTTTTATGTCGGTTATAAGAAATAACCTTAAAAATCCAAAAATTTCCTTCATTTATACAAATGCTGGAAATTTACTATATGACCTAGGCCGAATAGATGAGTCTATAAATTTTCATAAAGCGTCAATAAATTTAAAACCTGACAGCATTAATTCTGTTCTTGGTCTAGGATTAGGGCTTACTGCTCTAGATAGAGATAGTGAAGCAATTCAAGTATACTCTGAGTACTTAAAAAGATACCCAAATAACGAAGAATTAAATTATCATCTAGCTGTATGTTTAAGGAAAAAAAATCAATTCATTAAGGCTGCTCAGTATTACTCAAAAACAAAAAAAAGGTTAAGTAAGGGCTACCAATTAGAATGTTTGTATCAAGGAATTACTAATGAAGAGTCAATTGATGATTTTTATAAATTTCTTGATAATATTAATATAAATGATGATGTAAATCCATTGACAGCATGTATAAGTAGTCACGCAGCAATTAGATTTGATAAAAATGATAATTGTGATTTTTGTAAGAAACCATTTGATTATATTAAAAAATACAAGTTATCAGAAAATTCATTATTCAGTCATGATTTAATTGAAAATTTTTTATCTGATATTCAAAAGGCTCATATTTCAAAAAAAGGCCAAGTTTTATTGAAAAATGGATACCAGTCCTCTGGTAACCTTTTTAATCTTGAATTTGATTCTGTCCTTCAAGTTAAAAAAATAATAATTGAAAATATTTCTAAATACAGAAATTTTTATAAAAAATCTAATGAAACATTTATTAAGAATTGGCCAAAAAAATACAATTTATATGGATGGATTATAGCTATGCAAAGTGGCGGAATGTTAAAACCCCATATGCATAAAGAGGGTTGGTTAAGCTCAAGTATTTATCTTAGGATGCCAGAAAAAAGTATAAAAAATCAGGGTGATATTGAATTTAGTCTCACTGGTGCAGATTATCCGACTGACGGAAAAATTTATAAAAAAGAAATTATAGAAACTTTTTATGGAGATATGATTATGTTCCCATCATCTTTATTCCATTCAACTATACCATTTGACTCAGATACTGAAAGGGTAGTCCTGGCATTTGATCTTATTCCAGAGTAACTTAAAATTAAAGGAAGCTATCTATAGCTTCCCATAGAATTTTTCTATTTATATCATTTTCAATGAAAATTTCATGCTCACAGTTTTGAAAATTAACTATTTTACTATTTTTAAGTCTTTTATTGATTTCTAATGTCTTATTTGAGTCAACTACTTTATCGTTAATACTATTGATAATAAGAATCTTGGTTTTTATATCCTCGACCCAATTTTTTTTTCTAATAGTCTTGAATCGATTACTAACGGATTTAGCAAAAGCATTTGTAACCCCCCAAAGTCTAATATCAGGTTTCTTTCTAACTAGTTTTTGAGTTCTTTTATATCTAAAGCGATCTGTAGTAAGATCATTTTCTTCAAATGGTGTTTCAATTCCCATATTAGGTTTTGATCCAATCAAATAATCAGTATCTTTCATAAAAACCCTCATTATTGAGGATGCCGTTCTTAAAAATCTCTCATTTTTGAATCCGAGCATAGGTGCAGATAAAATTCCATGCGAAAACTTATCTGGATGATTTTTAAAGGCTGAAAGCATCAAACAGCCACCCATAGAGTGCCCTATACCTATCAATGGTTTAGAAAAAAATGGATCTATTATTTCTACCAGGATTTTTTCTAAATCTTTATCATGTCTTTCAAAGTCATTTATAAAAGATTTATTGATATCATCTATCATCCTTTCGGACATTCCTTGACC
>MDTG01131424.1_pt1 | contig 12087 bp, 13 predicted proteins | sample 811421 | NCBI WGS metagenome assembly MDTG01 (sample SAMN05326645, study PRJNA326480) | marine metagenome | isolation source: seawater | place: Pacific Ocean: South East | collected 2011 | reverse complement strand
CCGGAACAGATTTGGACCCTGACGACATCTGGGACAAGTACATTTATGGGACCTTGCTACCATGGGATCCGAGTAAAAGTGAATCTGTGCCGCCCATTGCTGGGAAACCCGACAATTGGAGGGGGTACAAGTCGTTAAAAAATGATTGCTTTGGTATCGTCGCAGTTGAAGATGAGCTTTTTCTGAGAATGCATCCGGATAAGATTGACGTGTCGCCTACGGGACTCGTCCACAAACGGACCAATGACTTCGTTGTGCCCCAAAATGCCGCTCACACTGAAAACGCCTACAAAGAACCTTTCATACGCATTTCCGACAAACTGCCAAAGTGTTCCAAGTTTCCGAGAGACGTCGTGAACGAGGACCACAGAGAGAATGGCGAGCGTGATTGTTTGGGCACGGAGTCCTCAGTGGAGGGTGAGCTTGACGCCGGCATGCCTTACCAGTACTTTTTCGACGCGATCGACTTGATTCGCAAGTCGGAATTTGGCCAATTGATCCGAGCGGATCGGGAAGAGGACGAACGCGTCGTCTCAACGCGTCAAATTTTTAAAAAAGCGGGTGTAAACGACATTGACAATCACTTGCTCGCCAAGGAACCGCGCCGCGTCGACAAACACGACGCTTTCTGTCTCGAGCTGCGTCACGACGGCAAGCTCATCGCCAATGCGTTTGTTGTCAATGCCGACATTTTCGGGGCGAATGCGGAAAACGAACGACGAGCATATAGAACCTTGAATTGGAAATTCGTAAAATCTAGAAATGCAAACATAAAGAGTCGTGTCGAGGTGCGCTCGCCGCTCAAGAAGCTGGTGGCAGACACCTCATCGAGTCGGTGCGTCGAAGACGTGCTTGATCATTTTCTGGAGCAGCTCGCTACATACTTTGGTCAGCCGATTGTGCCATGCAATGACGAACCGATCTTCAAGCCAGTGAAGCACAGAACAGAAGTCGTCAACGAGACGCCGAACCGCGCGTTCATGGCAAACGCGGTCTACACGATCGAGCGCATACGCATCTGCGGCCCCAATTGCCAATTGACGTTCAGCAATGGCACGAGTCTCACCCTGCCGCGTCGCGCTGCTTTGACGGGGAAAGACGCCAAATTTGCCGGCACATTCGACGCGCCACTGTTAGATTCGCGCGTTCTCGATGACGGCCGGTCGACGGCGACACCGCGCATCCCATTTCCTGTGCAGCAGCCGCCACTTCTCTCCGTCAAGCACGAGTCTTGGCCAAGGGTCTTGCCACTCCTCGAGAAGCTGTTGGGTGCGGATCCTCGTGCTGTCGCCATTGTGTCAGACGACCTTGCGTACACTTTCACCGACGTCGAGAACGAAGCATTGCCACCGCACGTGCGCCGCTGCGTACGCGACGGCTGTTTCCCAGTATCGTGTCCAATCGATCGTCGCATCGTCTGCAAAGATCACAAAGGGGTGCTCCACGGCGTTGTAATCGCGACTGCAGCGGAGCTGGCGGACCCACGAGTCCTCGTTAAAGACGGCGAGCAAGTCTACATAAAGGGAGACACTGGCGATTCCTTGGACTGCGCCATGATTCGTTTCAATCAGGTCTTCGAGGTCATCCCAGGCGACTCGAACGAGCCACAGTGGACGGCGCACACGATCCTCGTCGACGTGATGGGAAACCCCACTTACAATTGCGGCTTCGTGTCGATGCCGACCACGTCGGCTACGATCCGAATGGAATACGATCCGCCCGACCAAACCACGCTCCTCTTCGCCCCGTTGTTGGTGCCGACGGCGGACCGCGATCGCACGGCGGTCGGTGCAGGCGACAGCTTCACGCCCGATCAGTCGACGACCGGGTTGCGCGTGCGTGTTACGCCAGAGTGCGACGAGAAGCTTGGACCTATCGCGTTGCGCATCTGCGCGGTGACAGATGACAAGACTGCCATCTCTGGATTGCCCAACGCGCTGAATGCAATCGAGGCCGTCCGCCATGTGCGAATCAGCACGCAGGCGCTTCGTCCGGTCAGAGACGACCCGACGGCGCTCGTCTTCGACGTTCGCTCGCATCAAGCCTACGCTCTTGATGCGTGTGAGCACCGCGACGGATTGTTTTTCGTCACGGTGACGCTCGTTACCGTCAATCCCGACGCCTGCCGGATGGCCGCTATAAGGTGCGTTCGCGACTGCCTGCGTGTCGATGTGTTAGCGCACGCTGTCCTCCCTCAAGTGGAGCAGTACATCGACATCGAAAATCGTCGCGTCGACAATGGAATCGCCGACCACCATGCGTTGTCGCACAGCGATGTGGGTCGCCACATTTTGGTAAGCAAGGGTGCACTCTATGTGGATGACACGTTGCGGCCCTGCGAAAAGCAACACGCGTCTCTAGAAGGCGTCATCCGGAGCGTCAGCGCCACCGTTGACGGCATCGTTCGCGTGCAGACGTCCGCGGGCATACAATGCATTCCCAATCCGTCTACTGTGCGCCGCGCCCCCTACGCGACAGTGAGGAACATGTATACCGCGTTTTTGCGGGTCGCGTGTGACACCAAACGATTTGCTTAGAAGAATGGGCACGAATGCGAGAGGACGGGGATGTGGGCCTTATATTTGCGTATCGCACGTGAATCATTTTTTTTGAATGCGTCGAAGATCTTCAATGAGCGTAGCACAGCCCCTCTGTTTTGTGTGCCTCGACGAAGACGCGACTCGCGGCCGGCTGTGCCGCGACCTTTGCAAGTGTTCGGCTCTCGTGGTGCACGAAAGGTGTTTCGAAGCGTTGCTACGCGTACCCAGCCACAGCGCCGCGTCCTGCGCGGTTTGTGGCGCCTCGTATCGTGGCGTGACGGCGTGGGCCGATTACCACTGGCGATGTCAACCTTACTCCGTGCTCTTGTGGGTGGTGGCTGCGTGGGTCTCGAGCGTCGCTACAGGTGCCTTCCTAATTTGGCTGATCCACATGTACTTAGAGACATGGCTAGTGCTGCCCGACGCGATTATTCTCGGCGTCTGTGGCCTATTGAGCTTTGCGTCGTTGGGCGTCGTTGTGTATGTTCGCATCCACCTGGGCACGACCCTGTGCTGCCGACGCATCAGGCTGATGCACCAGCGAATTCGCTGGGACGTCAGTGTATACGTATGAAATATCCGACGCGACTCAACGGTCACGGATCACATGCCATCATGTCCCACTTTCAGAAAGTCGTCCAAACAAGATTGACCATTGGCGGTTTTTTTCGGACGACGATTTCTTTTGCACATCGAATGCGAAAATATAATAAAGAGAAAAACTCATGTCTATCTCTCGCAAAACTGACCCAAAACTGTGGGAACGCGCGAAAAAAATAGCGTGTTCGAGGGGTGGCCTGTGTAAACATAGTGCACGCAAAATGCAGTACGCAACAAGATATTACAAGGCACACGGGGGACGGTACGTGGGTAAACGTCAAGCAAACAACAGCCTCACGCGATGGGGAAAAGAAAAGTGGCGCACCTCAAGCGGCAAAAAGTCAAAGGGCCGTCTTCGCTACCTGCCTGACGCCGCTTGGCGGAGTCTGACGCCAAGTGAAAAGAGACGCACAAACGCGGCAAAAGCGCGTGGTTACTCGCGAGGCAAGCAATATGTACGCCAACCAAAAGACATTGCACGCAAAACACGTAGACATCGCACCAAAAGAACTCGTCGCAAATCTAAACGCACGACAAAAAAACGCACGAGATCTGTGCGCAAGAAAAGAACTCGTGCAACGTAGAACGTGGCCTCTTGCCCCCCCCATCGAGCCGATGCGCAGTGTAATAATAATAATCCGTCCACAAAAAAAGTATTGTATGCAATCAATTAACATGTCAAGTGCAACCCACATTCCTCCGATATCGGAGGAGTTATCTAACCACATTGCAAATTTTGTGTTTTCAAATTGTACACGAACACGTATTGAACACGAAGCACTCGTCAACAATTTGCTGATATTGTGCAAAACAAAAGAGTGCGTCACTGACAACTTGAAGCGCATAGATGACTTTTGTTCTTTGAATAGTAATCAGATAACGACATTCTACAACTCAGTGCGTAACTTTGCTAAAAATAACGGTGTTTCTGTTACCTATGTACTTGATAAAATCAGTGAACGGGGCCTGAGCAGAGAAGCTCTGAAGAAAAGATTTTTACTCTCAAGAAAATTCACAAAGGTTCGATACTACTTAACAAATGAAAAATCGAAAAAACCCGTGATGATTAGTGTCTACTTTGAAAACTCTGACATCGAAATATGGTATTTCAAAGCAAAAGACGACGACAGGGTTGTTGAAGATATTATACAACGTTTTGAACACGAAAACGAAGATGGAGAAGATTACAGTGTCCTTCAACAAATGATATATACGGAAAGACATTATCCATTCCTAAAGGTTAAGCTTAACAGAATATTTGAAAGTGAATTTCTATTCGAAGACAATCGCTTGGTATATCAAAATACGGAAATTGATGATCAAACACCATGGCATTTTCTATCCAATACTGCGTTAATGGACTGAAAACTAGGTACATATCACCTGCTTCAACTTGAAGAATTTCTTCGCATCTCGGAGAATTATGGACTACGGCGATGACGTGAAATTGCACTCAGTGGGCAAGCGTAGTCGCTGACCTCATTGTGTTTCGGGCGATTTGTTGATGTAAACACTCATTGATTCAGAAGACTGCTTGCCCGTTAAATAAAGTGCTCGTTGTTGGCGGACGTGTTGACCCCGCTTTGACAATCTGTTTGTAGCTTTGAATGAGGGCACCAAATCGGATGCGATTAATTTTTTCAATTGCCGACCATTCTTCCCATCATTTTCCTGAGCCCAACAAAGATAGAGTCTGCCATTAGGCGCACAACCATTGAACTTGTGGAGAGAATCTGATTACATGCATTTTTTTTCCCAGCTTACGCCTCGGCGCCGCCATAAAGTTAGCAAAATTAGAGGCAATGCGAAAATGTCTCCGAATCAAACACTTTAGTAACATTCTATGGCATCGGGATATATCACGCAGACTGGTGGCAGGCATTCCTGCAAACGGGTGAGGAGGCCTGTGGGTCTTGGTCGCGGTCGGTGCATCCATTGATACCGAACACGATCAACTTGCAGAATCAATTCGCGGTGGAGACATTTCCAAAGACGCGCTTTCATCCTAGCCCCCTCTCGAACCATCTCCCACACCTCTTCAAAATGTCACCGAACACACCGTCTGGAATTCAACCATATGAAAAGTAATATTCTATATATATATATACTGTATAACTTCTTCGTTAGCTCAGTTGGTATGAGCACACGGCTGTTAACCGTGGGGTCGCTGGTTCGAGCCCAGCACGAAGAGATCAGGATGCATGGCCAAGTGGTAAGGCGGCCGACTGCAGATCGGCAGATCGCGTGTTCGAATCACGCTGTATCCTAGTACAATGGCACTCCCCGCTCTTGCATGACGACATAACAGTTCAAAACTAACCGTACTCGTCGCCGTGCATTCTTCAAAAAAAAAAATTTTATATCACCAAAATGTTTTGAACCCAATTTCAATACAACACAAGAAGGAACATGTGAAAATTGAAACCAGTGGTTATATAGTATCCAATGAAAATATTTGAAATGTTTTAATGAAGGCGGATTTTTGTCAGATTTAGTTTCAATAAAAGTGGACAAATGCTTTTTGAAAACAAGAGATCTAATATCTCATCGCTTTCGCTTGGATGCCGCTTTCCCGTCGCATGTCACCTCAAATGTTGTCGGGTGGACGGTGTGGATGGAGCCGATCTGTGCTTTTCTTTCATGGATTAGTCGATCAGTCTCTTGTACTCGACGGGCAATAGTGGTAAGGTATCAAATGTTTCCTGATAATTCTTCCACATGCTTCGCTTCACGCCGTAGTGCTGTATGGCAAGTTTGTTGCTGTAAAATGAAATCGCAATCGGCTGTCCGGACGATGATCGCTCCTGAAATGCAAACAATGCAACAGGATATGCATCAACGCGTGCAATCGCGTACTTGCAATTCGAATCAAGCCACGACGGAAAACTGCCGACGTGTGGCTTCATGATTTCTTTGGTGACCGTGGGCGTACACATCTTCCATTCCACGCGCGGAGGCGACGCAAGAAGGCCACTTAGGAAGAGCAGTGAGGATGTCTTTGGCATTTGTTTTGTTTTTTTTGGAAGGGGTGAAAAATGAAAAAAAAAATAGTACACTCTCCACAAATGATCACCAGAGTGGAGACCACGAAGGAGGCCAGGGCCACGAATCCCTTACCAATGCAAGACGTGCTCGATGCGATCGAACGGGTCATCAAGGAGGGCAAGGAAGTAGCAGCGGACCTGGCAGACTCTCAGGCGGCGGGCTTGGCGCCGGGCAGAATTCTGCGACAGCGGCGCAAGAGCCGCGATCTGGAGGCGCAGTGCATGCAGCTCATGGGAGACTCATTGGAGCGGGCCTTCAAAACCTTTGACGCCGACGGCAACGGCACGCTCGATGCTGCAGAGTTGAAGGAAGCGTACAAGCTGGCGGGGCGGGCGGTGACTGACGACCAGATCAAGGACGCGATCATCGCACTCGACACCAACAACGACGGCTTGATCAGCCTCGACGAGTTCAAGGCGATCGCGTGGCGCATTGGCACCAGCCACTGACTTGATCGGGGGACATCTGCCCAATTGTTGGCGCCGGAGCTCAGACCTGTTTGGGCGTCGTCGATAAATAAAAACTTGTATAGGAGGGCAAGAAAGATCGATGCTCGAAGATTTCAATAAAACATATTTGCCAACGACGAAAGAAAAAGTTTTCTTTTGGGTTGGTGCCGTCTCCTTTGTGACTGCGATCATTCTGATCGCTTTCGCGCCCCCCGTCAAAATCGACATGCGTCTGTGGACCGTCTCTGCGATACTGGCGGCATCGTCCTTTGTGTACTATCTACACTATGTATGGATGGTCCCGTCGAAAATTAATGTCAATCAAACCTGTGTGGATGCGAATCGCGACAGAGCCCTCGTCTTTTGCGTCTTCTTCGTACTCGTGGCGTTGCTCTTGCATTACAGTGACAAATACGAGGACTTTACCGTTTCGATGTGTCCAGAAATCATACTCGTCGCCATTTCGGTAGTATGTTGGCGCTTCGGCTCATTCTTTCCAACTAATTATTGAGATTAATCTTCGGTTGTTCACTCGAGTTGTCACTGCAGCTTCTGGTGACGCTTGTGGTGATGGCCCATGACAAAACGAAATGCGAATTCTGATATCGGTATGTTTGTATTCGGTAAGTTTTGGCACGGAAAAAAGGGAAGCACACACGAGTGTTTCGCCCACTCGCGTCTCATGAATGCAAGCGACTTGCGAACCTCGGCAACAGTCATGTCTTGTATCGCCGATGTCGTGTCCAGCATCAGATTGTTGGCGCGAGGTTGGGTGTTGGTATCTACCGCCGGAAAAATGCCATTCGATTTGACCGAAGCAATGGCTCAGGTGTCAGATGATGAACGCGAGGCCATGCACGCAAAAATCGACCTTGTGCACATGGCTCAGCGTCGCCTCGGCATGGAGCCGCGGAACGATAGTCGTTTGACGTACAATTTTGCGCGAGGCTTGCTAGACGACGACGATGTTCCGTCGTCGATTGCGAGCGAGCTCTTTGTGGTGGAAAAGATACATTCAGAAACCAACTATTCGCTCATCATCGAAGATGTTTTGCGCGCAATTGCGAAGCATGTAAAAGAAAAGTACAAAATACCATGGACCAATGCTTGGGAGATTGTGCGATTTTACGGACCGACGATGCTCAAACTGTATTGCATCAAGACTTGCGCATGAGCCGTTGCACTTACGGTTCCGTGCCAAACTCCATGATGGTTTTTACCGAACGGTCACCCTCGTACTCTTCGAGGGACCCCTTGTGGTACCTGAGGATAGTCGGGAAAGACGAAACGTCCATCCGTTCCGCTAGAACGCGGGACTCGGAACAATCGATGGAGTGCCAGTCTGCACGATTGTCGCGAGAAGCATTTTGCCATGCCTCCGTCATGTTGATACAGTGACGACACCATTTAGCGTGAAACCACATCACCTGTGGTTTTTTGTGAGACGCGTGTTGTATGCGTTTGAAAGGATCTGATTGCGTCCGGTACAAATCCATGACTGAGGGGACAGAAAAGTCAACGTGCGCTAACATTTGCGAGGACTTCATTGGAGGAGGGGTGTCTAACTAGAGAACCCAAAAAAATTTGTCGGCAACGTGGCCGCGCGGTCGCCCGTTTTTTTTTCCGAATGACAAAGCAAACAATGTTTGCTCCACCTCGTTCGTTGATTCCCAACAACGGTGAAACGTTGAAAACATTATTTGAGGTCAAGTTGCAGAAAGCTGAGACAGTCGATATTCCGCCCACCTCGACTGTCGCTGCCGAAGCAACTAACGCTCAACTCGCAGAGGCCGTTGCCAAAGTCATGACGCACGTCGCTGAAGACGCCGCACCCGCCGCTAAAGACGCCGCACCCGCCGCTGAAGACGTCGCACCCGCCGCTGAGGTTGATGTCGTCGCGGTGGATGACGCTTCCGTTGTCTCGAACGGCGCCGACGTCAAAGTGCCTGAAGCCGACGTCAACGATGACATCGAGGACGACACCGTCGGAGCCGAGGATGCCGATGTCGGAGGGCCCGAGGATGCCGTCGAGTTCAACCCCGTCTCCGGCGAGCAAGCTAAAGAGGCCACGACAGCGCTGGCTGTCGACGGCAGAGCTCAATCAATCACAAAAAACGAAGAGTTGGAGATCGATGTGCAGGTCCCGGTACAGGAATCGATACTCGACGAGTCTGTGAGCACCCTTGCAGAGAAACACACAGTTCGACAATTGAAGGACATGTGTAAAAAACACGGATTGCAAACCGTCGGAAAAAAAATCGAGCTAGCAACCCGCATTTTAGAGCACGAATCAGGTGACAGTCAAGACATTGTCGTCATTCAACAATAGCTTTGTGATATTGTCAATTTCACCCACAATTGTCGACGATACATTGTCAACGAGCAAAACAGTGCACGTTGGGCAATAAAAGCCCTCCTCAATCGCTTCGAATTGGTTGACAAGTGCAAGCGCCGAAAATTTCTTCTCGCATTTTGGACACAGATACAAGTCGTCACTGTCCGAAGTGGCCACGCGTTGACGCATGCGCGCCAGTGTGTCAACGATGCGCTTTTTGTCACACACCAGCCACCATGTATCCACTGATCGGACGACCCACCCCGCTCTCTCCAATTCACACAGTTTTGATCGGACGCGTCGAATGGGTACATTGCTCAAAAACGAAATCAAGTGCTCGTGCATTTTGGAGTGGACGATGAACAAGTCGATCAACGCTAACGCGAATGCATCATATCCATACAACGCACGCAAAAAATCCGTTGCCATATATTTGAGTTTTTTTTTTTGCTGTGGGTTTGCAAAAAAAAAAAAGTGACGGAGGTGATATGACATCATGTTACACATTGTACGAGGTGACATTGAACACTGTCTGCAACGCGTGGCTGTCCAGACTTGTGGATGCCGTATACATTCTAACAGTCGATAATTCTGAGCGTATAGAGAACTGCATCAATCGGTTGAGGCAAACACCACTATTAAGCAAAGCATATGTGCAAAGCAACCGCACATTTTGCAAATGTTTCAAGGAAGGTGTGAGCACGCCTGATCAAGATTTACGACATGCAATGTCACACTGCATGCGCACAGCGCTGGCTTCTGGCCATAAGAATATCGTGACGATGGAGGACGATTGCGAGATCGTGTCCGATCGTGACACGATGCGTGAAAGTCTATTGCAGTTTTACTCAATGCACGAGTGTGACGCTTTACAGTTCGGATCGATTCCGATGCTTTCGACGATTACAGATGGCATGTTTCGCATTCACATGGGCGGTGCAACGCATGCCGTTGCGTGGACAGAACGAGGAATGTGTCGATTTCTTGACCGCATATCTACATACAGCGGGAAAGATTTTGTAGATGTTCTCATGACAAAAAAACTTCAAGTCCTCTCACCGAAGAAACCGTTAGCTGTGCAAAAACACCCAATCACCCAAAATTCTAAGCACTGGTGCACGGCATGGAATTTTTTGTTCCATCGATATGTGTTCCAAAGCCATAAGGACGGCCTTGTGTTTTATAAGACAATGCACGTTGTTGGGAACGTCGGTGGCACGCGGATGCTCGGGGTTTGGACAGCGCTCGCACTGCTCATGTGCGTGCACAACCGACTTGACAACACGCAATGACAGCAACGTCAGCTGTTTCCGTTTCTAAACCATCTGATACCGACATGATTGCCGTGGTAGAATTCGCTTTTCTTATATTAAAAGAAACACTTCGTTGCCTCTGTTTCTGTGTTGCGATCGCTCCTGTTTTGGATCCTCAGTATCGTAAACGACTTCTAAAGAGACTGAGTGATTCGGAACTGACGACCGATTTGAGACGTGCAATTAAATTCACACCTCCGAGTATTCGTAGGATACACGACAATATAGACTCTGAAACGCTTGTGATATCTGGCGAGAATGATTCGCAAGTGCCGCTCAGTATGTTCGACAATTACACCATCCCTCATTTCATTGTTTTACCTCGCGCAGATCATAGCATCACCAAAGAATTCCACTCGGTAACCATGAATGCTGTAAAAAAAACCATAATCATGTGAATGAATCTCAAATCTATTTTCCGAATCCCGAACGCGGGTCGACGTCAAGGATCGTCCTCAAGTTAATGGGAGAGGTGGCAGTATCCCACAATATTGTAAAAAGTGGACAAAAGTATCGCGTAGCTATGGCGAGTTCGAACAAAATTGTGGATGCACAGTTCAGAAAACATTGAAATCGGTGCTCGCACAGGAGGCCCATGCATGTGCACAGAATCAACGCCGACGAGACCGTCTCGAGTGTGTGCGTCGTCGCGTTCGCGTGGACGCCTTCGATTCTACCATCAAGTAATGCACACCTTGCAGCCAATCGAGTCGAAACCCTCGAGCATTGCTCTTGCGAATCTCGTCGTCGTCCACCCACCGGATGGTGCCGAGCACACAATCGACGCGCAGCGGTTGCCCTTTGAGGTCGTTCACTGTGTATGAGCGCTTGCCATCGTAAATGCGACGAATCTGCTGGGCAGGCATGTCGACAAGCATCTGCATGTCCCGGTGGACATTGTTGCGGATTGTCAAGAGTAGGCTATGAGTGCTTCGTCGAGCATAAGCGTGCACATTCCCGCTTATCTTACGCTCGTCGTCTTCGTCGGTCAGGAATGTGAAGCGACTACGCGCCTGTCGTTTCCGACGCTTACGTGTGGACACTGGTCGACATACGCTTGTGACCACCGGGGACCATGTCACATTCTTGCTTTTCCTCCGTGACGACATGCACTTTCCATTTTCGAATACATTTTTTTTGCTAAACTCACGCAAGCATATGAGAGGTGCCATTTGTGTCGACTGGGGGACAAAATGCACTGCATGCGCGCAATGCCTGCATATTATGTTACGACCGCATTCAGATTATAAGTCCAGTCGTATGTCTTCAGACGTGTTCGAATTGTACAGTCTCCGATTTCGAGCTGGTCCATCGTGATTCGTGTCAACATAACGAGTCCTGAAGGCACGAAAGATGTACGCACATTTTGCACGTCCGTCCGTTGGAATGATCGTACAGGAGGTCATCTGATTTCGTTTGTCCACCGTACCGTGACAGCGGTGTGGGAGGAGAGAAGAACAGGGCCAAAAATTTATGTTGCAGGTTGCAGTGGATGTAAGCTTGGTGAGAGAAAATATGATCTTCATATTTTAGCACTTGAAACTTTGGGAGCTAGAGTTTGGGAAAAATGTGATTTTTTATGCGCAGAGGTTCCCAGATTCATTCATTGCATCAACTTTTTTTGACAGATTAAAAGTAAACAGTTCATAAAGTATTTTATTTCTTTATTTATAGTTGGCTTTTCATTAGCTCTACCTTTATATCTGTATGATAATTATGAAAATAATAACTAAACCAATGAACTAGTTAAACCGAAATGTAAATATTATAATTGTTTATGAAGAAGTTAATTTGCTACCCTTTAT
>MDTG01284379.1_pt1 | contig 12089 bp, 13 predicted proteins | sample 811421 | NCBI WGS metagenome assembly MDTG01 (sample SAMN05326645, study PRJNA326480) | marine metagenome | isolation source: seawater | place: Pacific Ocean: South East | collected 2011 | reverse complement strand
TGAGTCTAAAGACATACAAGTTACAGGAAGACATGATCCTTGTGTTGGTGTCAGGGCAACTCCTATCGCCGAAGCCATGACAGCTTTAGTTGTACTTGATCATTTCTTAAGAAATAGAGCTCAAAATGCTGACGTGGTAACAGAAATTCCTGATTACTCATAAATATTTCATGTCTTACACTTTATACGATAAGTTATGGAACCTTCATGAGGTAACTCAAAGAGAAGATGGCACGTATTTACTCTACATTGATAGGCATCTGATCCATGAAGTTACATCACCACAGGCTTTTGAAGGCCTAAAATTAGCTGGACGTAAGCCTTGGAGAATTTCAGCTAATATTGCCACTCCGGACCACAATGTACCAACAACAGATCGAGCACAAGGTATAGAAGGTATCAATGATGAAGTTGCCAAGCTTCAAGTAGTTACCTTAGACGATAATTGTAAAGAACATGAAATTTTACAATTCGACATACACGATAAACGTCAGGGAATAGTTCATGTTGTAGGACCTGAACAAGGCCTAACATTGCCTGGTATGACAATTGTATGTGGCGACTCTCATACTTCTACTCATGGTGCTTTAGCAACTCTTTCCATGGGTATAGGCACTTCTGAGGTGGAGCATGTTCTGGCTACTCAATGTCTCAAAACCTCAAAACTTAAGAACATGCGAGTCACTATTTCAGGAGATCTGCAAGAAGGAGTGACACCAAAAGATGTGACCCTTGCAATTATAGGAAAGATTGGTACAGCAGGTGGAACTGGTTACGCAATAGAATATGCCGGATCTGTTATACAGAGCATGTCTATTGAAGGCAGAATGACGGTTTGCAATATGGCAATTGAGGCTGGCGCAAGAGCAGGTTTAGTAGCTTATGATCATGTAACGGAAGCTTACATAAAAAACAGACCATTTACTCCCTCAGGGGATCAATGGATGGTAGCTAAAGGACAATGGGAAAACCTTGTTAGCGATCCTAATGCAGAGTTTGATAAAGAAATTGAGATAGATGGATCCACAATTGCACCGCAAGTTACATGGGGCACTTCACCTGAAATGGTTTGTGATATAGATGGTCTGATTCCTCAACCTGAAAACGAATCTATCAAACACGCCCTGAGTTACATGAACCTTACACCTGGAAAAAGAATTAAGGATATTATGTTAGATCAAGTTTTTATTGGGTCTTGTACGAATTCTAGAATAGAAGACTTAAGAGAGGCTGCTAAAATTTTAGAAGGAAAGAAAATTTCTGATTCTATAAAGAGAGCTATAGTCGTTCCAGGCTCTGGCCTAGTTTCTTCTCAAGCAAAAAAAGAAGGCCTAGATAAAATATTTATAAATTCTGGCTTTGAATGGCGGGCTCCAGGATGCTCAATGTGCTTAGCTATGAACCCAGATCAATTAGGCGACGGAGAGCACTGTGCATCTACATCCAATAGAAATTTTGAGGGAAGGCAAGGATATGGGGGCAGAACGCACCTTGTTTCGCCAGCAACTGCTGCAGCTTCGGCTATAGAAGGACACTTTGTTGATGTAAGGGAGTACTTTGTATGAAAAATACAACCACATACCATAAAGGAAAGGGAGCTCCTTTTGACAGAGACAATATTGATACAGATCAAATCATTCCTAAACAATTTTTAAAATCAATTAAAAAGAGTGGCTTTGGTCCCAATCTCTTTGATGCATGGAGATATGAAGATGAAGGCTTTCCTGGGCAGGATATAAATCAAAGAAAAATTAATGAAGATTTCATTTTAAATCAAAAGCAATTCATTGATTCAGATATATTAATAAGCAAAAAAAACTTTGGGTGTGGATCAAGTCGAGAACATGCAGTTTGGTCTCTAATGGATTTTGGTTTTAAAGTGGTAATTGCAGAGAGCTTTGCAGAGATTTTCTATAATAATTGTTTTAATAATGGACTTTTACCTATTAGTGTCTCGCCAGAGGAAATCAGAACTCTTTTAAACTTATCCGCTGAACAAAAAGAAATAGAAATAGACTTACTGAATCAAATTATCTTCTCAGAAGATAATGAAATAGCCCACTTTGATATTGATCCTTTTAGAAAAAAATGCATTTTAGAGGGTCTAGACGAAATAGGCCTGAGTCTTACTCATTCAAAGGATATAGAGGAGTTTGAAAAGAAAAGAGAAATGGAATCCCCTTGGATTTTTAATAATAAAAACTGATCATGACTAGAAATAAAACAGTTCTGATATTACCAGGAGATGGCATAGGGCCAGAAGTTTGCAATGAAGCAAAAAAGGTCCTGGATCATGTCAACTCACTTTACAATTTAGGAATTTCTATTGAAGAACTCCTGGTTGGAGGAAGCGCTTATGAAAAATTTGGTAAACCTTTACCAGATGAAACTTTAACTGCAGCTATTGAATCCGATGCTATTTTGCTGGGCGCAGTAGGAGGCCCCAGTTGGGATAATTTAGAATACGAACTCAGACCAGAAAGAGCTTTGCTGGGTCTTAGATCAGAATTAGATTTATTCGCAAATTTGAGACCTGCAATCTTATCAAAGCATCTTAGTGATTCATCTTCCCTTAAAGAAGACAAGGTTCAAGACTTAGACTTATTGATAATAAGAGAACTTACAGGTGGGATATATTTTGGAGAGCCAAGAGGAGTTTCTGATTCAGGAAATTCAGCATTTAATACTATGATCTATAGTAAAAAAGAAATTGAAAGAATAGGAAGAGTGGCTTTTGAAGCAGCTCAGAAGAGAAATAAAACCCTATGCTCTGTTGATAAAGCAAATGTATTAGAAGTCAGTGTATTGTGGAGAGAGGTAATAACTAACCTCTCTAAAGAATATCCTGATGTAGAGCTATCACATATGCTTGTAGATAATGCAGCTATGCAGTTAGTTAGGGACCCTAAGCAATTTGACGTGATGGTTACAGGAAATTTATTTGGGGATATCTTATCGGACATTGCCGCTATGCTAACCGGTTCAATAGGCATGTTACCGTCAGCTTCATTGAACTCAGACAATAAGGGAATGTATGAACCTGTGCATGGTTCTGCACCTGATATATCAGGAAAAGGTTTGGCAAATCCTCTGGCTGCAATTTCATCAGTTGCAATGATGTTAAAATATAGTTTCGATCTTAACGAAGCATCTACATCCATAGAAAATTCCATACAAACAGTTCTATCAGAAGGCTATAGAACACATGATCTCGAAGGTGCTCAAAATAAAAAACTTACTACTTCAGAGATGGGTAATAAGATTATAGAGAATTTAAAATAAAATATGAGACAAGCAAAAAGAATAGCTATTGTTGGTGCAACCGGCATGGTAGGACAGGCTTTCCTGAGTTTACTTAATAAAGAGTTCTATCTTAATGCAGAAATAGATCTACTAGCTAGTAAACAATCCGAAGGTAAAACTCTAACCTTTAGAAATAGAGAATATACTGTACAAGCACTTGACGAATATGACTTTAGTAATACAGATTTAGCACTTTTCTCAGCAGGTGCCTCGGTTTCTGCAGAATTTGGTCCAAAAGCAGTTTCTCAAGGTTGTGTAGTAGTAGATAACTCCTCTTGTTTTAGATACGAAGAAAATATACCTCTCGTAGTACCTGAAGTGAACGGAAGTAGTCTACTTGATTACGAATTACCTGGCATTATTGCAAATCCAAATTGTTCAACAATACAGATGTTGGTGGCTTTAAAGCCCATTCATGATGAGTTTATTATTCAAAGGATAGATGTTACGACGTTACAGGCTGTTTCAGGTACTGGTAAGGATGCTACAGAAGAGTTAATTACGCAAATTAGCTCTTACGATGGCAATAAAGTAGAAGAATCAAATATTTATCCGAAACAAATTGCTAATAATGCTTTACCACAATGTGATGTATTTGAAGAAAATAGGTATACAAAAGAAGAGAACAAGCTGTTAAAAGAAACTCATAAAATACTAGACCCAAATATTCAAGTTGCTGCAACCTGCGTAAGAGTTCCTGTGTTAAATGGTCACTCTGAATCAATACATATTCAAACAAAAAAACCTCTTACCGAAGATTTGGTTGTAAACATTCTGAAAAATGCTCCAGGTCTTAAACTACATTATGGTTCGGATGGAGAAGATTATCCAACAGCCGCTACAGATGCTGATGGAGATTATTTAGTACACGTTGGTAGATTAAGAAAAGATCTTTGGAGTAATAATAGAATCAACATGTGGGTTGTTGCAGATAATCTCTTAAAAGGAGCTGCTTTAAATAGTATTCAAGTTGCTGAATTAATATTTGAGTAAAAAATAAATGGATAATCTCTTATTAAATCTAGAGACAGAGTTTTATTTCATTACAGGTGTCTATTTAGAAGGTGTAAGTGGTTTAGTATTTGGAATTCTTATATTTAGCTTAGCAATATATTTAATAAGGTTCGAAAGAAACCAAAACCCAGTTATCAATAATATTGAAATATCTAACGAAATTGGTGATGAAAAAATTGCCAAGATAAACCTTTCACGAAGTTTAGTAGAAATGGATCAGCCTGATGAAGCAAAACGTTTACTCGATGAAGTGCTAGATAATGACCCGACTGAAGAAGAAAGGGCATTAGCCATAAAGATTTTGGAAAAGATTGGTAGTTAAGTTATGAGTCTTAGGATAGCTTTAGGGGTCGAATATGATGGGTCAGAGTATTTTGGATTTCAGAAACAAAAAACTACTAATCAGACTATACAAGGCCTCCTTGAAGCATCGGCTTCTAAAGTTGCCGATCATAAAGTAAAAACTTTTTGCAGCGGAAGAACTGATGCAGGTGTTCACGCCTTTATGCAAGTTATTCACTTTGATACTGATGCGATAAGGTCTTCAAGAGAGTGGTTAAGAGGCATAAACTCTTATCTTCCATCTGATATAAGAGTCATATGGTCTAAAGAGATGGATGAAAGTTTTCATGCTAGGTTTTCTGCTACAAGACGATCTTATTTATACAATATATTCAATAATCAAACTCCTTCAGCTCTATGGTCTGATAGATCCTTATTTGTGACGCAGCAATTAGATATAAGATCAATGAGAGCTGCATCCAAATATCTTATTGGAGAGCATGATTTTACTTCATTTAGAGGTTCGGGGTGCCAATCGAAAACCTCCTTAAGAAATATTGACAATATAGAGATTTCAAAAAAAGATAGATTTATTAGAGTAGAACTGAGCGCTAATGCTTTCTTATTACACATGGTCAGAATAATCATAGGGACATTGTTGATGGTAGGAAAAAAAGAGATTAAACCAAAAGAAGTAGAAAATATTTTGAAACAGCAAGATAGAAGGCTAGCAGGAAAGACTGTTAGCTCCTCTGGTCTATTTTTTTTGGGCCCTGAATATCCTCAAAAATATAAGATACCGGGCTTTCAGAATAATCTTATTTAACATCACTTAAGATTTTATATTCTATAATTTAAATATGAATCATTTCATTAAAGTATGTGGCATTACTAATTTAAGGGATCTTAAGTTCGTAAGCTTATTATCAATTAATGCAGTTGGTTTTAACTTATATGACAAGAGTAAAAGATATATTGACTTGCCAAGTACTATAGAATTAGCAGCTCACGTACCCGAACATCTTGATATTATCTTAATTTTTGTAAATCATCCCAAGGAATATGTATCACGATGTCTAAAAGAAATACCTAAAGCTATACCTCAATTTCATGGGGATGAAACTAAAGATTTTTGTGAAAGTTTTGAGGTTGATTTCATTAAAGCCATTAGAATAAATTCAGATACAGATCTAGAAAAGATTAACCAGGACTACAAAAGTGCTAAAATATTGATTTTCGACAGTTATGACGAAAAAGAATACGGCGGGACCGGAAAAACCTTCGATTTAGGGTTGCTAGAAGATAAAATTTCTATCCCCTTTCTTGCAGCAGGAGGCATTAACGAATCAAATTTTCAAGGTGCTCTCTCGCTAGAAAATTGTATAGGAATAGATGTCTGCTCGAGTGTTGAAGAAGTGCCTGGAGTAAAGAATCACTCAATGGTAAAAAATTTAGTTGAAAAAGTAAGGAGTTTTAATGTCTGAAGAATTAATGCCAGATAAAAATGGTAGATTTGGTATATACGGAGGCAGGTATGTTGCAGAGACACTGGTGCCAGCATTAGAAGAGTTGTCTGAACAATATGAATTAATAAAAAATGAAGATAAATTCCTTAAAGAATTCAAAGATGACTTAGCACACTATGTTGGAAGGCCGTCGCCTTTATATTTTGCCAAACGATGGACTGAATTGCTTGGTGGAGCAAAGATCTATCTTAAGAGAGAAGACTTGAATCACACCGGAGCCCATAAGATTAATAATACAGTAGGCCAAATCTTATTAGCTAAACATATGGGCAAGCAGAGAATTATTGCTGAGACAGGAGCAGGACAGCATGGAGTTGCCACTGCGTCTGTTGCTGCAAGACATGGCTTGGAATGTATCGTCTACATGGGTGAAGAAGATATCAAAAGACAGTCACTAAATGTTTTTCGTATTAAGTTATTAGGAGCAAAAGTTGTTGGGGTAAGCTCAGGGACCTCTACACTGAAAGACGCTATGAATGAAGCAATGCGTGACTGGGTCACAAATGTGGATGATACTTATTATATTATTGGTAGTGTTGCAGGCCCGCATCCTTATCCTCAGATTGTTAGAGATTTCAATGCAGTAGTAGGCGAAGAGGTTTTAAAGCAAAGTAAATCAGTTATTGGTAAAGATCCAGATATGTTAGTTGCCTGCGTTGGAGGAGGGTCTAATGCTATGGGATTATTCTATCCTTTCATCGAAAAGAAGAATGTTAGGTTGATTGGTGTAGAAGCTGGAGGCTTAGGTTTAAGCACTGGTAAACATGCGGCTCCCCTTAATGATGGAAAAGAAGGAGTTCTTCATGGAATGAGGACTTATTTAATGCAGGATGATTCTGGTCAGGTGATAGAAACACATTCTGTTTCAGCCGGGTTGGATTATCCAGGCGTTGGTCCTGAACATGCTTGGTTGAAAGATATTGGTAGAGCCGAATATGAATCTGCAGATGATCAAGAAGCTCTAGATGCATTTAAAGAGTTAACTAGAGTAGAGGGCATAATGCCAGCACTCGAAACTGCCCATGGGATTGCTTATGTAAAGAAAGTTGCTCCTACAATGAATGCAAATCAATCTATAGTTGTTAATGTTTCAGGAAGGGGTGATAAGGATATTAATACTGTTGCTTCAATAGAAGGAATTGAACTTTGAGTTCTAAGATAAAAGAAGTTTTTTCTCAAGTTCATGCCGAAAATAGAAAGGCATTAATAACTTACATAGTTTCCGGTGATCCTGATCGTAAAACCACACTTGATATTATGCATGCAATGGTTGGAGAAGGAGCTGATATTATCGAGCTTGGTATACCATTCTCTGATCCTATGGCTGAAGGTGTTTCTATCCAAAAAGGCCATGAAAGAGCTCTAGAAAAAGGAGCATCTTTGAATGATACTTTTAAATTAGTCAAAGAATTCAGGTTAAGTGATGAAAAGACACCTATCGTCTTTATGGGCTACATGAATACTTTTGAATCTCTTGGAGCTAAGTTATTTATGGAAGAGGCTGTTGCAGTAGATTTGGATGGAATACTAATTGTTGATATGCCTCCTGAAGAGAGTTCCGATTTTAGTAGAGAAGCAGCTAAAGCTAATATAGACATCATTAGGTTAATAGCTCCTACAACAAGTTCTTCTAGGGCTAAGAAGATTTGTTCTCAATGTTCTGGTTATGTTTATTACATATCTGTTAAAGGCATAACAGGAGCAGCAAACTTGGATGCTGACGATGTTAAGGATAAAGTCAGTGAGCTTAGATTACATACTGACCTACCAATTGCTATAGGTTTTGGTATTAAGGATGCAGCTTCAGCATCTTCAGTAAAAGATGTTGCAGATGGTATAGTTGCAGGCAGTGTTTTTGTTGATCTGATAGGAGAAGGCGACGATATAATAGATAAAGTCTCTTTGAAGACTAAAGAGTTATTCGAAGTACTGAATTAAAAATGGCAAATTGGTTTGAAAAAATACTTCCTTCTTTTATAAGAAAGGAAACCACCAAAAAGTCTACTATTCCTGAAGGTCTTTGGCAGAGCTGCAATTCATGCGGGAATATTCTCTACGTACCAGAACTTGAGTCAAATTTATTTGTTTGTCCTAAATGCGATCATCATATTAGGATTGGGGCCAGAAAAAGGTTAGAACTTTTTTTAGATCCAACAGAGATGACTGAAATCTCAGAAGATAAAACCCCCAAAGATTGGTTAAAATTTAAGGACACTAAGTCTTATAAAGAAAGAATAGATTCTGCAGAAAAAAGTAGCAACGAGAAAGAGGCTTTAATAGCAATGAAGGGATACCTGAAGAAAATGCCTATTGTTACTGCTGCCTTTGAGTTTAGATACATGGGAGGCTCAATGGGATCTGTTGTTGGTCAAAAGTTTGTTGATACTGTAAATTTTGCTTTAGAAAACCAACTTCCAATGGTCTGCTTCTCAACTAGCGGAGGAGCAAGAATGCAGGAATCCTTAGTTTCTCTTTACCAAATGGCGAAAACTAGCGCCGCCATAGAGAAAATGAGACAAGCAAAATTACCCTATATTTCAGTAATGATAGATCCTATTTATGGCGGAGTTTCTGCTAGTTTAGCAATGCTTGGAGATATCAATATTGCCGAACCTAAAGCATTAGTGGGATTTACTGGACCAAGAGTAATTGAGGATACATTGAATGTTCAATTGCCAGAAGGATTTCAGCGAAGTGAGTTTCTCCTTGAGCACGGAGCAATTGATATGATAGTCCATAGAAAAGATTTAAAAGACACTGTCCATAGATTGATATCTAGTTTGATATCCAATAAATAATCTCTAATGAATTCCGATCTTCTATCTGATTGGCTTAAATATATAAACTCCAACAGACCTAAAGAAGGTGAATTTGGATTAGAGAGGCTCAAGAGTATCTTTAAAGAAATAGTAAAAAAGCCTTTAGCTCAAAAAACTATTTTAGTCGGGGGAACCAATGGCAAAGGCACTACTGTTGAATATTTACAAAGCTTTTTAATGTCTGGGGGTTACTCAGTAGGTGTTTATACTTCTCCTCATTTAATAGAATTCAATGAAAGGATTAGGGTAAATAACATCCCTGTGGCCGATGAAAAAATAGTTAGGTCTTTTAAGCTTATAGATAATTTAAAGCAAGGAACTCGCCTAACATATTTTGACTACGCCACGCTTGCGGCGTTTGATCTATTTTCACAAGAAGAATTAGATTTCGCTATTCTAGAGATAGGTATAGGAGGAAAGTATGATCCTGTAAATCTAATTAACTCTGAAATGTCTATAATTACAAATATTGCATTGGATCATGAAAAATGGCTTGGGTCTTCTATAGAGCAAATAGGATCTCAAAAAGCAGCTATCTTGAAACCAGGCAAAGTGGCCATTTTAGGTTCTCAGAATATGCCTAAATCAGTTACAAAACAGGCTAAAGAGATCTGCTCTTCTATCTACCAACTAAACAAAGACTTTAAAGTACATAAAGAAAAATCTTCCTGGTCTTATGATTTTTCAGACTGCAATTTATTACTAGAAACAATTCCGTATGGGAATCTTAATATTGATTCCGCCTCATGTGCCATCACAGCGTATAAACTGCTCTGTGAGGATAAAATAGATTTTAAGGAATCTATGGAAGGCACATTTCTTAAAGGAAGATGTGACGTTAAGGATAATTTTATACTAGATGTGTCGCACAATCCGGCTTCTATAAAGAATTTAATTTCATTTCTGGATAATAATTATAAAAATAAAAGTTTTAACGCTATTTTTGCTGCGATGAGCGAAAAAGATAACTTTTCTATAATCAAAGAGATATCTCATTTAATATCTGAATGGTATATTTGCTCAATAGAAGATAGTAGATTTGATGCTAATTCCTTAAAGTTATTGACCCAATCTCTAACCGATAAAACAGTAAATATAGAAGACACAGTTTATTCGGCAGTTGAAAGAGGTTACCATAAAGGAACACCACAAATTGTTTTTGGGTCTTTTATTACAGTGAGTGAGGCCTACAAGGCTTTGGAAAAAATTAATATTAAAAATCGTGAAATTAATTAACTATTCTTTAATAGTATTTATTTTTATATTCATCATTTTATCAATATCTATTGACCCTCTTGAGTCTGATAACAATCATAGTAATGATCCTCCATATGATATTCCTGAAGTTAACTTAAATATCACTTTGAATGAAAAGGTTTATATAGATGATGATATAAATGTAGACAGTAACAAGCCTAAAAATATGTTGAAGGAAAATATTCAGGATATTTGGACTGTGAAGGTGAATACTTATAAAAATTTAGAAGAATTGAATAAAGACCTCACCAAGCTAAAAACTATTGGCTTTAAAGTTTATTCTAGAAACGAAAGTAATAGCGAAGATACATACGCCTTGTACATTGGACCCACTCTTAAAAGAGATGACTCTTTAAAAGTGCTCAAAGAATTAGATAACATGGAAGGATTAGATCCAGAGATAAGAAAATATGATTGAAAGCTTAGCTTTAATTGACTGGATTTCGATTACTTTAATATTAGTTTTTGGTATTACAGGGTTTTTTAATGGATTCATCAAAGAGATATTCTCTACAGCAGCTTGGGTATTATCTTTAGCCATAGCCTGGTTATATGGCCCTCTTTTATTTCCTTATGTTACGGACTTCATTGATTCTGAATCAATTAAAAATATAGTAAGTTTTGTTTTGCTTTTTCTTGTTTCTTTTGTGGGTTTAAAAATTTTAGGTTCCATTATTTCAAAATTAATTTCAGCCATAGGGCTAAAAGGTTTAGATAAATTATTGGGTATGTTTTTTGGTTCTTTGAAGGTGTTGGCTATCTTGAGCAGTGTTTATATTTTTAATCTTAATTATTTAGATAAAAATCAATGGTGGATAGATTCTTATTCACGAATATACGCAATTGAGTTTTATGAATATTCGAAACCTGTTTTCGATAAATGGATTGATAGAGCAGATATTATTCTTCAGAAAGAGAGTCCTAAGATTTCACTTTGATATAGAATATAGCTTATGTGTGGGGTAGTTGGAGTAGTAAGTCAAACAGAGGTTTCTCCTGTGATTTATGATGCTCTAACTATACTTCAACACAGAGGACAAGACGCAGCAGGTATAGCCACTTCTACCAATAATAGATTCTTTATTCGAAAACAACTTGGCTTGGTAAGGGATGTCATAAGAAATCAACATATTATTAATTTAAGAGGCCAGATGGGAATAGGTCATGTTAGATATCCTACTGCAGGAAGCGAGGATAGAGAGCTTGCTCAACCTATGTATGTTAACTCTCCTTTTGGTATCAGCATTTCGCATAATGGTAACCTTACTAATCATGAAGAGCTAAGAGATTCTTTAGTGCACAATGATTTAAGGCATTTAAATACGGATTCAGACAGTGAAGTGTTACTCAATGTGTTTGCTCATGAACTTCAAAAACAAGGTTCAATTAAACCAGGTTCCAAAGAAATATTTGCAGCAGTTAAATCCCTTCATAAAAGAGTAAGAGGTGCCTATTCAGTAGTTATTATGATTAATGGAATAGGCATAGTTGGTTTTAGAGATCCATTTGGAATTAGGCCGTTGATTGTAGGTTCGAAGGAGAATGACCTAATAGGTAAAGACTTTATGATAGCTTCAGAGAGCACGGTTCTGGACTCTTTGGGTTTTAAGGCAATAGATGATATTCAAGCAGGTTCGGCAGTGTTTATCAGCTCAGAAGGAAAAATAGAAACCGAATCCTGTATCAATAACCCTATCCCAACTCCTTGCATTTTCGAATATGTATATTTGGCAAGACCTGATGCAAAGATAGATAAAATTTCTGTTCATAAATCTCGATTAAGAATGGGAGAATTCTTAGCTAAAAAGATAATCGAAGAGAGGCCTGATCATGATATCGATGTAGTGATCCCTATACCAGATAGCAGCACAACTTCAGCTCTTCAACT
>MDTG01266898.1_pt1 | contig 12089 bp, 11 predicted proteins | sample 811421 | NCBI WGS metagenome assembly MDTG01 (sample SAMN05326645, study PRJNA326480) | marine metagenome | isolation source: seawater | place: Pacific Ocean: South East | collected 2011 | reverse complement strand
TTTGAGCATTAATTCCTTGCATAATACTCATGGAAGGATCAAGTCTATTTGTTAACTGATCTTTATAAGTTTCAATATCTTTAATTTTTTTTCTTGCTACACCACTTTTTATTGCGGCTTCGGCAACAGCAGCAGGTATCCTGCTTATCAATCTAGGATCAAAGGTTGAAGGAATGATATATTCTTTTCCATAACGAGGCCTTTCTCCGCCATAGGCATTTACCACTTCATCTGGAACTTCTTCCCTAGCTAAAGCTGCTATAGCCTGCGCTGCTGCTATTTTCATTTCTTCATTTATTTCTTTTGCTCTAACATCAAGTGCCCCTCTAAATATGTAAGGGAAACCAATGAGATTATTAACTTGATTAGGATAATCAGATCTTCCGGTAGCAACTATTGCATCAGATCTTACTTCATCTATTAACTCAGGCTTTATTTCGGGATCAGGATTAGCACAGCAAAATATAATTGGATTTTTGGCCATAGATTTTATCATATCCTTAGTAACAGTATCTTTTGCAGACAATCCTAAAAAAATATCTGATCCATTGATAGCCTCTTTTAGGGTTCTATACTTTGTATCAATAGCATGTGTAGACTTGAATTGGTCGATATTATCTCGACCTTTATAAATTACACCTTTTCTATCAACCATAATTATATTTTCTTTCTTTGCTCCAATGCTTTTAAATAAATTAACACAAGCTAAAGCAGAGGCACCTGCTCCATTAACAGTGATTTTTACATCTTGAATTTTCTTTTTTGAAATATCTAAAGCATTGATTAAGGCAGCTGTGGTTATAATAGCTGTACCATGCTGGTCATCATGAAAAATTGGTATGTCTAAAGTTTCTTTAAGTTTTTGCTCTATTATAAAACAGTCAGGCGCAGCAATATCTTCTAAATTTATTCCACCAAAACTATTTCCGATATTTTGAATACATTTAATTATTTCATCTGAGTTTTTATTATCTATCTCGATATCGATAGCATCTATATCTGCAAATCTTTTAAATAAAACAGCCTTACCTTCCATAACTGGCTTTGATGCTAAAGCACCTAAATTTCCCAATCCTAAAATCGCAGAACCATTGCTTATTACAGCTACTAGATTTCCCTTGCTTGTATAATCGTAGGCAGCGTCTGGATTTCTTGAAATTTCTTTAACTGGAACTGCAACCCCAGGAGAATAGGCTAAGGAAAGGTCCCTTTTAGTTGTTAAAGATTTTGAAGAAACAATCTCAATTTTGCCAGACTTTCCTTTATTATGAAAATCTAATGCTTCTTTGTCTGTATAATGATCAATTTTTGATTTTTTTGTCATTCAGTTTTTAGTATGTAATATAAATGGCATTTAATCACTAATAATTTGTCTTAATTATGAATTTATTATCTTCAACATATATTTTTAGTTTTTATACCTTAATTAGTAGGGTTTTAGGTTACGTCAGGGATATATTGATAGCTGTTTTTTTAGGAGCCTCTGTTTTTGCAGATGCTTTCTTTGTGGCCTTCAGAATTCCAAATACTTTTAGAAGGCTGTTTGCGGAAGGCACGTTTAACTCAGCTTTTATTCCAAGTTATACATCGGAGAAAACAAAAAAAGATTCTGATGGTAAAAAATTTGCTGACGATGTTCTGTCTTTGCTGGTTTTGATATTACTTGCTATAATTTTTGTTGTTGAAATTTTTACTCCATATTTAGTTTATTTAATTGCTCCTGGTTTTTATGAGAACTCTGAAAAATTTGAATTGGCGGTTGAACTTACAAGAATAACATTTCCTTTTTTGTTATTTGTTAGTTTGTCTTCATTTTTTTCTGGAATTTTAAATTCAAACAATAAATTTGCTGCCGCCGCCGCCGCTCCTATTATCTTAAACATTGTTTTAATTTTAACTCTTTTTATTTCTTATTTATTTAAATTAAATTTTGCAGCCAATTTATCTTACGGTGTTACATTCTCTGGTATAATACAATTGCTATTTTTAATAATTTTTTGCAGAAAATATTACAAACCGTCTATTGCTTTCAAATCAAAAATTGATTCCAAAGTGAAATTTTTTTTAAAAAAACTTTTACCTAGTATTTTTTCTTCAGGTGTTACTCAAATCAATATTTTGGTTGGCACTATTATAGCTTCTTTTGAGGCTGGAGCCGTTTCTTATTTATATTATGCAGATAGAATTTATCAAATTAATTTAGCAATTGCTGGGATCGCAGTGGGAACCGTATCACTTCCTGTGCTAGCTAAAAACTTAAAAATCGGAAAAATTGATGAAGTTAATAGTATACAAAATAAATCAATAGAATTATGTTTTTTATTTTCAATACCAGCAAGCCTTGGCCTAATAATAGCTTCCAGGGAAATTATAGACGCTCTTTTTGGATATGGCTCCTTTACAAAAGAAGATGTAGTTGCAACAGCAAGCGCTTTAAAATATTTTGGTTTTGGAGTTCCTGCTTTTGCTTTGATAAAAATCCTATCAAACTTTTTCTTTGCCAGAGATAATACAAAAACTCCATTTTATTTATCCTTATTGAGTGTATCTCTCAATGTTGGAATAAGTGTAATCTATTTTAAAGAGGTAGGTTTTATAATTATTCCTATAGCAACTTCCATATCAACATGGGTAACTGTAGTTTTTTATTTAATTTTGTTAAACAAATCTAAATTTATAGTTTTAGGAATTTTACCTTTATTTAATCTTTTAAAAATTATTATTTCTACAATAATTATGTCATTTGCTTTATATTATGGAATAGATTTTTTTGAGGATAAATTAATCCATGATAACAATTATAAGTCCATTTATCTTCTATTTATGATAGGCTTGGTAGCAACAATTTATTTAATATCTTGTTACTTATTTGGTTTATTAAAAATTAAGAACTACAAGACAAATTAAAATGAGTATTAGTAAAAAATTAGTTTTTTCTGGCGTTCAGCCAACGGGCAATCTTCATTTAGGAAATTACCTTGGTGCACTTAAAAATTTTGTTTCACTTCAAAAAGAAATGGAATGTATTTATTGTGTAGTCGATTTACATGCCATCACAGTCTTTCAAGATCCCAAAAATTTAAAAGAAAATATTCTTGAAACTACTGCTGGTTTTTTGGCAACTGGTTTAGATTCAAACAAAAGCATTATATTTAATCAATCTTCTGTAAATGGACATGCTGAACTAGCATGGATATTGAATTGTATAACTCGATTAGGCTGGTTAAATAGAATGACGCAATTTAAAGACAAAGCTGGCTCAGACAAAGAAAAAGCAAGTGTTGGTCTATATATTTATCCAACGCTTATGGCTGCTGACATACTTTTGTATAAGGCAACTCATGTTCCTGTTGGAGCCGATCAAAAACAACATTTGGAACTATGTAGAGATATAGCTCAGAAATTTAATAATGATTTTCACTCCAAAGACTTTTTTCCCTTACCAGAACCTCTAATTCAAAAAAATATTTCTAGAGTTATGAGTTTAAGGGATGGAACAAAAAAAATGAGCAAGTCCGAAGAATCAGATTACGGAAGAATTAATCTTAAAGACAGTGCTGATGATATTTCAAAAAAAATAAAAAAAGCAAAAACAGACTCTTCAACAATTCCAGGAAGTGAAAAAGAGTTGGAGAAAAGACCTGAAGCATTAAATTTACTGAATATTTATTCAGATATTACTAAAAATCCTTTAAAAAAAGTTTTAGAAGAAATGGAAGGAAAAGAATTTTCTCATTTGAAGAATGAACTTTCAGATGTTTTGGTCGAAACTATTTGTCCCGTAGGAAAGAAAATAAAGCAATTAAAGGATGATAAAGGATATTTAGAAGATATTTTGAAAAAAGGTAAAGAAAAAGCATTAAAAAAGGCTGAGGAAAACCTTAAAAAGATACGTGAAATAGTAGGCTTATTGTAATATAAAATGTTCTATTATGATACGGACTGAGGAAACACCAAATCCTGATTCATTAAAGTTTTTATCTGAAAAAACTATTTCTGCTATCGGGACTGAAGAATTTCAAAGGAAAGATAAAAACAAAATTAGTAATGATTTTGTTAAAAATCTCCTTGAGGTAAAGGGTATTGAGTTAATTCTTCTTTCAGACACCTTCTTGACAGTAAAAAAAACTGACGAGGTTTCTTGGGATGCACTTAAACCGACTGTCATATCTCATATTAATGACTATTTTCAGAATAATGATAAACCAATATTAAACATAAAAAAAGATAGTGACGAACATTCCAAAGAAAGTTCAGATGAAACCATTAACAAGATAAAAAAAATTTTGGATGAAAAGATAAGACCAGCTGTAGCAAGAGATGGGGGTGATATAAAATTTAAATCTTTTAATGAAGGAGTTGTTACTGTTGAACTTCAAGGAAGTTGTTCTGGCTGTCCCAGTTCATTAATGACTTTAAAGCAAGGTGTTCAAAATCTACTTTGCCATTATGTTGACGAAGTAAAATCTGTGGAGGCAATATAGAATGAAAAAAAATCTAAGCTACAGAGATAAACTTTTAGAGCTTGCGTCTATCTATAGAGTTAATGAAGTCACAAACTATACAAAAAATAAAAAGTATTTAACCACTCCTCAACTAGAACATATTTTAAAAAAAAACAATGTTCCTATACCAACCGAAATTAATAAAAGTTTGTTAGAAATACAGGTAAAGAAAATTTCTCGACCTGTTTATCATACTGGGAACAAGATAGGCGAAAACTTTTCAGACTTAAAAAGATTTTTTATAAGATTTTTTGCGTCTATTAATAGAGAAGTTATAAAATTTTTCTTATCAATTTTTAGAGGTATTTTAGGTTTTTTCTCTTTTTTAAGCAAAGGTACTGTAAATTCATTAAATTGGATTTATAACTTTAAATCTCAAGAAAAAAAAGGAAACAAAATTGTAACATTTGGCTTATCTGTATCTTTCTTAGCACTTTTAGTTATAGCGGGACTTAATGTTATAGACGTGGTTCAAGAAACAAAATCTGATAAATCTTTATTAGATAAAAAAGTAGAAAGTTTTGAAAATAAAAAGATTGTACCAAAAGAGAAAAAAGATGCTAAACCAAAAAAATTAACTAAAGAGCCTGAGAAAAAGAAAGAAAAAAAAGAATTAGCTAAAATTCCAAAAAAAGAAAAGGAAAAAAAAGTTACCGAAGAAGTTGACGAACTGGTTTTACCTAATTTAAATCTTAAAACAGAAACTGTCTTAAGTTTATTTAAAGATGTGCAGTATGATTTGAAAAAAGTAAGATTTGAAAAGAAAGTAAGACCAATATATTTTACACAGTTCCCAAAAGATTTAGATGAAATTTCAAGCACAAAGCTTAAAAAAGAAACGTTTATAAAAATAATTCTTCCATTAGTGGCTGCAGAAAATCAAAAAATATTAAATGATAGATATAAACTTAGTAAAATCCTTAAAAAAAAGAACGCAGCGAGAGACCAAAAAGAAAAACTTTGGTTAGAAAAGAAATTAAGAGAGTACAAAGTTAAAAATAATGATACTTTGGAGCTCAGAAAAAGAATGGATATAATTCCTATATCTATAGCATTAGCTCAAGCTGCCAAAGAAAGTGGATGGGGGACATCAAGATTTGCTCTTGAAGGGAATGCTATATTTGGACAATGGACTTGGACTGGCACTGGTATTGCTCCTTTAGATAGAGGTAGTGAAAAGAATCATAAAATTTTAAGATTTCCAATTTTAAGAGCCTCTGTAAAAGCATATAAAAATAATCTTAATACCCATAAAGGGTACAAAAAGTTTAGAGAAAAAAGATTTGATTTAAGAAAGAAAAAAAATAATATTTCTGGACTCAAACTTATTCATACACTTGATAATTACGCTGAGACAGGAAAGGAATATACTAAAATATTGAAACAAATCATTGATCAAAATTCGTTAACAGATTTCGAAAATGTAGTTTTAACTAATACAGTAATTAAAAAAGCTTTAGATTTATAGATATTATTTTTCAGCTATTACAAACTGCATACCTAACCATCTCCATAAACCACTTTCATCTCTCAGAGAGCAATTGATACGGCCTCTTTCTGTAGTAAATTTTCCTTTTAAATTTATAGCTATTTTAGAATTATTAATAAAGTTTATCTCAGATTTTCGCCATTTGTTTTCTTCATTAGAATAACAGTTAATAAGTTTAAGATTTTTTATATCATCAAAGAATTCCACAATAACTTTTGGAGGATTATTTTTTTCATCTATATATTTTTCTTCAGGCAAAATATTTTTATATTTTAAAGGCAATGTATTTAATAAAGTTTTAAATCTTTTTATTTCGCCATATTTTTCATTTATTGGAAATCTAGGTAATTCCAAAAAATCTTTCGTTTCATCAACAACACCAGAATGTTGTCCAAAAGCAAATATAAAATTGAGATCTTTAACAATTTTTTTAAAACTTAATCTGTACTCTCCAAAGGGATAAGAAAAAAAATGAGAATTATATCCCAAATTCTTTTTAAAAATTGTTATAGATTTTTCTAAATCTTTTAAAATTTCCTCAGAATCCCTATCAGCTAAATACTCATGGCTATGACTATGATTGCCTATATGAACAAAATCTTCCTTGGCTATTTCTTTGATTTGATTCCAAGACATATATCCATTCTTACCCACTTCTCTAGTACTAACAAATAAAATAAAAGGTATTTTGTCTGATTTGAGAATGGGCCATGCATTTTCATAAAAAGAAGAAAATCCATCATCAACCGTTAGTAAAATTTTTTTTTTATTCTTTTTATTTTTAAGATCTTCTTTGAAATTTTTTGGATTTACAAAATTAAATCCATCTTTTTTAATTAGATTTAGATGCATTTTAAAATCATTAACCCTTATATTGGTAGATGGGTATTTATTTTCCTCAAATCGATGATACATAAGTGCTATTATTCCATAATCGTCGATATTATTTGGTGTAGAATAAGATTTGTCAGAATTAAATAAAGAAATTATAAATAAAAAAATGATAAAAGATTTTTTAATAATTAATTGCACAGGCAAAAATGATTCAATTGGATTAAGGGTTAATAATAATTTCTTTATGGAAAAATTTCAAACTAATATTAAAAATAATGATATGCTTGTTGACAAAATATTGAAGTTTTTAAAAAGACATAAGGCTAAAGTTAATAAAGACTTTTCAATTATTGTTAATATTGGACCTGGTAGCTTTTCAACAGTGAGGATATCCTTAGCTATAGCAAAAGGAATAAAAATTTCTAAAGGAGCAAGACTTTATGGATACAAAAATTCTATTTTAAATGAATTTAACTTGAAAAATATTGAATTTTTAATTCAAAAAAATTTAATAGAAAATGAATTGATTAAACCAGTATATTTGAGTTAAATTAAACTAATTTATGAGTAATATAGAAGAAAAATGCAAAGCCAAAGGTGTCAGATTAACTGATCAAAGACGTATAATTGCAAAAGTAATGTCTGATTCAAAAGAAACCTATGGCTCCAAAGATCACCCAGATGTTGATGAGCTTCATAAGAGAGTAAGCTCCGTGGACAAAAATATTAGCATAGCTACAGTTTATAGAACTGTTAAACTTTTTGAAGAGGCAGGAATAATCGAGAGGCATGATTTTAAAGAAGGGAAAGCTAGATACGAACCTTTAACTGATGAACATCACGATCACCTAATAGACATTAACTCTGGAGAAATAATCGAATTTGTTGATAAAGATATTGAGGAATTGCAAAAAAAAGTTGCAGAAAAATTAGGTTATAAGTTAGTAGATCACAAATTAGAATTATATGCTTCAAAAATAAAAAAAAATTAATATTTTGTCTAAAAAAATCTTTATTAAAACTTTCGGATGTCAAATGAACGAGTACGACAGTGATCGTATTCTGGATTTGGCAAAAAAGGCAGGATATCTTCCAACAAATAATATTTCAGAAACAGATTGTTATATACTCAATACTTGCCATATCAGAGAAAAAGCCACTGATAAAGTTTATGATGATATTGGAAGGGTAAAAAAAAATTTTAGAGGTAAAAAAAAACCTATATTGCTGATTACTGGCTGTGTTGCACAAGCTGAAAGCAGTGAAATGTTAAAAAGAAGTGATTATATCGATGGAGTTGTTGGGCCACAATCTTATCATTTAATACCTAATATAATTAAGAGAATAGAAAATAAAAAAGATCAAATCGAAAGAACAGAATTTGATGTAGTAGAAAAATTTGATAAATTGAATTTAGTTCCAAACACAAATTCAAAGACACCCGCTTTTCTCACAATTCAAGAAGGTTGTGATAAGTTTTGCCATTTTTGTGTAGTTCCTTATACAAGAGGTCCAGAATATTCTAGATCATTTAGAGAAATTTTATCGGAAGCCAAGCAACTCGTGAAGAACGGTTCAAAGGAAATAATTTTATTAGGTCAAAATGTTAATGCTTATAATTACAAAAAATACAAGCTTTCTGATTTGATTAATGAATTGAATGGTTATGAGAATTTAGAGCGCATTAGATATACTACTTCCCATCCTAAAGATATGACAGATGATTTGATAGAAGCTCATCAAAATTGTAATAAATTAATGCCTCTATTACATTTACCTGTTCAAAGTGGATCTTCTAAAATATTGAAACTCATGAATCGTAAGCATAATATTGAAGAGTATTTAGGAATTATTGAAAGACTAAAAAAGAAAAAACCATCAATTAAATTTTCTAGTGATTTTATAATTGGTCATCCAGGAGAAAGTGAAGATGATTTTAAAAAAACAGTTTCATTAATGAAAAATATTGGATTTATTAACTCATACTCTTTTATATTTAGTCCAAGACCGGGAACTCCATCTTCAAATAAAAAAATGATCAATCCTGAAATATCTAAAAAAAGATTAAAAATTTTTCAGGAAATATCAGATCAAATAAAAAAGAACTATAGAAGCAAACTTTTAAACAAAAAGTTAGAAGTTTTATTTGAAAATAAAATGAACAAACAAGAAAAGTATTTTGGAAGAGATAAATATGGAGACCCAGTAGTAGTAGAAAGTACAATCAATTTAACAGGGAAGATTTTAGATGTAAAAATTAACAACTTTAATCATAGCACTCTTTTTGGAGATGTTATTTTTAATAAAAAAAGAAAAGTTGCTGCATAAAATATGTCTGAAGTTACTAAGTTAAATCATATTTTTCAATCAAGAAAGATAGACAAGGAAACTTTTAATGTTCAAATTTTTGATAACAAAATATTGATGGCAATTGTTGGAGAATTTAATTCTAATCTATTAGAACTTGAAAAACTTACTAATACCAAAATCTTCTTTAGAGGTAACTTAATTTCTATCAAAGGAAAAAATGAAAACATTAAAAATGTTTTTGAGGCAATAAAATTTCTAATTAATAAATTTGTTTTGACAAACTTAATTGAAAAAAATGATATAACTTTGTCTGTGAAAAGAGACATTAATAATGATAAGAACTCTAATATTCGTTCTTTAGATCAACTCATAAAGACTCCTAGAAGATCTGTTATGGCTAGATCAGAAAAACAATCCCAATATATTAAAGCATTAAAAGAGGAAGACATAATTATGGCTCTTGGACCAGCTGGAACAGGAAAAAGCTTTCTAGCTGTATCAGTTGCAATTACGATGTTAATGGAAAAAAAAGTAGAAAGAGTAATTTTATCAAGACCCGCAGTTGAAGCGGGTGAGAAGTTAGGATTTTTACCTGGAGATATGAAAGATAAGGTAGATCCATACCTTAGACCTTTGTACGACGCTTTGTATGATCTTTTTGGTTTTGAAAAGATACAAAAAAAGATTGATACCGGACAAATAGAAATTGCTCCATTAGCATTTATGCGAGGGAGAACCTTAAAAAATTCCTTTGCAATTTTAGATGAAGCTCAAAATGCTACAACAACTCAAATTAAAATGTTTTTAACAAGAATAGGAGAAAACTCCAAACTCGTAGTAAATGGAGATCCATCTCAAATAGATTTAATTAACAAATCAAACTCAGGCTTGGTAAAATCAAGAAAAATTTTAAATAAAATTAAAGAAATTAAAATAATCGAATTTGATCATCGAGATGTGGTCAGGCATCCTTTGGTTTCAAAAATTATCCAAGCTTATCAAAAAAATATTGATGATAAAAATTAATGTTCTTTTAAACAACAAAAGCTGGAAAAAATATATAGAAAACCCAAAAGCTTACACTAAAGATAAAATCAAATTACTTAATAAGGGTGATAATTTTTTTAGGAACAAAAATATATATTTTTCTTTGCTCCTTAGTGGAAGCAAGGAAATTAGAACGATTAATAAAAAATTTAGGAAAAAGAATAAGATTACAGATGTTCTATCTTTTCCATTCTATGAAAGAAAAGAAATAAAAAATTTTCTTAAAAAAAAAAACGCCCTTTTATTTGGGTGACATAATTATAAACTTAGATAAAATAATTGTTCAATCAAATAACAAAGAAAAAATAAGAGTTAAATTTGATAAACTTTGGATACATGGATTTGTTCATTTACTGGGATATCGTCACAAATTAAACAAAGATTATGCAAAAATGAACAAAGTAGAAAAAAAATTTTTTGATTTGGTTAATTAAATGACTTTAGAAAAAATATTAAATAATAAAAATTTTATAATTTTTGTATTGCCTTTTTTTTTAGGTCTTCTTTCTGTATTTAGTTTTCAACCTTTTAATTTTACATTTGTAAATTTTTTTATAATACCATGTTTATTTTTAACACTTACTTACGTTCAAAAAAGATCAAAAAATTTTTATAGAAAGAAGCCCTACTTAAGAAACCTTTTTTTTATAGGTTATTTTTTCGGAATTGGATTTTTTCTTTCAGGAACATATTGGATTTCTTACTCGCTTACTTTTGATGAAAATTTAAAGTTTTTAATACCTTTTTCCATAACATTGATTCCTTTGTTTCTGGGACTTTTTTTTGGTTTAGCATCTTTGTGTTCAGGACCTTTTTTAAAAAATAATTATTCTTCATTTTTCTTATTTTGTTTAATTTTTTCTTTAATAGACTATTTAAGAGGAACAATTCTATCAGGCTTTCCATGGAACTTATGGTCTTACTCATGGTCATGGTTAGTTGAAATAATCCAAGTATTAAATCCAATTGGTCTTTATGCTTTTAACTCAATTTCAATAGTCTTTTTTTGCTCTCCAGTAATATTATTTTTTAAAAATAAGTATAAATATCTAATTTTTTTTATTTTCTTATTAATATTCTTTTCATCCTATATTTATGGATCCTATAAAATTAATAAAGATCGTGAAATGTTAATCAGAGCTGAGCAGACTACAAACATTAAAATAATTACACCCAATTTTGATATGAGGTATATTCACAGCGAGGAAGAAATAAAAAGGACAATTGAAAAAGTTATAAAATACAGTGATCCCAATCCTAACAAGGAAACTATTTTTGTATGGCCTGAGGGAATATTTGCCGGAGTTTACCTAGAGGATTTAAAAAGATTTTCATATCTTTTTAAAGAAAATTTTTCTGAAAAACATTTAATAATCTTTGGGATAAATACACAGAACAGCTCAAAAGAAAAATTTTATAATAGCTTTATTGTTGCAAATAATAAACTTAAAGTACTTTATAAATATGACAAAGAAAAACTTGTCCCATTTGGTGAATTTTTACCTTTTGAGAAATTTTTTGAAAAATTTGGTTTAAAAAAAATCACTTATGGATATGGTTCTTTTTCAACAGGAAACAATAAAAATAATTTTAAATTTAATAATTTAAATATCCTTCCACTGATATGTTATGAGATAATCTTTCCAAAACTTACGCAATACTCTGAGAAAAAAACAAATATAATTGTAAACCTTTCAGAGGATGCATGGTTTGGAGATTCCATAGGTCCTTATCAACATTTTGCTAAAGCTATTTTTAGATCTGTAGAAAATAATACTTTTCTAGTTAGATCGGCCAACAAAGGCGTCAGTGCTTTTATTAATGCCAACGGGATAGTAATAAAAAGATTAGAACCAAATGAGGCTGGCAATATAGAATTAAATGTGCCGTTAATTAACAAAAAT
>MDTG01100482.1_pt1 | contig 12089 bp, 10 predicted proteins | sample 811421 | NCBI WGS metagenome assembly MDTG01 (sample SAMN05326645, study PRJNA326480) | marine metagenome | isolation source: seawater | place: Pacific Ocean: South East | collected 2011 | reverse complement strand
TCACGTCTGCCTGCGCCGGGTTGATCCCGAGAAGATTCTGCAGCTGATCCGGGATCATCAGGTTACCCACATGTGTGGCGCCCCGATTGTGCTTAACGCATTGCTGAACGTGCCGGAATCCGCCAAGGCCGGCATTGATCACGACGTGAAGTCCATGACAGCAGGCGCGGCACCCCCCGCCCAGGTCATTGGTGCCATCGAGGAAATGGGCATCCAGGTGACTCACGTTTACGGTCTGACCGAAGTCTATGGCCCGGTAACCGTTTGTGCCTGGAAATCCGAGTGGGATGCGCTGCCACTGCATGATCGTGCCCGGAAAAAGGCCCGTCAGGGCGTTCGTTATCACACTCTGGCAGGCACGATGGTCGGCGACCCGAACACCATGGAGCCAGTGCCCAAAGACGGCAAAACCATCGGTGAGATTTTCCTGCGCGGCAATACGGTGATGAAGGGCTATCTGAAGAACCCCAAAGCCACCGAAGAGGCCTTCCGGGGTGGCTGGTTCCACACCGGGGACCTGGCTGTATGGCACGAAGACGGCTACATGGAGATCAAGGACCGGCTGAAGGACATTATCATCTCCGGTGGTGAGAACATTTCCACCATTGAGGTTGAGGATACCCTGTACCGCCACCCGGCTGTGCTTGAGGCAGCTGTGGTTGCCCGGCCGGACGAAAAGTGGGGCGAAACCCCCTGCGCCTTTGTGACCCTGAAGCCGGAAGCCGGTCAAGTCAGCGAGGAAGACATCATCAACTTCTGCCGCGAGCACCTGGCCCGGTTCAAGGTACCCAAGACCATCGTCTTCTCGGAGCTGCCCAAAACCTCCACGGGTAAGATCCAGAAGTTCGTGCTGAGGGATCAGGCCAAAGAACTGGACTGATTCCCCGATCGGCTGCGCCGGCCCCGGCGCAGCCGAATTAAACCAGAAAAAACAACGCTGTCAGGCACACGCGCCGCGTGAGCCCGGAGACCTTTTTATGCAAATGTTTCACCGAAAGAACGGGGAAGAGCAGCCGTTCTGGCCGGCCGGTCCCTTCAAGGTTCGTCTGCCGTTCGTTCATTACCGCTGGGAGTTCGCGGAGATGGTGCAGGCTCTGATCATGTTCGTGGTCAGCCTGGCCATGATTCCCCTTCTTGAGAAATACCTGGGTGTGCCCTACGACGTGGCTCTGGCTTACGTGGTGATCTGTGGCATCGGTTTCATGCTGCCGGCACTGCTGGGTGTTCCCCTGGTGCCGGGCTGGATTACGCCAGGGATTCCTGTGGTTCTGCTGTTCCTGAGCGACTACGAGCCGGGCCCCGAGGCGATTCAGGCGCTGTTCGCGCTGCAGTTCCTGGTGTTCATTATCTTCCTGGTTCTGGGTATTACACGCCTGGGCAGCAAACTGGTGGAGCTGATTCCCCGTTCCATGAAAGGCGGGATTATCATCGGTGCCGGTATCGCCGCCCTGATGGGTGAGATTGAGGCAGGCGGCCGTCTCGCCAACACGCCGATCTCCCTGATCATCGGTGGCCTGGTGTGCCTCTACCTGATGTTCTCGGTATCGTTCAAAGGTTTTGTGGAAAGCAATTCAATCGCCCGCAAGATTGCCAACTACGGCATGGTGCCGGGTATGGTGGTTGCGATCCTGGTTGGCTTTGCAACTGGCGAATACGAGGTGCCCAATGTGGAGTGGGGCATCACCAAACCCGCGTTTGATGAGCTGTGGAACTACCTGCCGTTCGCCGTCGGATTCCCGGATGCCAACGTCTTCCTGTACGCCATTCCCACGGCGGTGATCGCCTACGTGATTGCCTTCGGCGATATCGTGGTCGGCCAGTCATTGATGAACCGCGTTGATCATCTGCGCAAAGACGAAGATATCGATAACAGCATCGACCGGGTGCATCTGGTAACCGCTATCCGCAATGGTGGCCACGCGTTCTTCGCACCCTATCCGGGGCTGGCGGGCCCGATCTGGACGGCTGTCACTGCCACCATGGCCGAGCGCTACAAGTACGGTCGTAACGCCATGGACTCCATCTACAGTGGCGGCGGTACTTTCTGGATTACGGGTTTTATTGCCCTTTTCGTTCTGCCGCTGGTGAGCTTCTTCCAACCGGTGCTGCCGATTGCCCTGTCACTGACACTGCTGCTGACCGGCTATATCTGCCTGATGGTAGGGCTGGAGCAGCTGGAGAATAACACCGAGCGTGGCATTGCCGGCACCATGGGTGTTGTTCTGGCCGTCTATGGCGCTGGCTGGGGCCTGGCCACCGGCGCCGTCCTCTATTTCCTGATTGAACGTACCAAATTGCTTGGCTTTACCGCCGACCCGGAAGCGCCGGGCGTGAAAGCCGCGGAAGAGCACTAAACCTGCGTCTTCCGGCTCTGCACCGGAAGGCGTTGACCCCCTGTGTGTCCTTGGGAGGCCTCGTGCCTCCCTTTTTTATGCCTGAATGTTTCCCTGAGCATGGGCGTTGACAGAATGTCATTTCGTGACAATTTGTCTAATTTTTCCTCCTGAAGTATTCCTTCCGCGCGGTTTCCGGGTTTAAACTGCCAGAACTGATGAAATTTTGTCCGCTGTTCAATACTGATAACAACACTACAAAAACAGGAGGCAGTCATGACCATCAGCTCCACGCCCGAGGGGGTGTCCGTTGAGCCGAGACATCTGCGGTTCGATGTCAGCGAGGATCTGAAAACGCTCTGGCATGGCAACGATGCTTTCCGGACCGCATTCTTCAACGCCCTTTCCCTGCAATTTCCCGATGGCGAGCAGCAGTTTATCAATGCCGTAAGGCTCTATCGGGACAAGATCGAGGATCCAAAGCTTAAAGCGGAGATCCGCGGATTTATTGGCCAGGAAGCCCTGCACAGCAGGGAGCACAAGGATTACAACGAGGCCCTGAAGGCCCGGGGCTACGATATTGATGCCCTGGACCAACGGTTCCGCAAGCATATGGAGTGGGTGGGTAAACTGCCACCAAGCCGCCAACTGGCAGGTACCTGTGGCGCCGAGCACTACACCGCCGTCCTGGCCAATGCCATCCTGAGCCACCCGGAGTGGATGGAAGGCGCCACGCCGACCATGGCAAAGCTCTGGAGATGGCATGCGATTGAGGAAACCGAACACAAATCCGTCGCCTTTGATGTTTACCGGGAATGTGTCGGCAATGAACAGCTTCGCCGGATCGTCTTCCTCTTTGTTACCTGGAATTTCTTCAAGTACACCTTTTTGAATACCTGTAGCCTGCTGAAGGCCGATGGCAAACTCTGGAGCCTGCGCACCTGGGTTGGCGGGTTTAATTTTCTCTGGGGCAAGCCCGGAGTGCTCCGCAAGTGTCTGCCGGAATTCCTGGCGTATTTCCGTAAAGGCTTTCACCCCTGGCAGCAGGATAACCGCGAACTGCTCGAGCAGAATCTCCGTGAGCTGGATATGACATCGGCAGCACGATAGGGCCGGGTTGCTGAAATTCTGATCGCGGTGTGTAAAACTGTGCGGCACAAAGAATAACGACAATAAAGGGGGCTTCCGTTCGAGAAGCTACCCGGAGCTGGAGGCCCACCATGCGAGTTGGTTTGATCGTCGATTCTGCGTGCGACTTACCCTATGAGTTCAGCCGCAAGCACGACCTGTTCGTGCTGCCGGTAACCGCTGTAATCGATGGCCAGACCTACATAGACAAGCATGATCTGGTTCGGACCCAGGAGTTCTATCAGAGCGGCCTGTTGCAGAAAGGACATCAGGCGGAAACCCGCGCCTTCACCGCAGAGCAGATACACGATCTGTTCATGGAGAAGATCGTCACCCAGTTCGATATTGCTATCTGCGAGACGGTCACGAAATCCCGAAGCCTGATTTTCCAGAATGCCACCGAGGCTATGAACAGTGTCCTGGCGAATTACGAAGGTGCGCGGGAAGCCGCCGGTCGTGATGGCCGGTTCTTTATGCGTGTGATCGACAGTAAACAGATTTTTGCCGGCCAGGGCCTGCTGGCAGCCCACACGCTCAAGCTGATCGGCCAGAATGTGTCCAAGAATGCCCTGCGCCATGAGGTGGAAACCTTCAGCGACAAGATCTACACCTGCGTCATTCCGAGGGATCTGCACTACATCCGTGAACGGGCACGGCGGCGTGGCGACAAGAGTGTATCGGCGCTGGTTGCCTTCCTGGGCAAAGCACTGAACATTACGCCGGTTATCTTCGGGCAAGGGGCCGAGGGCCAGCCCGCGGCCAAAACCCGGAGTTTCGACGTGGCCGTGGAAAAGGTGATGAACTATGCCGCTGCCCGTGTCGAAGCCGGGCTTCTGACACCCTATGTAAGCCTGTCCTGTGGTCTTACCTGGACGGAGATCGAGGATTTGCCCGGGCTCAACCGACTGCGCGATGCTTGCGAACGCAATGGTGTGGAACTGCTGCTCTCCCAGATGGGGATTACCAGCAGCATCTACGTTGGCCCCGGCAGTCTTTGCCTCGCACTTGCTGCGGAACCCCACACCTTCAACGATTTTCAGTAACTCCTTCTCAGAGTGCGTGACTGAATCATACTGGCCCGGCCGCGCCTCTCCACCTGTAGTTTTGGCAAACCTGCCAGCGTTTCGTTCGTGTTAGCCTCTGGCCTGTGTGTTTCATTTCTTCAACAGGACAACTGACGCCATGACCAAAGGCAAAACGGATCTCGCCAACCAACTGCTTGAGCAGCATGTGAAACATGAGCTGGCTTCGCTAAAGGGCGCAAAGCTGCGCAAGTTCCTGGAGCAGGAGCTCGATGAGCTCTGGCATTATGCCGGCGAGATAACCCTTGGCCGGATAACCTCGGAAGAGCAGGTGATGGGCGTTATCCAGCGTATCGTTATGGGCATGGAACTGGATGCAGGCATTCCGGAACTGGCTGCGGAGATGGCCACCGAGGTGCTCAATGCTGATGTGCAGTCAAAGACCACCCTGGGCGAGATCATCACCCGCGAACAGGCCACGGGCTTTCTGGAGGAAGCTCTGGAGCTCCGGCAGCAACGTGAACGGGTGATCAGCGAGATCATGGCGCACCCGGTCTATCAGGAGCTGGTGTCCAATGTGGTGTACCACGGCCTGGTGAACTACCTGTACGAGGATAACCTGATCACCAAGTCTGTGCCGGGCGTTGGTTCGATGATGAAATTTGGCAAGCGGATGGCCAACCGGGCGGTGCCGGGGCTGGATGAAACCTTTGAGCGTCGACTGAAAGCCTGGTTGTCTGACAGCCTGCCCGGTTTGATCAGCCGCAGTGAGCAATTCCTGCACAGTGCCCTGTCTGATGAGGAGCTGCGCGACAGTGTGATGGCCGCCTGGGTGTCTTTGGAGGATCGCACCATTGCCGAGCTTCACGAGGGGCTCGGAGACGTGCAGCTGCAGGAGTTTGTGGTGCTTGGCTATGAGTTCTGGCTGCAGTTTCGCAAGACCGGATACTTTGAGAACTGTGCCCGGGCCGTGGTTTCCCACCTGTTCGACAAATATGGCGAGCGCCCGCTTACAGACCTGCTGGGCGATATGGGGGTAAGCCGTGAGGTTGTTATGGCGGAGATAGATGCTTACGCAATTCCGGTTATAGACGTGTTGCGTGAAGAGGGCTATGTTGAGGCCGTGATTCGTCGGCGGCTTGCGCCATTTTACAAGTCCGCCGCTGCGCGTAAGATTCTCCAGCAGGAGGCCTGAGTCTGAGATTGTCGGCAGGGCCCCGGGGAAGGTTTCGTTCAGGATTTTGAGAGGGCATGACGTTGATATCGGATCTGTTCTGGGCCTATCTGGTTGCCATTACATTGCTCACCATCACGCCCGGTGTGGATACGCTGCTGGTGATGCGTAATACCGGCCGGGGCGGTTTGCGGGATGGGTGCGTGACCAGTGTCGGCATCTGTAGCGGCCTGTTCATTCATGCCACGCTCTCGGCGCTGGGCATCTCCCTCCTGTTGGTGGAAACCGCCTGGGCATTTTCTGCATTGAAGTGGGCCGGCGCTTGCTACCTGGTCTGGCTCGGCATCGGTTCGTTGCTCCAGGCCCTTCGCCGGGGTGACGCGCCTGCGGCAAAGGACGTAGCGGTCGCCCGCCGGAAGGTTGGCTTGGCGGTGTCCTTTCGTGAGGGCCTGCTATCCAACGTTCTTAATCCCAAAACCGCCCTGTTCTACATGGCTTTGCTGCCACAGTTTGTGGATCCGGCAGGCAACGCCTTTCAGCAATCGCTGATGCTGGCCGGTGTGCATTTTCTGCTGGCAATGCTCTGGCAGTGTGGTCTGGCCTGGGTGGTGGTGACGTTTCGGAGTCTTGGTGTAAACGCGCGTGTGAAGCGAACGCTGAACGGCCTGACGGGAGGGTTTTTCGTGGCCATGGGCGCCAAGCTGGCCAGTACCTGACGCAATCACGGAACTTCAGGCAAAGAAAAAGGGAAGCCTCGGCTTCCCTTTTTTGTTCCAGTTCCGGATGATTACTTTTCCAGATACTGAAGCTTGTTCGGCTTGCCATCCCACTCTTCAGCGTCTGGCAGTGGATCTTTCTTTTCGGTGATGTTCGGCCATTTGGCGGCCAGATCGGCATTCAGCTCCACAAACTGGACCTGATCGGCCGGCAGCTCGTCTTCCGAGAAAATGGCTTCGGCCGGGCACTCTGGCTCGCACAGGGCGCAGTCGATACATTCGTCCGGGTCGATTACCAGAAAGTTCGGTCCCTCGTAGAAGCAGTCTACCGGACAGACTTCCACGCAGTCTGTGTACTTACACTTGATGCAGTTATCAGTAACGATAAACGCCATAGTCAGATCCCTGGTCCAGTGGTCGGTCAGTCTCATCAGGAGCGCCGTCGGGCGCTGCCGTTATATTTTGGTGCGCGATATTGTAGGGAGCGACCCGCACAGCCGCAAGCGTTCGACTGCTATAACCTTATTACACAGATCAATTCTTCGCTATTTCTTCATCAACGCCTTCAGTTCGTAAAGCTGATTCATGGCATCCCGGGGGGTTAGTCCGTCGAGGTCCATGTCTTTAAGTGCCTCTTCCACGGCGCTGGGCTCCAGGCTGGCGAACATGTCGCCCTGGTAAACGGATTCATTTACCTTTGCTGCCGGCTTGGCCAGGGATGCGTTGTTGCCCTGTTCGGCGGCCGAGGCTGCCGGCGCCGCTGGCGAAGCGCTGCCCTCCAGGTGGGAGAGCTGGGTTTTGGCGTTACGGATCACATCCTGTGGCACGCCTGCCAGCTTTGCTACCTGCAGACCGTAGCTCTGGCTTGCCGGGCCATCATGCACGTTGTGCAGGAACACGATGCTGTCATCGTGTTCGGTGGCCGTCAGATGGACGTTTACGGCATGTTGCAGCTCATCGGCCAGCTGGGTCAGCTCGAAATAGTGGGTGGCAAACAGCGTGTAGCAGCGTATCTCCCGGGCAAGGTGTTCGGCAGTAGCCCAGGCCAGGGACAGGCCATCAAAGGTGCTGGTGCCACGACCAACCTCGTCCATCAACACCAGACTGTGCTCGGTGGCGTTGTGCAGGATGTTGGCGGTTTCGGTCATTTCCACCATGAAGGTGGAGCGGCCGCCGGCGATATCGTCCGAGGAACCCATGCGGGTAAAAATCCGGTCCACGGGGCCGATCACTGCCCGGTTGGCGGGCACGAAACTGCCGGTGTAGGCGAGCAGCGCAATCAGCGCGGCCTGACGCATATAGGTGGATTTACCGCCCATGTTCGGGCCGGTTATCACCAGCATGCGGCGCTGGGTGTCCATTAGCAGATCGTTCGGTACAAAGGGCTCGTCCAGCAACTGTTCAACCACCGGATGGCGCCCTTCCTCAATGTCAAAACCCGGGGATTCGCTGAACTCCGGCGCGGAAAAGCGCAGAGAGGTGGCGCGCTCGGCAAAATTACTCAGCACATCCAGTTCTGCCAGTGCCTGCGCGGCATCCTGAAGTGGCGCAAGTTGCCCGGCGACGGTTTCCAGTACGTCATCGTAAAGGCCTTTCTCACGGGCCAGGGCCCGGCTCTTGGCACTCAGGGCCTTGTCCTCGAACTCCTTGAGTTCCGGCGTGATGAATCGCTCGGCGTTTTTCAGGGTCTGCCGGCGAATATAATCCACCGGCGCCTGATCGGACTGGGCCCGGCTTATTTCGATGTAGTAGCCGTGGACCCGGTTGTAACCTACTTTGAGGGTGCTGATACCGGTGCGATCCCGCTCCCGGGTTTCGACATCCAGCAGATACTGGCCGGCGTTTTCGCTGATGTTGCGCAGCTCGTCCAGCTCCTCGTCGAAGCCTTCCCGGATGACCCCGCCTTCACGGATCACGACCGGGGGATTGTCGATGATGGCGCGCTCCAGCAGATCCGCCAGTTCCGGGTATTCCCCAATGATGGTCGCCAGCCTGACGACGTGGTGGGAATTGACCGGTTTCAGGGTTTCCTGCAGGTCCGGCAGGGCCTGGAAGGCATCCCGAAGCCGCGCCAGGTCTCTTGGGCGGGCCGAACGAAGGGCGACCCGTGCGAGCACGCGCTCAATGTCGCCAACAGCTTTCAGCAGATCGTGCACCGGCTCATAGTGGAACCCGTCCAGCAGTGCCGATACCGCCTGCTGACGCTGGCGGACGATTTCCACATCCCGAAGCGGCCGATTCAGCCAGCGCCGGAGTTCCCGTCCACCCATGGATGTGGCGGTGCGGTCCATGACCCAGGCGAGGGTATACTGGTGGCCGCCCATGAGATTGGTGTCAATTTCCAGATTGCGACGGCTGGCCGCGTCCAGGATGACTGCTTCATCGCGCCGTTCGCGGGTCAGCTTGCGAATATGGGGCAGGGCGGTACGCTGGGTTTCCTTGGCATACTGCAGCAGGCAGCCCGCGGCACAGACGGCGAGATTGAGTTCCTCGCAGCCGAAACCTGTCAGGTCCCTGACCTGAAGCTGATGGGTAATAACCCTGCGGGCCGTATCGGATTCGAAGAGCCAGGGCCCCTGACGGCGTATTCCGGTGAAACCCTCCAGAACGTCCTCGTAGGGAAAATCCTCGCTGATCAGGATTTCCGCCGGACGCAGGCGCTGCAGTTCGCCCTGCAGGGCCTCCAGGTTTTCCAGCTCCGACACGGCAAAACGGCCGCTGGAAATATCGAGCGAGGCAAAACCGAACTGCTCCCGATGGTTATAGATAGCCACCAGTAGATTGTCCCGTCGATCCTCCAGGTAGGCGTCGTCGCTCAGGGTCCCCGGTGTGACGATCCGCACCACCTGTCGCTCAACCGGCCCCTTGCTGGTGGCAGGATCTCCGATCTGTTCGCAGATGGCGATGGATTGACCTGCCCGAACCAGCCGGGCAATGTAGCCCTCAGAAGAGTGATAGGGGATGCCGGCCATGGGGATCGGATTGCCGCCAGATTGGCCCCGGGCGGTGAGGGTAATATCCATCAGCTCGGCCGCTTTCTTGGCATCTTCATAGAACAGTTCGTAAAAGTCCCCCATGCGGTAAAAAACCAGTTCATTGGGGTGCTGGCCCTTGATCTTCAGGTACTGCTGCATCATTGGGGTGTGCTTGGAAAGATCGGTCTGAGCTGCTGACATGAACGGGTCCGGTAGCCTTGCTTTGGATGAAGGCGTGAATTGTAAGAAAATAACCGCCGTGATGAAACGAAGGAGGTCATTATGCTGGCCAGCGATCAGGAATTGGAAGAGGCAGGCAACCGCCTTGGTGAACGACTGCTGACAACCGGCCGTACCGTTGCGACGGCGGAGAGTTGCACCGGCGGCTGGGTTGCGAAGGTACTGACCGATCGTGCCGGTTCTTCGGCCTACGTGCTGGGTGGCCTTGTCACGTACAGCAATGAGGCCAAGCAGGGGCTTCTGGGCGTAACCCGGAAATCGCTGGATGAACACGGTGCGGTCAGCGAACCGGTGGTGCGGGAAATGGTTGCCGGTGCCCTGGTGGCGACAGATGCTGACGTTGCCGTGGCTATCAGTGGTGTTGCCGGGCCCGGCGGTGGCAGCGATGACAAGCCTGTGGGCACCGTCTGGTTTGCCTGGGGTAGCAGCCCGGCCTCCGCCGTGGCGGTGGTAAAACACTTTGAGGGTGATCGTGATCAGGTCCGCAGGCAGGCCGTTCTCTTTGCCCTTCAAGGGGTTAACAATTTTGTGGACGAAGTCTGACGGCTTTCACATCCGGAGGGGTTGGTCTCCTCTGCGGGTTATGTTTTAATACTGTTCAAATATACAGGGAATGGGCTGTTCGAGCTGTACAGATTCCCGATTCACTATTTCGCTGCCAGCCTTTTCCTGAGGGTGGCGGCCCAGGCGACAGAGGGTTTGCACTGATGGAAGACAACCGCAAGAAAGCATTGAGCGCAGCACTTGGGCAGATTGAGCGCCAGTTCGGCAAGGGCGCCGTGATGAAAATGGGCGATCAGCCCCGCGAAGCCATTCCTGCGGTCTCCACCGGTTCCCTTGGCCTGGACGTTGCCCTGGGTATTGGCGGTCTTCCATATGGTCGAATTTGCGAAATCTACTAATTAGGACCAGAAAAGGCGGTACAAATCGACTGAGTGAGTGAGTGAGCGGCTTGCAGCTATGTCAGAAGCGCCATTTAAGATTGTACCGGTACAGCCCAGAACAAACCCTCTGTTTACCAGTATTTTTGGAGAAGAATTATGAGTGATGAAAATCGCAAAAAGGCATTGTCTGCCGCGTTGAGCCAAATCGAACGTCAGTTCGGTAAAGGCTCTGTTATGAAGATGAATGAGTCGGCGGGTCCAATGCCTGCGATCTCTACGGGCTCTCTCGGCCTTGATATCGCCCTTGGAATCGGCGGACTTCCTCTATCCCGTATATGTGAAATCTATGGCCCAGAAAGTGCAGGTAAGTCCACACTTTGTTTGCAGTTGGTGGCTGAAGCTCAGAAGAAAGGTTTGACTGCTGCTTTTATTGATGCTGAGCATGCGCTTGATCCTGTATACGCTGAAAAGCTGGGTGTGAATCTTGATGATCTGCTGGTATCTCAGCCAGATACCGGTGAGCAGGCCCTCGAAATCACGGATATGCTCGTTCGATCAAACTCCGTGGGATTGATTATCGTTGACTCAGTCGCTGCTCTCGTACCAAAGGCTGAAATCGAAGGCGAAATGGGCGATAGCCATGTTGGTCTCCAGGCCCGTTTGATGTCGCAGGCGCTGCGCAAGCTAACAGGTAACGTTAAGCACGCAAATTGCCTGGTGGTTTTCGTAAACCAGATCCGGATGAAAATCGGAGTCATGTTCGGGTCGCCAGAAACCACCACTGGTGGTAATGCTCTCAAGTTCTATTCGTCTGTAAGAATGGACATCCGTCGTATCGGGTCTGTGAAAGAAGGCGACGAGGTCGTGGGCAACGAGACTCGCGTGAAAGTAGTAAAAAACAAGGTGTCTCCTCCCTTCAGGCAAGCTGAGTTCCAGATTCTTTATGGCCAGGGAACAAATAAACTGGGGGAGATTGTCGATCTCGGAGTGAAGCAAGGTCTTGTTGATAAGTCCGGTGCTTGGTATGCCTATAAAGGAGACAAGATTGGCCAAGGTAAGGCAAACGCATGCAAGTTCCTGGCTGAGAACCCACAAATTGCAGAAGAGATCGAGGCGGAAATTCGTCGTCAGCTGATGCCGGTCGCGAAGCGAAAAGGTGAAGAAGAGGCTGTAGCTGTAGAGGCACCAAAAGAGGATGCATAAGGCATCAGCATCGGTTTTTCGGAAAGGGGCTTCATAGCCCCTTTTTCTGCTAATCTTTTTCTGGCACCTCTCAACATCAGATGGAGTACAGAATCATGGCAGTTGGACCCAAGCTCGTTTAACCAGCGCAAGCTAGAGCAGCACCTCCCAACCAATCCCCCGTTTTCAGATCCGCGAAGGAATGCGTAATGGCTGACAGAATCATCAAAGATTGGTTTCTGATCACTTTCTACGCTGAAGACCAAAAGCTAATCGGTAAAACGCTTTATGGCACCCTTATTGAAGATAGAAAGGGGCGCTTCAGAAGTGGTGTTGAAGTGAAATCGAGTCCGATAGAAGCAGAGATCACTGAACGTAGTTCTGAGAGTCGCGTATTCCAAACTCTAAACTCCGTCTGGGAGTGCGTCGGACCTG
>MDTG01270236.1_pt1 | contig 12090 bp, 12 predicted proteins | sample 811421 | NCBI WGS metagenome assembly MDTG01 (sample SAMN05326645, study PRJNA326480) | marine metagenome | isolation source: seawater | place: Pacific Ocean: South East | collected 2011 | reverse complement strand
CTGGTGGGCATGATAAGAATTGAACTTATGACCTCTACGATGTCAACGTAGCGTTCTACCACTGAACTACATGCCCAATTTTATACCAAAAAATTTTAAAAAAAAAAATTTAATTTTTAATTTTAAGTATAATTTTTTAATATCTCTCATGTTGTATTTTTTAAATTTATTTTTATTATTATTCTCTTTAATCCATTTTTTAACCTCTGATAGATATAAATCTAATTTTTTTGAAGATAGGTTGTTTTTATGCACTCTATAAACAGCTAAAGGCTTTTGAATAGATAAAATTTTATTGCTAGAGCTTGCTTTTACAAAGAAATCAAAGTCACCTATGATACTATAAGAAGAATTAAATTTTAATTTCTTAAATATTTTTTTTTTTAATATTACTGTTAAAATTCCAATTTGGTAATCATTTAAAAGATTTTGAGTGATATATCCAGAAGGCAATCTTCTTTTATACTTCAAATACTTTTTGTTATTATTTTCATTTTTCAAATCATAATTTGAATAAATAATGTCAATCTTTTTATTTTTTTGTAAAATTTTTACTTGATCAAACAGTTTATTTTTTTTCCACAAATCATCAGTATCAAGAAAGCTAATATATTCTCCTTTCGCTTTTGATATAGCTAAATTTCTTGCTTTGTACAAAGATATAAATTTTTTTGACTTGTAATACTTAACTCTTTTATCTCTAAATTGTTCTAAAATTTTTTTACTGCTATCGGTTGATAAATTATCCCAAAAAATCAACTCCCAATTTTTGTAAGTTTGATTGAAAATGCTCTTTAAACTATATTTTAAATATCGCTGCCCATTATGACAATTCATAATTATGCTTACGAGACTATTTTGTTGCATTATAAATTTTATTTTTTTTGTAAAATTCCTCTTATATAGCAATTATCTCCTGTATTGTTTGCAAACCACATTAATTTATCTTCACTCCTAAATCTAAGAGTTTGTAAATAATCTTGTCGTAAACTGATAATCTTGTTAGGAACAAATCTTTTCAAAAACGTTTTGATTTTTGATAAAGAGAAAATTGACTTAATTCTTTTATAGTAAGATTTTTGTGACTCTCTTTGGTTTTTATGATCTCTTTTAAAAGAATAAGCAGAAAATGAGAAATTTACAAAATCATAACCATGTTTTTTTGCTAACATTTCAATGCTTTTTTTTGTGTAGAATAAGAGATGCGGCCCATCATAAGGTCTTCCTTGCCAATATTCTTTAGAACAATTTGGAACTTCAAAAAAAATATATCCTTTTGGATTGAGAATTTCACTAAATTTTTCAAAAATGCTATTTATGTCGGATAAATGCTCCATCGAATGAGTGGTAACAATTAAATCAAATTTCTTATTTACATCATTTAAATTTTTGTAATTCGTATAACCCCTGTCTATTAATATTTTTTCACAGTAAGTATCTCCTTCAGTACAACTTAAATTTAGTTGAGGAAATTTTTTTTTTAATGCGAATCCTAAATCGCCATCTCCTCCTCCAAAGTCATACAAATTTTCAATTTTTCTTACATCAATTAAGGAAGTTAAATATAACAAATAACTTAAATTTTTATCCTCTAAATAATGTTTTTTTTGGTCCTCATAATTTTCACTTACTAAATACGGAGGCCTTCCATCAGATCTATAAATGTTTTCATAAAAATAATTTAAATCTTTATTGCTGGGCATTGGTGATACAAAACAAAAATCACATTCGTCACATCTGTAAATTTTCACATCTTTAAAATATTTTTTATCCTCCTCGATCTCAAAAAGATAATCTTTATGAAATTTTACATTTTGACTTTTTTTACAAATTAAACAGTTCATTTTTTATTTTTTTACTTTTAAAAAAATTTTTTTAATATCTTTTACTTTAGGATATTTATGATTTTCTTTCGCTTTTACATTAACTGAAATTAAATCCTTAATATTATCAATTGAGTGCCAAAAACCTTTAATTTTTATCAATTGACTTTTATTAAACCTGATTAATCTTGGAAAAAACGTTTGTTCAAAATTCTTTGAATTTTTATAATTTTTATCTTTTTTGATAATTTTGCTCTTAATTATTGACATACCTGTGTAATTATAAGCTATGTAATTTTTACTTGCTCGAGTTTTGATCGCATCGTAAGTAAGATTTCTTTTAAAATCTTTTACAAGACCTTTTTTTATACCAATAGTTCCGTAAGGATAAACAATTTCACCTGATAAGAAGCTCACTACTTTATCTTTTTTTTCATGTTCTTCAAAAATTTTATCAACGTTAATATTAAATATTGCATCGCCATTTAAAAGTAAAAAGTTTTTGGATAAAATTTTATTTTTTATCTTTGATATCCTATATCCAATATTTGAATTTATACCAGTTTCTATACAATCGATTTTAAGATTAAAATTTTTGTTTTTATTTAAAAATTTCTTTATGAGACTTCCTTTGTAACCGATAGGAAGAATTAAGTGGTTGAATTTATTTTTTTTGAGAATATTAATAATATACCATAAAATTTCTTTGCCTTGTACCCTGAGTAGTGTCTTTGGAGTTTTTTTTCCTAGATTGCCCAGCCTCGTACCTCTACCACCACATAATATTACTGCTGATCTAATATTTACCATTTTAATAAGTTAGTTATTTCCATAATGAACTTCTATCAGTCAAATGATTAAATTTATTTTTTAAGTTTTTTCTAAACAAAAGTTTACCTTTAGCATTATTTTTTTTCCAGTAAAGACGAGCAAAATTTTTTACTAATTGTGGCTTGTTTTCTGAAATATGCCAAATTTGATAAGTTTTGAATTTTTTTTTGTTAAAATCTAAAGCGTCGTATAGTTTTTCTGAAACAAATTTTACACTAGTAAAATCTCTTTTTTCCATAGGATTTTTTATAAAATAGTCTTTACCTTTTCTCGCAGCCTTTTTTAATGATGGGAAGAGTCTTTTTTTATTTTCACCTTTTCCATAAACAGGGAAAATTCTCATAATTCTTAGTTTGCACTTAAATTTTTTGGCTAACTTAATAGATTGATCAGTAAAGATTGCTTTACTAAGACCATAATCATCGCAAGGTATTCTATTTGTATTGACATTAAACTTTGTTAATCTGTTATTTAATTTTGCACCGTATTCTGATGATGTACTAATTATTAACCATTTTTTACATCCATACTTAATTGACTTTTTTAGAAGCTCTAAGGAACTAAAGACATTTGTATTATAAATATCTTCATTATCGTTAGTTTTGTGTATTCCTGCTGCAGCTAAATGTACTAACATGTCTGACCTTGATAATTCTTTATTCCAATTCGAGTTAATTTCCCCTTTTAACCATGAAATATTTTTATTATAACTTTTTATTTTTTTTCTTGTGACTCCAGTCACATAATGTCCCTTGTTAACTAAAAGTTTAACAAAATTTTTTCCAATAAACCCTGTCCCACCTGTTAAAAAAATTCTCATTTCTTTATTAAATTAAAACTTTTAACGGCTTGCCTTAACACAAAATAAAAAGGGGATAAATAAACATTGGGGTATAATAAATTTCTCAAAATATGATCTTTTAAATTAAGGTATTTTCTTCCCATTTTATCACCTCCGATCAAAATCTTGATCAAATAATTTGAAAAATTTCGTAGTGCAAAGTTTTTACAATAAATGTATTTTTTAAAACTAAGTCCTTGCGACCTGTAATAATCTAATAGTTCAGGGATACGTATAATTTCAACAAATTCATACATAGATTTCCATTCACGCTCACCTGTCAAATTTACACTTAAAGGCTCAGCACAAATAAATGCTTTGGACTCCTTAAAGGCATTTGAAATTACTATAGGATTTAAGCAAGTATTATCAAAGTTTGACCACACTCTAGAATCATTTAAATTTTCTTTATTTACTACGTTTAAAGAGTTTAACCACATCTTTGTATTAAATAAATTTAGATATATCCCTATAAGGAAATCCCAAGAAACTTTGGGGTCTATTACATCCCAAAAATCACATTTTTTATTAATTTTTTGTTTTGAAATTGTTTTCATGTCAGAAAAATCTAAATTTTTTGTATCAAATGGAGATGAAAATCTTTTTAGAAATTTTGAATGCAAATGATAAGAGTTAATAAAAAAATAGTCTACATCGGTGTTGTTCTCTAATATTTCTTTTAATTGCGTCAGTGTGGTAGGTAAAATTAAATCATCATCTCCAATCATCCAAGAATATGTCCCTGAAGCCATTTCTATAGATTTTATTCCGTTCAATGCAAAACCTAAATTTTTAATATTCTTATTGAATTTAATGTTAAGCTTATTTTGATATTTTTCAATTAAGCTTTCAATTCTTTGCTGAGAATTATTGTCAGAAATACACACTTCAAAATTAAAATTTTCTACACTTTTCTTTGATATAACAATTGAGTTTAAACAATTGTCTAATTGACTAACTCTGTTATAAGTAGGTATACAAATTGACAGTAACATTTTTGTTTTTAATAATTAAAAGATTGATTTTTAAAATCCTTTTTCAAATATTTTTTATAATTACTTCTTGTTATCAAATGAAATCTAGGAAGATGAAAAACTAATACACCTCCTTTCTTTAAATATCTTACCTCTTGTTTTATAACTTCTTTTCTAAATGACCAAATTAATACCAATAAATAATCTGGATGTTTTTTTCTCATTTCCTCTTTTGAAATAATTTTCAGGTTTGATCCTGGGGTAAACCTTGAATGTTTTTTTTTACTACCATCACAGATTGATTGAATTTGATTTTTATTTACCTTACAGTGATTTAAAACAATATTTCCTTTAGTAGATGCTCCATATCCAATAACCTGTTTTTTGGAGTTTAAGTTTAAAAACATCTTTACTAATTCTTTAACTCTATTAATCCTTAAATTAAAATTTTTAAAAGATTGAACTGTTATTTTTTTTTCATCTAATAAAATTTTTTCAATTTTTTTATTTTTAGGTTTAAATTTACTTTCTTTTTTACTACAAATTATTTCTATACTTCCTCCATTAATCTCATTAAAGGATATATCTATTAATTTTAAATTATTTTTTTCTATAATTTTTTTAAAAACAGATAAAGTATAATAAGTAATATGTTCATGGCAGATTTGGTCATAGGTTAAATTTTTTAACATTAACGGTAAGTAAGAAAGTTCTAAAATCCAAATACCATTTTTTTTTAAAAGCAGATTTATATCTCTGCAGAATGAATTTGGATCATCTACATCATAAAACATTGCAAAAGATGAAATTAAATCAAAATGAATTTCTTTTTTGGTGAAATTATAAATATTAGATTTAGAAAAAAAACCATCAATAATGTTTATTCCTTTTTTATATAAATCTTTAAATTTATTTGCAGATGGGTCAATGCCAAACAATTTATTATTTTTTTTAAAATTATTTAAAAAGGTACCGTCATTGCTACCGATATCCAAAACTGTGGATTTACCTAATAAATATTTTTTATTTTTTAGAAAAGTAATTTTTTTCTTGATATGATTAGTCATTAAATTGCTTAAAGAGGTTTTATACTCATAAGTTTCACCAAACATTTTTTTTGAATTAGGTGTTGTGGAAAGTTGCACTAATTTACATTTTTTGCATTGATAAAGATCTAAAGAATATTTTCTTAAATTAAAGGTTTTTTTTTTATAAAATACGCCACTTAATGGTTGTGAACCAATATTTACAACTTTTTTAAGTTTCTTTGACAAACAATTTCTACAACTAAACATTAAGTTTATACCCTTGAGTTAAAGTTTCTGAGAAATTTTTCAAATCTATCACTAGCCTTTTTATCATATTTATAAAAATAATTTCTTTCTATAAATGAAGATTTTTGATTAATAGATTTTTTTCTCAAAAAATTTTCAATCATTTTTGGATTAGTTGCTGTAGGAACTTCTTTGTCTAAATCAAAAGTGGGAATAAATTCTTCATCATAAACTCTAAAAACATTATACCCTAGTATGGATAATTCTAATCCCAATGATGTATCTCCAAAAATTATATAATCGCAATTTTTAATTAATTTAGATTTGTCCATATTTTGATCGGAAATAAATTGATTGTTAAAATTTTTTTTAAAATCACTCAATGTTAGTTTTTTTTTATGCGGATGAGGTGCAACAACTATTTTAAAATTACTCAAATCGCACTGATTTAATAACTTTATAAAGGGTCTATAGTCATTAATACTACATAAAATCACCAATGTTTTTTTTGAATTAGTAAATTTTTTATGTGTGTTTCTTTTGTTTGCGATCTTATATTTATTTAATTCAATTTTCGGAGAGCCAATCGTAAAAATTTTGGTTTTTTTTAAAACTTTTCGTAATTTGTTAGAGTACTTTGCTCCTTGACAAAAATATATATCTGGTTGAGGAGAGAAAAAAGGGTCTAGCAAATTTTTGTTCGAAAAATCTGACTTATTACAGTTTAAAAAAATATTATTTTCCGAATAATTTACATGGTTTATATTAATTACATTTTTAACACCTGAGGTCTTAGCAAAATAATACAGGGCTCTAGATTGGGGATAAAAATCAAAACAATTAATAAAATTTAAATAATTGTTCTTTTTCAAACAGTTTCTCAAAGCAATACCTTTAAGTAGCTGATCTTGAATGGATCCAAAAAAAGATGAAATTAACTTTTCTCTTAAAATATTTTCTACATTTTTTTTATTTATATAAAAATAATTTTTAGATTTTAGCTCTCTGAACAAAATTATTAATTTTTTTAGAGTAAAATAATAAACATGTATTATATCGTAAATACTTATATGATGGTTTAATAGGTAATATCCAAAAGAAATATTATTCAATTTTTTTTTTATTTTAAAACAGTCATAAAATATTTGCAAATTTTCCGTCTGATCAATAAAATAAATTAGATTTCTTTTTTTCAGACTATAAGTTCCATATTGCCTATCTATAGTCTGATTTTTAAATTCAATTAAGTTTGGAAAAATACTATAAAAGCAGTCTTTTCTTATATTTTTATCTTTATTTTTTTCTTTAAATAGAATTTTTATTGTTGTCGCAAATATAATCTTTATTATAAATTTTTTGATTAGTCTGATTATAAGAAAAAAATATAAAAAGTTTGATTTTTTAATTTCTAATTTTTTTCCACAAAATACATTATGAAGTTTTTTAAACCAATCTGGTTCATTTATGTTATCTTTCTCCATAAGTTTTGAAATCCACCATAAGGATAGATCTTCATAATTAAGTTTTTTAGAAAAAACATAACGTAATTTTGTGTCACTCAGCCAATTTATATAAGACTCTCTTGTCAGTTCCCAAGAATTTTTTTTTTTCTTCATTTGTGAATTTTAAAATAATTTTTTGCGTAGATATTCTACATATTCAAAATCATATAATGTATCAATATCGAAACCCTCTATAGATAATAAATTTTTAGTTATTTATTATTTATCTAATCTTTTTTTCATTTCTTTAATTCTAGATAAATAATCCTTAATAATTAATTTATTTTTTTTATTCTCTCTCATATTAAGTTTAAATTTTAACCACTCTATTTCAAATTTAAAAATTTCGGTAATTAAGTTTTCAAGATTGTTTATAGTTTTTTGAGATAAATTGATTTCAATATTTCGTGTTTCAATTTTATTTAAAAGCCGTTCACTGAAAAGTTTATTTATAAATTGAGATGATTTACCTGTAATTGACCCGCCCATTTTAATAATCATTTTTTTGTTATTTTTTTTTACTTTTCTGAAAGCTTTTTGAACCTTGTTAAAGATTAATTTAGAATTTACTTTATCCTTAGACAAATTTAATGATCCAGCTAAGTCAGATCTTCCTATAACAATTCCATCTAAATGTTTGAAGGATTGTGACTTGATGATTTTATCTAAATTTTTAAGGGATAAATTTGTCTCAAGATTTATTAATAAAGCAATATTTTTATTTACACCAGCGCACTGAATAAATTTTTTTAATGCATATTCACTTTCCACCATTGGAGCTACGATGCTATCAACTCCTATTTTTTTACAGAAAAATATGTCATTCTTTGCTTCACACCCACCTATCTTGATATTTAAATCAACTTTTGCAGCTTTAGTGACTTTTCTCATTATCATTATGTCTTTAAAAGTTGCTCCTTCGTCCTCAAGCGATTGCTTAATTCCTGAAATTCCTTTTTTTTTCATTAATTTTAAACTTCTAATTAATTTTTTCATAAAATTTTCCTTTTTTTTAATTCCTTTTCCAGCAGATTTTTATCTCTTAAAGTATCCATGCATTGCCAGAAACCTTCATGTTTATAAGCTAATAGTTGCCCGTTTTTGCTAATCTGTTGGAGTGGCTCTCTTTCTAGAAAGGTTTTATCGCCCTTGATATATTGAAAAATTTTTGGCTCAAATACAAAAAAACCACCATTAATCCATCCTTCATCTAATTTAGATTTTTCTTTGAAGTATGTGACCTTAGTTCCGTTAATCTTGATTGCACCAAATCTTGCCAGCGGCCTTACTGAAGTAAGTGTAGCAATTTTATTATTTTTTTTGTGAAAATTTAATAACTCTTTTAAGTTAACATTACTTAGACCGTCTCCGTAAGTCAGCATAAAAGTTTCTCCACCTATAAATTTTTTAAGTCTTTTAAGTCTTCCGCCAGTCATAGTTTTTTGGCCGGTATCTACAATACTAACTTTCCACTTAGAAAATTTTTTACTCTTGAAGTAATTTGAAATAATATTTTTCTTATAACCTACAGCTAATATGAATTCATTAAAACCATGTTTCGAATAATGTTTCATGATATGATAAAGTATAGGTTTCCCTGCAACTTTAATCATAGGTTTAGGAATATCTTTTGTTAACTCAGAAATCCTTGTCCCTTTACCACCTGCTAAAATTACACATTTCATAATATTTTTTTAAAACCATTTATAAGGAAATTTGAGGTCGTCATATGGTAACCTTAAAATTTCCTCTTTATCATGAGGGATATCTGAACAATTAGCTAAAACTGCAGTTTCTCCGTTAGCTGAACAAAAGCCATTCCAAACCAAAGGAGGTATAGAGACTAAAACATGATTTTTATTTGATAAAGTAATTTCTTGAACTTCACCTTTTGTTTTACTTTTCTCTCTATCGTCAAATAAAACAAGTCTTATTTTACCAAAGGCAGAACAATAATTTAACGTCATCTTTTTGTGAAGATGCCACGCTTTTACCTTTTTAGGGTATACATATGAAAAATAAATTTCTCCAAAGTTTTTAAAGTTTTTATCATCATTACGAAGCATATGTAAAATTTTTCCTCGGTCATCAGCTATTACATCTTTATTGAAGATTTTAACTCCTTCTATAGTTTTTTTATTCATTTCAAATTTTTTTATTTTTTTAGATAATTTTCTATTTGTGTTTTTGTTAAGCTTAATAAGTTTTTTTTCTTTTTAAAACTTGTATACCACTCCACTGTGAGAGTTACTGCCTCTTTAATTGATAGTTTTGGTTTCCATTTCAATTTTTTGAAAGCTTTTTTGCTATTAATTTCAAGATATTTTGACTCAAAAACTATAAATTTTTTATTTTGAAACCTTTTATCATTTTTTTTCACTAAAATTTTTGATGAAGAATTTAGTTCTTTTTTTATAATTTTTGCTAACTCCTGTACTTTCATATTTTGAAGCGAACTTGGTCCAAAATTCCATGGTTCTGAAAAAAAGTCTCCGGTTTTAGAACATAGTTTTTCTGCTAACATAAGATAACCCGTAATAGGCTCTAAAACATGTTGCCAAGGTCTTGTTGCGTTAGGATTTCGCAGAACTAAAGTTTTATTACTATAAAAAGACTCTAAAGAATCTTTTACTATTCTATCTTTTGTCCAATCCCCACCACCAAAGCAATTTCCAGCTCGAACACTTGCAATTTTACATTTTTTTCCAGAAAAAAATGATTTTTTATAACTATTTATTAAAATCTCACAGCATGCTTTACTTCCACTATAAATATCGTCTCCGCCAAGTATGGAGTCTTCGTCAAAGTATTTTTTAAATTTATAATTTTGATAAACTTTATCCGTTGTAATTATAATTAAGCATTTAAGTGATTTAATATTTTTAGCAGCCTCAAGTACGTTTGAAGTGCCAAGAACATTTGATAAAACTGTATTATTAGGACTTTTAAAACTTTCAATAACGCTAGATTGTGCTGCAAGATGAAAAATTATCTCTGGTTTAGCCATTTTTAAATTTCTTTTTAATTCATTTAAGTCTTTAATATTTTTTCTAAAATCATGCCTAAAAATTTTTTTTATTTTAGTAGTTTTGAAAAAATTATTCGTTCCATGAGGATTAAGTGAGTAACCTGATACTTTTGCCCCTAAATGATCTAGTAATACTGTTAACCATCCGCCCTTAAACCCGGTATGACCGGTTATCATTACATTCTTTTTTTTCCAAAATTTTTTGTTTGGCTTCATAGATGTTTAATATACCAAACTATATCTTTTATAAAATTTTATTGTTTTCACTAAACCCTTTTTAAAGGAAATTTTTGGCGACCAATTGAGATATTTTTTAGATCTAAATAAATCAGGATATAGCTTCATAGACTCCTGAGCTCTAAGCGGTATTTTACCAAATTGCGGTTCACCCCTTTTAATTTTACTTCTGATGTAATTAATTACTTTTTTTATTTGTAAAGGTTTTCCATAGCCTATATTTATTACTTTTCCATATGCTTTTTTATTTTCAAGACTTTTATTAACAGCAATTACAGCATCATCGACATATAGAAAATCTCTAAATTGTTTTCCTTCTGAACATGGAAAAATTTTATTTTTTAAACATGAGTTTATTATAAATGTCAAAAATCTATTGCTATCTTGGTACGGACCATAAATTTGATAAAATCTTAAAATAACAAAAGGAAAATCATTTTTATTTTTTTTTGAAATTAAAAAATTTGAAGCCTTAAATTTAGCCTTACCATAAACATCACTAGGTATTGCTCTAGAAGTTTCTTTTTGAGGTGAACTTACGTTTCCATATTCCAATGAACTGCCAATTTGAATAAAGGTTTTTAACTTATTTTTTTTGAAAATTGAATAAAGGTTTTTGCAACCATCTAAGTGATTTTTTTTGTTTTTGTCTTTATTTATATGATCTACATATCCTCCGCAATTGATCACATAATCAAATTTTTTTTTTTTTAAAAAACTAATACTATTAATTTTTGATATATCTCCAAACAAATATACAACGCTTGATAATTTTCTTATTTTCTTAGGTTTAAATTTTGATAAACTAAAAACTTTAAACCTTAATTTCAAAAAATTTTTACAAAGATGATATCCAAAAAAACCAGTTCCGCCTATAATTAATATTTTTTTCATAATAGATGTTAAATTAAAAATGAATCAATTTTTTTTCGAACTTTTTCAATCATTTCTTCATTTTTATTAAATTGAATTAAATAGCCTTTATCATTTTTTATTTGGTCAATATATTCTTTAGAGTTTAAACTTAAAATTGTTTTCAGCCTTTTTTCAAAAATAGCATAATCACAATCATTCAGTTTGCAGAGACCATTTATAGGTAAATTATAGATTTCAAAATTCGAGAAATGACAGGCTAAGATTTTTTCTCCAATGCTAATTTTTTCTCTCAAAAGAGTGGACTGCATGCCGATCGCTACGTGGCTTTGATACATTTCCAAATGTGAAGAAAAGTGATGTGTTTTTTCGTTTATTTGATCCATCAAATATCTGATATCATTTTGATCCAAATATTTTCTATAAAATTTTATTTCTCTATCATAAAGATTTGGACTTTTATTTTTGGATCTTTTAATTACAAATACTAATTTTTTTTTGTTATCTTTTGAAAATTTAATCGTGTAATTTACTATTTTTATAAAACTTTCTTCAATTGTATCATTCAAGAATTCCTTATTTTCATCTGTACATGGCTCAGATATTAAACAAATATCATATTTAGATTTATTCAATTTTATTTTATTTTCATTAATGTGGCAAAAAAAATTTGCAGTATTTATAGATCCATAATTATAAAAATTTTT
>MDTG01062594.1_pt1 | contig 12090 bp, 11 predicted proteins | sample 811421 | NCBI WGS metagenome assembly MDTG01 (sample SAMN05326645, study PRJNA326480) | marine metagenome | isolation source: seawater | place: Pacific Ocean: South East | collected 2011 | reverse complement strand
TTTACTATAGCTTTCTTAATTATTATATATTAAGTCTTTATTTTCTCATGAAAATTATTAAAAAAATAATATTTTATTTTATAATTATACAAATACCTCTGTTTTTAAGTGGTTGCCAAGGTTGGCTTGCTCCTAACGTTGGCGCATTTTAGTTAAAAATAAATAAAGAATTTTACCAATTTTTTATTCTAAGGTTTTTAAATTTTTAATCATGCTATAATTGAGCTATTAGCATATTATGAATTGACACTAATATAATAGATATATTTTTAAAATTTAAAAAAGAGTTTGATTGATAATCAAAATAAAATAATAATATACATATGTTGAAAGCGGTAATACTGGCGGGTGGATTTGGAACTAGAATATCAGAGGGTGGTAATAATATTCCTAAACCAATGATAGAAATCGCAGGTAAACCAATAATATGGCATATTATGAAATATTTATCAGAATATGGAATAAATGAGTTCATAATTTGCTTAGGATATAAAGGGTATATAATCAAAGAATATTTTGTAAATTACTACAATCATTCAAGCAATGTGGAAGTTAATCTAGAAAAGAATTCAATAAATTTCCTTCTGAAAAAAAAAGAAAGATGGAAAATAAAGTTAATTGATACAGGTATTAATACAATGACAGGCGGTAGGTTAAAAAAGGTTAAAAATTTTCTAGATAATGAAAGTTTTCTTTTTACTTATGGTGATGGCTTATCTAATGTAAACATAAATAAATTATTATCATTTCATAAAAAACAAAAAAAACTATCAACTATAACAGCAGTATATCCGCCAGGAAGATACGGTGCTTTAGAAATATCTGATAATTTAATTAAAAAATTTGTTGAAAAACCAAAAGGTGATGTGGGATGGATAAATGGAGGATATTTCATCTTAGAAAAAAAATGTTTAGACTTTATTAAGGGTGATAATACATTTTGGGAAAACGAACCTTTAAATAATCTTGCAAAAAAGAAACAGCTTTCAGCATTTCTTCATAAAGATTTTTGGCATGCTATGGACACAATTAGAGATAAAAACTATTTAGAAGAATTATGGGTTTCAGGTAAAGCACCATGGAAAATTTGGAAATAATTCAGTTCAAAGATACTTTTAGGAATAAAAAAATTCTTATAACTGGGCATACTGGTTTCAAAGGAGCATGGTTAGCATTTTGGTTAAAAAAACTAGGTGCTAAAGTTTATGGAATTTCTCATAAAAAATTTGACACAAAATTGTTTCCAGAAATACAATTTAAATTTGAAAAAAAAAATGAATTAATTGTTAACTTGTCGCAAAAAAAAAATTATCTTATAATTGAAAAATTTTTGAAGATAAATAAACCAGAAATAGTTTTTTTTCTTGCAGCTCAGCCTATTGTTAAAAGATCTTTTATTGACCCTATTGAAACATGGGAGTCTAATTTAATAAGTGTAAATTATTTTATTAGTTTAACAAAAAAATTAAATTTTATTAAAAATATTTTAATTATAACAACTGATAAAGTCTATGACAGTAATCCAATGATTAAAAAGTCTTTCGTAGAAACAGATAAATTAGGAGGTTCAGATCCATATAGCTTGTCAAAAATAGCAGTTGAGCATTTTGTTAAAAGTATTGTAGGAAATCTAAAATGTAAAATAATAACTGTTAGAGCTGGAAATGTGATAGGTGGTGGAGATTGGGGAGAAAATAGATTAATTCCTGATATAGTAAGATCTTCAAAAGAGAAAATAGAACTAATTATTAGAAATAAAAACTCTACTAGACCTTGGCAACATGTATTCGATTGTTTGTCTGGATATTTATTCCTTGGTCAGCTTCTAATTGAAACAAAAATTAAATCAGGATCATCTTGGAACATTTCAAATAAAGTTCAAAAAAAATTAAATGTATTAAATTTAGTAAATAAATTTAGAAAAAAAATATTTTTGAAAAAAGTAAAGTTTTTAAAAGATAATTCTATAATTGAAACAGCTGATTTGAAAATAAATTCTAAAAAAATATATAATTTATATGGATGGAAAAATACATTATCAATAAATGATTCTATCAATAAGACTGTTGAATGGTACAGTAATTATCTTGAACCAAAAATTAATAATATTTCTGAAAAGCAACTAGACGAATATATAAAATTGGCTAAGAAAAGAAAAATGATTTGGATTAAATAATTATGGATGAATATAAAATTTTTTCTATTATGAAAAATCATGATAATAGAGGACTATTTTCTAAAATTTATAATTCTTCAGAAATTTTAAAAAAATTGAAAACTCCCTTCAAAATTGATGAAATATGTATTTCTAAAAATAAAAAAAAATTTACTTTCAGAGGTTTTCATTACCAGAAGTTTCCATATTATCAGAAAAAAATAGTTTTTTGTAATAAAGGAGAAATCTTTGACTATTTTATTGATTTAAGAAAAAAATCCCGTAATTTTTTAAAAGTTTATAAATACTTTCTTTCTGAAAAAAATTCTAAAGTAGTTTATGTTCCAAAAGGTTTTGCACACGGTTTCTTAACATTGACTGATGAAACAGAAATAATTTATATAATTTCTGGATTACAAAAAAAATCTAAAGAAAGAGGAATTAGATTTAATGATAAAATCTTAAAATATAGTTTTCCAAAAAAAATAAAAATAATATCAAATAGAGATTTAAATTTTAAAGATTTTGAAAAATAATGTCCTATAAATGTCGTATATGTAATTGTAATAGTTTTACAACTGTATTTAATTTCGGCATGATGCCAGTTGCAAATAATTTAAAATTAAAGTCTAAGAAAAATAATGGTAATGACAAAAAATATCCTTTAAAAATAATTCTATGTAAAAAATGTTTTCTTTTACAAACTGAAGATCACGTTTCAGTAAAAGAAATATTTCATAGTGATTACAAATTTTTTAGTCAATATTCATCGACTTGGGTAAAACACGCAGAGATTTTTAAAGAAAAAATTTACAAAAATTATTTAAACAAAAAAAATGTGAATGTAATTTGTGAAATTGCTTCAAATGATGGAGTATTTTTAGATAAATTTAATAATAATAAAAATATAGTTTATGGAATAGAACCAACAAAAAATACTGCAGAATTAGCCAGAAAAAAAGGATTGAAAATATATAATAAATTTTTTAGTAATAAATTTGCTAGAGGATTGGTAAACAAAAAACTAAAATGTGATTTAATTATAGCAAATAATGTTATTGCACATATTCCTAAATTAATTGATTTTTTAAAGGGTATAAAATTACTTTTAAAAGATAATGGTATCTCATCTGTAGAGTTTCAATACCTTCCCAACCTTATAAAAAACTTACAATTTGATACTATGTATCATGAACATTTCTCTTATTTTTCATTATATTCTTTCAATTACGCAGCATCTTTAGTTGGTTTAGATATTTTTGATTGTGAAGAAATAGGAACACATGGTGGCAGTTTGAGAGTCTACATGAAAAAAAAAGAAAACCAAAAAATAAATATTTCAAAAAGAAAAATTAATTATCAAAATAAAGAAATAAAATTAGGTATTAAAAACATTAATTACTATAAATTGTTTAAAAAGAATGTTTTAGAAATAAAAAAAAACAGTCTAAATTTAATAAAAAAAAATAAAAACAATGTACTTGGATACGGCGCTTCAGCCAAAGGAATTACATTCATAAATTATTTAAAATTAAGTGATAAGGATATAATAACTGTTTATGATAAGAATCCTATAAAAACCAATCACTTAATACCAGGAACACAAATTCCAATTCTTTTGCCAGAAAACTTAAAGTTTATAAAAAATAAAATAATAATTATTTTATCTTGGAATATAAGTAGAGAAATTCATAATGAATTAAAAAAATATAAAAAGAATGGATTAAAATTTTATGTATGTATTCCAAATATTAAAGAATTAAAGTGAAAGTAATAGTTGTAGGTGGTAATGGCTTTATAGGGAAAAATTTAATACCGGTATTTATAAATAAAAATTATGAAATTATTGCAACGTATAAAAGTACTAAACCTAATATTTTTAAAAATAAAATTAAGTGGGTAAAATTTAATTACAAAAAAAATAGTAACTTAAAAATTTTCAGGAATATTGATTTAGTAATTCATTTGGCATGGGAAAACTTACCAAATTACACAAAAAAATTTCATACAGAAGTAGAAATTAAATATCAAAAAAAATTTATAAATAATATTATAAGATTAGGAACTAAGAATATATTTATTGCAGGAACATGTTTTGAATACGGTAAGAAGGAAGGATTATATAAAGAAGTTTCTAGACTAAACCCAAACACTGAATATGGTAAAGCAAAAAATGATCTTAGGATCTACGTAGAAAAACTTAATACCAAGTATAATTTTAAATACACTTGGGGAAGAATATTTTATCTATATGGTAAGCATCAATACACAAAGTCATTGTATCCACAATTAATGGATTCAATTAAAAAGAAGAAAACCTTTAAAATGTCTACTGGTGAACAAATAAGAGACTTTTTGAGTATAGAACAAACATGTAAATATATATTTTTATTATCAACTAATAATAAAAAAAATAAGGTAGTTAATATATGTTCAAATAATAAGATTAAAGTTAAACAATTTGTAAATAAAATTATAAAAAAAAATAAATCCAAAATAAAAATATTGTATGGGAAATATCCAATTCCAGCTTATGAAGCGAAAAATTTTTGGGGATCCAATAAAAAACTACTTAAATTAATAAAATAAGTATTATTAAACCGAAACCTATATTTGATATTATTTGAATTTAATTTAAAAACATATCTGATTATAATCGAAAAAAATAATTTAAATGTCTCAGAAAATAACACTTTCTATAATTATGCCAGTTTACAATGAAGAAAATACGATACTGGAATCTCTTACTAAAATAAAAATTTTAGAACAATTTACTGAATTGGAAATAATAGTTATTAATGACGGCTCAACTGATAAAACAAAGACAATACTTGAGGATAATTCTAATCTTTACAACACCTTAGTAAATCTTAAAAATAATTATGGGAAAGGTAAAGCTGTTATTGAAGGTTTAAAAAGAGCAAAATCAAAATATATTGTCTTTCAAGATGCTGACTTAGAGTATAATCCAAAGGATTTAAAAAAATTTATAATTAAAGTAGAGAACTTAAATGCTGACCTTGTAATGGGTAGTAGATTTATAGGTGATGAAAGAAGTGTTTTGCATTTTTGGCATATGTTAGGTAACAGGTTTATAACCTTAATATTTAATTTCCTTAACAATACAACCTTCTCTGATATATATTGTTGTTATATGCTATTTAAAAAAAGTAGTCTCAATGTCGATAAACTTAAATCTTATAAGTGGGGTCAACAAGCAGAGATATTAACATATGTTGTAAATAAATCTAAAAAGATTTATGAAATTGGAGTAAGTTACAATGCCAGAAACTATAAAGATGGTAAAAAAATTAGATACTATGATGTATTCAATGTTATTTTTCAAATATTGTTTACAAGAATAAAAGTAATATTTTCTTAAACATGCAATGTAGAATTTGTAATTCGAAAGATTTATTTAATGTCTTTGACTTAGGTAAACAACCATTAGCAAATAAATATCCAAAAAATTACAAAGAAATTAAAAAAGAAAAAAAATATAACTTAACTGTTTATTTTTGTAAAAGTTGTAAATCAGCTCAAATTAAAAATATCATTAGTAGAGATATTATGTTCAAAGAGTATTTTTATTTATCTTCAGTTAATAAAGGACTAAAATTGCATTTTGAAAGACTTGCAAATAAATTAAAAAAATTTAATTTTGTAATTGATATAGGTTCAAATGACGGGATATTGCTCGATCCATTAAAAAAAAATAATGTTAATTCAATAGGGATTGATCCTTCAATTAATGTAGGAAAAATTGCAAATGATAGAGGTTTGTTAACTTATATTGGTTTTTTTGATCAAAAGATCATAAAAAGAATTTTAAAAAAACATCCTAAACCAGATGCAATAGTAGCTTCAAGTGTTATTACACACCTTGAAAAACCAGTAGATTTTGCAAGAAATATTAAATCAATCTTAGATGATGATGGAATATTAATTATTGAAATCGAATATCTATATAATTTTTTAAAAAATTTAGAATATGAAAGATTTTATTTTGATAGACCTTTTTATTATTCTGCTAATTCTTTAAATTTATTATTTAAAAGATTTGGTATGAGTGTTTACGATATTCAAGAAATTAATATACATGGAAGCTCATTAAGAATTTTTATAAAAAATAAAAAATCGCATAGGATGACTTCTAGATGTAAAAAAATATTGGAAAAAGAAAAAAAGAATTTAACTTTACGGAATCTTAAAAAAATTAAAAATCAAATCAAAAACGAGTCTAAAATATTTAAAAATAAATTGCAAAAACTTAAAAAAGATAAAAAAATAGTAATAGGTTATGGAGCTCCAGCTAGAGTATCAACTATTACAAATTTTGCTTCTATTGACTCTAAATTAATTGATTATATTATAGATGATAGTCCTATAAAACAAAATAAATTTACTCCCGGCAGTCATATAAAAATTTTGCCCAAGTCAAAAAATATTAATAGTAAAATTAATACAGTCATCATTTTTGCTTATGAATACTTTAACGATATAAAAAAGAACTTTAAAAAATATAAAGTGAATTTTTATAAACCAATACCATTTAAAAAAATTAAGTGATTAATTTAAATATAAAATCAATTTTCCAAATAATTTAAATGTCAAATGAAACAAAAAATTTAACTGTAATAATATTTTCATATAACAGACATAAATTTTTAATAAGAACTCTGAAATACTATTCGAGATTTAAAATAAAAATATTAGTTGTAGACGGTTCTGAAAGTCTCTTAGAAGATAATATACTCCTAAATAATAAAATTGAATATTACCATTTAACAAAAAATTATTACTCAAGATTTGCTTATGCTGCCAATAAAATAAAAACCAAATATGTTATCATAGGAAATGATGATGAATTCTTAATGATAAATACTTTAGAAGTATGTATTGATTTTTTAGAAAATAATTCAGATTATTCATCTTGTATAGGTTCTACAATTGTAATTAATTCGAAATATAAAAAAAATTTTTATCAATTAGGATATATTTTTCATAAAGATATGCAATTTAAAGAAGAGGGGGAGATAGACCGACTAAGAAAACTAATTTTAAAACCTTCGCACCATGCTTACAATTCTGTAATAAGAAAAAAAACATTTATAAAAATAGGTAATTTTTTAAATAATTATCAGGTTGAAGAAAATATTTTTTTCAATGAATTAGTTATAAACTTATTAATAGTTCAAGATGGCAAAACTAACTGGATAAATCAATTAACTTGGATAAGAAGTTTTGAAAATGATCCTATTACTACTAAAGGCTGGGAAAGAAATTTAAATCAACAACAAAATTATTTTCACTGGTTTAAAAATTTAAATGATAATAAAAAAAGAGATATCATTTTAAAGCTATCTGATAATTTATTCAAAGAAGGTATTAGAGAAGAATACTTTGAAATAATTTTTGATTCAGTAAAAAAAATATCAGTTGAAATGACAAATTTACATAAAATTGAAATAAAAAAAACTTTTTTGAGTAAAATTTTTTCAATTTTAGCTAAAAGTAAATTTAAAAATAACAAAATTATTAATTTATTTTTATCAATGATAATAAATTTTAATATTTTTGGTAAAATTTATGGAATGCGATTAAAAAAGGTAATGTCATTGATGGATTCTTCAAATACCAAATATGATGAAAAAGAATTAAGACATATAGAAGAAATTATTACTAAATTTCATTCGTAAATAAGTGAAAAATATAGTAGTTCTTTTTTAGAAAATATGTCAAATTTATTAGTATCAGATATCAATACAATTGTTAAAAATACAAAAAAAATATCGAATTATTTTAATGGAAAAACAATTTTAATAACAGGTGGTGATGGTTTTTTAGGAAAATATTTTGTGCAAGTTTTTAATGAGTATAATAAATTTTTAAAAAAACCCATTAAGCTAATCGTTTACGATAATAAAATAAAAAAAAATAAATTATTAAGATCTTCAAATATAAAATTTAAAAAAAAAGATGTTTCTAAAAAATTTTCTTTAAATGGTAAAGTTGATATTATTATACACGCTGCAGGTATAGCGAGCCCATTTTATTATAGAAAAAAACCTTTGGAAACATTAGATGTAGCTATAAATGGTACAAGAAATTGTTTGGAGATTGCTAAGAAAAATAATTCAAAATTTGTTTTTTTTAGTTCTAGTGAAATTTATGGAGATCCAGATAAATTCAATGTTCCGACAAAAGAAACATACAGAGGTAATGTAAGTTCTATTGGACCAAGAGCTTGCTATGATGAAAGTAAAAGATTAGGTGAATCTTTATGTTATATTTATAAAAATTATTATAATTTACATACGAATATAATAAGACCTTTTAATGTATACGGTCCTGGGATGGGACAGAAAGATTATAGAATATTTCCCAATTTTATAAGCAATATTTTAAATAATAAAAAACTTAATATCTATGGTAATGGTAAACAAACAAGAACGTATTGTTATATAACTGATGCTATAGAAGGTTTTATGAGAGTCGTTGTTTATGGAAAATCTGGTGAGGCTTATAACATTGGAAATAATAAACCAGAAGTTTCAGTTAGGGATATTTATAAAATATTAAAAAAAATTCATAACAAAAACATAAAAGCAAAATTTATGCCTCATCCTAAGTCGTATCCAAATGACGAACCCCAACGAAGATGTCCAGATATTAACAAAGCAAAAAAAGACTTAAAATATAAATCAAAGGTAAAACTAGAGCTAGGATTAGGAAAATTTATAGAATGGGCAAAAACTAATTACGAAATTAATTAATGATAAATATAGGTATTGTTGGTTGTGGTAAGTGGGCATCAACAATAATTAATGAAATAAATGATAATAAAGATTTTAATTTAAATTCAATAGTTTGTCGTAAAAAATTTGATAATAATTTAAATTTAAAAATTTTTAATTCTTCAAAAAAAATGATTCAATCTAATATAGCTGAGTCTATTTATATAGCAGCTAATCCTAATTTAAATTTAGAAATAGTTAAGCTTTCAATAAATAAAAAGATTCCACTAATATTAGAAAAACCAATATGTAGAACGTTTAATGATATTAAAGAACTAAAGAAAATAACAGAAAAAAATAATTTGACTATAATTCCAAATTTATCAAGCTATTTTTCAGAAACTTTTAACGAATTAAAGAAAATTGTTGATAAAAATTATGAAAATATAAATCAAGTAATAATATATGAAGGAGGATATGGACCATTCAGAGAAAATATAAATCCAATTTGGGACTGGGGTTTTCATTCAATATCACTTCTATATCTTCTTTTTGAAGATAAAGAATTTTCTAATATTAAAAAAATTGAAATTAAATCAGATAGCTCAAACAAAAGAGGGTTAATTACAAAATTTAGTTTTAAAATAAACAATAATATAAAAGTAAAAATAGTTACTGGAAACTTATTCAAAAAAAAATTAAGAAAAATTAAAATAAAACTACACAACAAAAATTTTATTGTTAATGATTTGATATCACACGAGTTATATTACAATAAAACTAAAATATTTAAAAATAGTAAAACACCAATAGTATCACTTTTAAATACTTTTAAAAATGAAATGGAGATACACAAAAAAATAGTTTCACTAAAATTAATTAATGCTTCTTATAAAACAACTAAGTTTTTAGAAAATTTTTATAAATGTTAATTTAAATATGAATATAGAATTCATAAATTTTATTTTTTTTCCACTATTTACGATTTTAACTTTGTTATCTATTTTTGGTTTTGGTATTTTTTTTAATAATAATATAAGCATATACAAAAATGATTTAAAAATTAAAAATTTGTTTTTTATACAGGGATTAATAATCTCAGGCTTTATATTTATTATTATCAATTTTTTTTTACCTATATCTGACCTCATTAGCATTTTAACAATCATTATAGGTACATTATTGTATATCTATTATTTTTTAAAAATAAAAATAAAAAAGAATGAATTAATCTTTATATTATTTACTCTTGTTTTAAGTTTATTTTACTCATTTTATGCAGGCTTAAGTGATGATTTTAATTATCATTTTGAAACAATTAAAAATTTTAAAAATCAAAGCTTATTTGAAATATTGCATCACAGGACAATTAGCTATAATTCTCATTGGTTATTTTTAACATCTATTTTTAATGTTAGTTATTTAACAAGCACATTGTTTATTTTAACTTCATTATTCTTTTCAATATTCGTTTATGATTTACTGATTTTATCTTTGGGTATATTAAAAAATAAAAAAAAATATTCATCAATTACATCCTTCTTTTTTTTAATTTTTTCATTAGGTATATTAAATCAATATAAAGATCTGGGAACAGATATTCCCGGTGTTATTGTTTGTTTCTATATACTTATTATTATATTTTATTATATTTTTGAAGAACAAGAAATTCCTAAAAATATTTTTTTGTTTCTACTTTTACTAGTTTATTTTGCTATTATCATAAAGATTACAAATGCTCTAATTATACTTTTCTTATTTTTATTATTTTTTAAAATCAATATTTTTAAAATAAATTTTTTTTATGTATTATTGATATCTTTAGTTCCATTAGCATGGGTTTTTCAAAATTTTGTAATTAGTGGCTGTTTAATATGGCCCATAAGTGTAACATGTATCCATAATATAGATTTAGCAGTTAACGAAACCTACCTAATAGAGTCATTTGCAAAAGGAGACATATCAACTACTATGGAAGTTGATAATTTTGCCTGGATTAATGTATGGCTAGCTAACCACTTAAATAAAATTATAGAAATTTATTTAGTATTTATATTTATTATCATAATACCAATAATATATTTACTATTCAAAAAAATAAAAATAATTAAAAATTTATTAAATTTTTTAAAAGAAAATTTTTTTAATTTAAATTATATTTTTCTCTTATTAATTACTATTATTTGTAATGTAATTTGGTTTTTTTATGCTCCAGCTTACAGATTTGGAATCTTTTATAATTTATTATTTATAATTATTTTCACACTTCCTTTCTGGGTTTATTTATATGAAAAGTATCCTAATTTTATTATTAAATATTCAAAAATAGTGCTAATTTTAATTTGTATTTATTTTATTTTTGAAAATATAAATAGAATAAATTGGTATAATCAAAGATATGATTTATGGCCGCCAATAATAGAAGATAAATTATTGAATAGAAAAAATTTTTAATTATCTTTCATTTTTAATGCATTCAAAAAAGTGTTTTGAGGTATATCTACCTTTCCAAATTGTCTCATTCTTTTCTTACCCTTTTTTTGCTTATCAAGTAATTTATTTTTTCTAGTTACATCACCACCATATAATTTTTGTGTCACATCTTTTCTAAAAGAGGCTACTGTTTCACGAGCAATTATCTTACCTCCTATTGCCGCTTGAATTGCTACTTTAAATTGTTGCCTTGGTATTAAATCCTTTAATCTTTCACAAAGTGCTCTACCTCTTTGCTCTGATCTATCTTTGTGAACAATTAAAGACAATGCATCAACTTGATCTCCATTTATCAGTATACCTACTTTAACTAAATTATTCACTTCATAGCCTGTTATTTCATAATCAAAACTCGCGTAACCTTTTGTAATAGATTTTAATCTATCATAAAAATCAAAAACAACTTCATTAAGTGGAAGCTTATATTCAACTAAAGGTCTATTACCTGCATAACTCATGTTTAGTTGTATACCTCTTTTTGATGTGCATAGTTCTAATACTGATCCTAAAAATTCTTCAGGTACTATTATTGTTGCCTTTATCCAGGGTTCAGAAATATTTTCTATTTTTACTGGATCAGGCATATCTGTAGGATTATGTAGATTAATAGTTGAACCATCTTTCATTAAAATTTTATAAACAACTGATGGTGCCGTAGTTACAAGCTCTAAATTAAATTCTCTTTCAAAGCGATCTCTTATAATT
>MDTG01031398.1_pt1 | contig 12090 bp, 10 predicted proteins | sample 811421 | NCBI WGS metagenome assembly MDTG01 (sample SAMN05326645, study PRJNA326480) | marine metagenome | isolation source: seawater | place: Pacific Ocean: South East | collected 2011 | reverse complement strand
CACGACGATTACCTACCGAAACGACAACAACATGGGCAGAGTCATCTACATTCTCAGAATGATCACCCTTAACTAGCCAACGTTTTAAATAAAACAGCGGGATCGGTTTTTCTCGAACAACAACCACTTCTTGCCCATCTACAATATTAGTCTGGGTTAAATCCAAGTGGAAAATCTCGTTAACATTGACCAAAGGAAAGGCAAATGCCTGATCTTTTAGCATCACCATCAAGGTTGGCATAATGGCCAAAGTTAATGGCACCTTGATACGAATACTGGTGCCTTCACCCATTCGCGACGTAATATTGATAGTGCCGTTTAACTGGTTAATTTTCGTTTTAACCACGTCCATACCAACGCCACGCCCTGACACATCAGAGATCACATCTTTGGTAGAAAAACCTGGAGCAAAAATTAAGTTAAAACATTCATTTTCAGTTAAGCGATCGGCGGCATCTTGATCCATCACACCTTTTTCGACGGCTTTACGACGTAAGACATCCGCGTCCATACCGCCGCCATCATCTTGAATCACTAGCAGAATATGATCGCCTTCTTGCTCAGCCGATAACACCACAGTACCGACGCGGTTCTTACCGGACTTCTCGCGATCATCTGGCATTTCTACCCCATGATCCACGGCATTACGCACTAAGTGGACTAACGGATCAGCCAATGCTTCCACTAAGTTTTTATCTAAGTCTGTTTCTTCACCGCGTAATTCTAAATTAATTTCTTTTTTCAGCTGTCGCGCTAAATCACGTACAACTCGCGGGAAACGACCAAAAACCTTTTTGATTGGCTGCATTCGAGTTTTCATTACCGATGCTTGTAAATCACCAGTAACCACATCCAAATTTGCAACTGCTTTGGCCATTGATTCATCAGTGCTCTTCAATCCTAAACGCACTAATCGGTTACGCACCAGAACCAATTCACCAACCATGTTCATAATATCGTCAAGACGTTTGGTATCAACGCGAACCGTCGCTTCAGCTTGCATTGCCTCTTTATTTTCAACTTTCTTAGCTTCGGGCGTAGCAATTGACTCAACCTTAGTCGGCTCTGCTTTTGCAGCAGGCGCTTTTGCGGTAGGTGCTTTTGCAGCAGGTTTCACTGGCTCTGCAGGAGCAGGCGTTTTTGCCGCTGGAGTTGACTTAACCGGCTCTGCAGGCTTTTTCGCTTTGGTATCGGTTCCACCTTCAGGTGCAAATGCGTGCTTGCCTTTACCATGCAATCTATCAAGCAATTCCTCAAATTCAGAATCACTGATTAATTCATCTCCACCGCTTGTTAGTGGTGCATCTACTGGCGCAGTATCAGCAGTACCGGCTGGTGCAGACGGAGCGCTAGCCTTCACCTCACCGACTGTTGCGCCTTTACCTTTCCCATGAATTTGATCCAGTAAGGCCTCAAATTCATCTTCAGTAATCTCATCATCTGACGCAGATGTAGTAACAGGCCCACCCATGTCAAACAAATCGTCATCATCATCGGCGGCGGCTTGCGGTGGTGCCGATTCTGGCGCAGCAGCCTGACTGCGCTCTTCATCTAAGGCATCTAATAGAAGTTCAAATTCATCGTCGGTAATATCGCCATTATCAGCCGTGGCTGCTTCAGTTTCGATATTGTTTTCAGCGACGCTTTCCACTTCGTCTTCAACAGGCTCTTCAGCTTCCGCAACAACTTCTTCGTCTTCAGATGCCGGTTTAGCTAAATGGTGTAAACGTTCAATAATGGCAGGATCAGCATCTGCTGGTGCTGCACCAGAACGCACACTTTCAAACATTTCATTTACGGAATCGAGTGCTTGCAGCACGACATCCATTAAATCAGGATTAACGCGACGGTGACCATTACGTAAAGTATCAAACACGTTTTCTGCAGCGTGACAGCAGTCCACCAGCGGATTTAATTGTAAAAAACCTGCGCCGCCTTTAACCGTATGGAAGCCCCTGAAAATAGCATTCAGAAGATCTTTATCATCTGGGCGTTGTTCGAGGTCAACGAGTTGTTCTGAGAGCAATTCTAGAATCTCACCCGCCTCAACGAGAAAATCCTGGAGGATTTCTTCATCTGCATCGAAACTCATCCGTTTGCTCCTTTAAAAACCAAGACTGGACAATAAGTCATCAACATCATCCTGGCTGTTAACTACGTCGTCACTGGATTTATTAATTTGAGGACCTTCCGCACGGATGTTGGCACCTTCGTCGGAAGTTTCTGCTATGTCATTGAGATCATGTTTAATACCTGTGATCTCATCCACTTGCCCGGCCATTAACACTAGGCTCACTAGCCGATCTTCTACATCTTTTATCAGGGCCGTCACCTTATGTATCACTTGTCCGGTGAGATCCTGAAAATCTTGAGCTAAGACAATTTCGGAAAAGTGTCCCTGAATTTGCCGCGATTTATCGGCACTTTCACCCAAAAATTCATTCACTTCTTTGCTTAACGCTCGAAACTCTGCAGGTGTTAATTCTTTATTTAAAAAGCGCTGCCATTGTTCCGATAATGTTTTTGCCCGATCATGAATATCGGAGGCTAAAGGCATCCCTGCATCAACCAAATCCATGGTTCGATTAGCTGATTTATCCGTCATTTCTAATACATACGCGAGTTTATCGGTTGTATTTTCAATGTCAGAGCCAGCACCAACGGAATCGACATTAAGGTTTTTAATAGCCTCATGCAGTGCCCGCGTTAGGCGGCCGATCTCGTTATACAGAGTGCGGTCACGAACCTCATTGAGGTTGTTCACTAGCGCTACGGCTTTACTGATATCACCCTGCTCTAATTGCAGCAGCATGTTCTCAGCTAGCTCTCTGATTTCTGAGCCGACTTTACTGTTAGCAGCTTTCAGGCTTATGTCACCCATTGACCAACCTTCTTATTTAGCCTTCGACTCGTTCGAAAATCTTATCGATTTTCTCCTTCAGAACTGCCGCAGTAAAAGGCTTAACTACATAGCCGTTTACTCCTGCCTGAGCAGCTGCAACAATCTGATCGCGTTTCGCTTCTGCGGTAACCATAAGAACCGGAAGGCTCTTAAGACGGTCGTCTGCACGAACATGCTTCAACAGGTCGAGACCCGTCATGCCCGGCATATTCCAGTCAGTTACCAGAAAGTCAAAATCGCCATTCTGTAACATGGGGAGCGCTGTCGTACCGTCGTCAGCTTCTTGCGTGTTGGTAAAGCCCAAATCGCGAAGAAGGTTTTTAACGATACGTCTCATCGTAGAGAAGTCATCAACGATGAGTATTTTCATATTTTTGTCCAAAACGACCTCCAATAATCGACTTTAATATTCCCAGTCGTTCCTAAAACTTAGTGTAGACCTAGTTACCGCTTTATCCAGAAACACGACATACGGAATGCAATATTTATTAGCGAGTAAGCCAATCGCCCAAGCGTGAACGCAAACGATGGGTCGCTTGGCTGTGTAATTGACTGACACGAGACTCGCTGACGCCCAGCACAGCGCCGATTTCCTTGAGGTTGAGCTCTTCGTCGTAGTAGAGGGCTAGAATCAGCTGTTCGCGTTCAGGAAGCCCTTTGATGGCTTCTGCGAGCTGAGTTTGGAAGGCATCTCGCTCGATACCTGCAAATGGATTGGGTGCAGTTTCGTTAAAAACTTCAAAGCCGTTCTCACTTTTCTCGGCGACTTCTTCATAACTAAACAGCCGGCAGCCAGCGCTATCGCGTAAAATGCCATGATATTCATCTTGGCTAATACCAAGAAATGCAGCAACTTCACTGTCGTCGGCATCACGACCTTTCTCACTTTCTATCTGCTTAATTGCATCGGTAATTCGCCTAGCATTGCGATGCACGGAACGCGGAGCCCAGTCGCCACGACGAATTTCATCCAGCATAGCGCCACGAATACGAATACCGGCATAGGTTTCAAAACTTGCGCCTTTACCGCCATCGTACTTACGTGATGCTTCTAACAAACCTATCATGCCGGCTTGAATAAGATCGTCCACCTGTACGCTATCGGGTAAACGTCCCATCATGTGATGGGCAATACGCTTTACCAGTCCTGCGTGTTCGCGAACCAACTGATCGAAATTGTTTTTTTGAACGTCAGAGTACACCAGACAACTACCCGCAGACATTGATTAGGCCTCAACTTCCTGAAGCAGCCGGTCGACAAAAAATTCTAAATGCCCACGCGGCGAAGACGGCAGCGGCCAAGCATCGACTTTTTTGGCTAGAGCTCTAAATGCCGTTGAAGCTTTAGAGCGAGGATACACATCGACGACCGCCTTTTGGCGCTGTACGGCACGACGTACGGCATCATCCATAGGGATAGCACCGACGTACTGCATGGCAACCTCTAAAAAACGATCAGTCACTTTGGTCAGTTTTTGGAATAGCGCTTGCCCTTCTTGCGGCGTGCGCACCATATTTGCCACCATACGGAAGCGAAATACACCGTAGTCACGATTTAATAATTTAATTTGTGCATAAGCATCGGTAATAGAAGTCGGTTCATCGGTTACCACAACCAGTACTTCTTGCGCTGCGCGCACAAAACTCATCACAGAATCAGAAATACCCGCAGCGGTATCAACGATTAATACGTCGATATCATCACCAATATCACTGAATGCTTGAATTAAACCAGCGTGTTCCATCGCATTTAATTGCGACAATTTCTGCGTCCCCGAGGAAGCAGGAACAATACGAATTCCTGCCGGGCCTTTAACCATCACTTCCCGTAAATCGCATTCACCTTGCAGTACATTTTCAATCGTTTTATTGGACGATATCCCCAATAAAATATCGATATTCGCCAAACCTAAATCGGCGTCGAGTACAACAACGCGTCGTCCCATTTCGGCCAACGCAATTGCGAGGTTAACGGAGACGTTGCTTTTACCCACACCGCCCTTACCACCAGTAACAGCGATCACTTGAACCGGGTGCCTTGCCATCGTGTTTTATACTCCGTGTTGAAAGCTGGTTTGCTGCGTTGCCATATTTAAGGCTTCGGCCGCCTGCCAACGAGTTCTGGCCATGCGGGCCATTTGCTCTGCTAAGTTCACCAATCGCATCGCATCTGGATAATGCAAATCATCCGGAATGTGCGGGCCATCTGTAACGAGCGTGACCGGTAAGTGCCCTAATGCAGCGATACTCATGCCCGGCCCTAGCGAAAAACATTCATCTAACTTAGTAAAAATGCAGCCGCTTAACCCGGCAGCTTTAAAGTGTTCAAAATTCTCTTGTAAACAGCGGCCTTGGCTAGTCAAAGGCAGTACTAATAATTTACTTAAACCTGCCCCAGCCTGTTTAAGCATAGACAATTGCACAGAAAAATGTGGATCTTGACTGCCTAAACCGGCGCTATCGACTAAAACTAATTTCTTATCACGCAGTGCAAGCAGTGTTTTAGCGAGATCCCCGCCCTGAGTCACCACACGCATCTCCACACCTAAGATGCGAGAGAAAGCTTTTAACTGGTCATGTGCGGCCACGCGATAATTATCAAGAGTTACGAAAGCCACCGATTTAGCACCGTGACGCATTACAAACTGCGCCGCTATTTTGCCGATTGTAGTGGTTTTACCTGCGCCGGTAGGGCCAACAAGCGCAATACGCCCACCACGTTCAAGTAGTCCAGCTGGGGTAATGGGTAAATCACCCGCTATTTGTTTTAAAGCGGCTTTCCAAGCTTCGTCCATCGCCACATCAGCAGCACAATTACTAGCAATGCGATCGGCCCATGCTGGTTCAATACCCATATCCTGACAGCGCTGCCACAATTGCGATTGCTGCCAAGTTAGCGGACGACGAGTATCCCAAGCACTGCCTTGATGACTCACCATCCAATCTTTTAATTCACGCAACTCGCCCTGCATCTCTTGCAAGCGGCTGTTATACACATGAGAACCATCGTCATTTTTTGCTGACATAGGTTTAGCGGTTGCCACCTGTGCAGCCATATCTTTTTCGGCTGCCGTTTGTCCTGCCGGCTGAGCGCCTGGGCGCAGACCCGCTAACGCTTCGCGAATACCATCACGGCTGGTTAGATCGCTCTTTTCCGCAAAAGCAACGCGATCAGCAGTACGTTGACGCTGTAATTCTGCTTGTCGAGTGGCTGACTTCGCGGCTTCTAGCTCGCGCTGCAAACGCAACTGGCGCTCAACTTCTGGATTACTCGAAGCGTCTTGGCCGCTCTGATAATCCAATGCCGCCACAACCTCAAACCCTTCGGCGATTTTCTTGCTCGACATAATCACTGCATCCGGCCCCAATTCTTGAGACACCAAACGCAGAGCCTGTTGCATATTTGCCGCGACGAAACGTTTTACATTCATGTTACGTACTCACTACGATTTACCGCCAACCGAGGCGACAATGGTAATACTCTTGTTATCTGGTATTTCCTGATAAGCCAGAACATGCAGCTGCGGGATACTGTTGCGAACGAACTGAGCCATGCTTGAGCGAAGTTGTGTTGTTACCAACAACACCGCGGCGCGTCCTGCCGCTTCTTGCCCTTGTACAGCTTCGGCCAATGATCTTTGCAACGTATCTGCCATGGTAGGTTCAAGAACCAAACCATACTGACTGCCCTGTTGAGCACTCTGTTGTAAGGTCTTAAGCAACAACTGTTCCAGACTTGGATCTAACGTCATTACCGGCAGTTCATCCGCATGGCCAAAGATGTTCTGGGTGATTAAGCGCGCTAACGATAGGCGCGCAGCCGTGGTCATAGCGGCGGTATCTTGACTCTGTCCTTGATAATTCGCCAAGGACTCGGCGATAGAGCGTAAATCACGAATAGGCACTTGCTCACGCAGCAAGTTTTGCAGCACAGCTAGCAACTGGCTGATACTGACCGTACCCGGCACCAACTCTTCCGCCAATTTTGGCGACTGCTTCGCCAACATATCGACCAAGTGCTGCACATCCTCATGACCCAGTAGTTCGTGCGAGTGATTACTGAGTTTTTGATTTAAATGCGTCGCCACCACCGTACTAGCATCGACCACGGTATAGCCTAGCGTTTGCGCCCGATCTTTTAGACTTGGATCAATCCAAAAGGCATCCAAACCAAAGGCTGGATCAACCGTTGGAATACCATCAATTTTGCCGAACACCTGTCCAGGGTTGATCGCGAGTTCACGCTCCGGATGAATTTCAGCTTCCGCTAATGTCACCCCCATTAAAGTGATGCGATATTGGTTGGGGGTTAAATCAAGATTGTCGCGAATATGCACTGAAGGCATTAAGAAACCCATTTCTTGCGACAGCTTACGGCGAACACCTTTAATACGATTCAGCAGTTGGCCGCCTTGATTTTTATCGACCAGTGGAATTAAACGATAACCAACCTCGAGGCCAACGCGATCTACAGGTTCAACATCGTCCCAACCCAGCTCTTTCACTTCTAACTGCTTGATGGCCGCCTCTGCTTTTTCTTTCGGTGCTGCCAACGCATTTTTGGTATTTGCCGCAATTTCAGCTTCCGCCGTTGCCGTCTTACCTCGAATACGTTTTGCGATTTCATCACCGAGCTTACCGCCTTCTTTTTTCCAATAAATGTAGTACGCGATTGCTGCAGAAATAGCCGCAGCGCTTAGAAATACGGTGTGCGGCATACCCGGAACTAAGCCCATCAGTAGAACCACGCCTGCCGACACACCCAAAGCACGTGAAGAGGCAAACATTTGGCCAAATACCTGCTGGCCCATGTCTTCGTCACCGCCGTTACGGGTCACCATGATCGCAGTAGCAACCGATAGTAAAAGCGACGGAATTTGTGCAACCAAGCCATCACCGATAGCTAACAAGGTATAGGCCGCAACAGCATCATTAAACGTAAGATCATGCTGCGCCATACCGATTGCGAAGCCACCAACAACGTTAATAATCAAAATCAAAATACCGGCGACAGCATCACCTTTTACGAACTTACTAGCACCGTCCATGGCACCATAAAAATCGGCTTCCGCCGCCACATCCGCACGACGAGTCTTGGCTTGATCAGCATCAATAAGACCTGCGTTTAAATCCGCATCAATCGCCATTTGCTTACCCGGCATCGCATCCAAGGTAAAACGCGCTGTTACTTCCGAAACACGACCAGCACCTTTGGTTACCACCACGAAGTTAATGATCATTAAAATCGCAAACACCACCAAACCAACCGCATAGTTACCACCGATGAGTACCTCACCAAACGCCTCGATCACTTTACCGGCAGAATCCCCACCTTCATGACCGTACAACAACACCACACGAGTAGACGCTACGTTCAACGCAAGACGGAGTAATGTCGCAATAAGTAAAATCGTCGGGAAAATGGCGAAATCGAGCGGACGCTGTGCATACACACTCACTAACAACACCACGATAGAAAGGGCGATGTTAAAGGTAAAAAAGGTATCCAACAAAAACGGCGGCAACGGCAACGTCATCATACCGAGCAAGATGAGCACCATAGTAGGGATGCCCAAATTACCGTTGGCTAAGATCGAACCGACACTTTTAAACTGCCCTAATACGGCTGCTCTAGAGGCTGTTGCCATTCTGAATTCCGTCAAAAAACTATCACTGCTTAGAGCTATTGCAAGAAGCCTTCCTGTTTTGGTTTTTGGCGGAAATATTTTGTTTTTGATATTGGTTTATGCGGGGCTTTTCGCTTGGATTTGTAGCTGGTAGCTTGTATCTGCTGGCGCAGGCTGGCTTTTATTATTGCGGCTGACGCCGCGGGTTCTTTTCGCAAGGGGCAGGCCCCTTCCAATCCCCGAGCGGCCTGTTTTCCTTGTTGCTTGCGGATTTCGTTGCAATCCTTCGCCCGCATCGGCAGCACATCCCTGTGCTGATCGATGCTCTCCTGGCATCCTTGCCAGTCGGCTCTGTTTACAGCCTTATCCGCTAGCGGAAAACAAAAGCCGCCAAACGATATCCGCAACGCCGGGTAAAAACAAAAGATACATCTCCTACGGATTATTCGAATCCATCCGATTTAAAGCATATCATCTCGTGCCTCTGGGCCTGCCGAAGGTATTTTGAACCGATAGATCTATCCGGCAGGACGCCGGATAAGGCCAGCCCGAGGCATGGATGCCGAGTCTGGCCCTGATCGTCATCGGTGAAAAAGAACCCGACAACAAACTACGCCTTCGGCTCGGGGTCAACTCGCAAATCCCGCGGTATTGGCATATCTGGTTTCTTCTTCGGTTTTTGTCCTTTGCCTTTAATAAACATATCCATTTGATAGATGTACGCTAGTACTTGTGCCACAGCGACATATAAACCCTCTGGAATTTCTTCACCAATCTTACCGTGAGTGTACAAGGCACGCGCCAACGGCGGTGCTTGCATTTGCGGGATGTTATTTTCTTTGGCTACCTCACGAATACGCATAGCCACTTCATCACTCCCTTTCGCCACAAGCAAAGGTGCTCCCATGCTGTCAGCTTGATATTTTAAGGCCACAGCAAAATGTGTCGGGTTGGTAATAACAACATCGGCCTCGGGCACATCGGCCATCATACGGCGGTTGGCCATTTCACGTTGTAATTGCCGTATTTTGCTCTTAACTTCTGGCTTACCTTCAGACTCTTTGTACTCGTCTTTAATTTCTTGCATGGTCATACGCAATTTTTTGGTGTGGCTGTATATCTGCCAAGGTACATCTGCAACTGCAATAATTAAGGTTGATAAACAAAGATATAAAACGCTCCATAAAATAATTTCGAGCGTACCGCCAATTGCTGGACGTAGCGCTTGGTGCTGTAAGCTCATCGCCGCATCAAAATAAAAAGTAAAAACCAACCAAGCAACGGTGCCAACAACGCCTACTTTAGCCCATGCTTTAATCAATTCGACCAAAGAGTTCGCCGAAAACATACGCTTTAATCCACTAAAGGGATTAAGTCTATTCATTTTCGGAGCAAGCGCTTTGGTTGAAAATAACCAACCACCAACACTAAGAGGACCAGCAAAAGCTGCAACAACAACGATCAACAGCCAAGGTGCTAATGCTCCGGCTGCTTCTAGTGTTGCTGCGTTAAGATGAGCGGACATACTGCCTAAGTCGTAAATGGCTTCACGCTCGAACGAAAATCCCATTTTCGCAATGCGGATTGCACGTTCGGATATCCACGGTCCAAGGGCAAGCAGCCCGGCGGCACCCGCAACCAATACCATGGTTGTACTCAATTCTTTTGATCGCGGAACCTGACCTTCTTCTCTCGATTTCTCGAGTTTTCTGGGGGTGGGTTCCTCGGTTTTTTCCTGACTAGTATCTTCTGCCATAATAGCTCCGCTACATTACCGTCAGTTTTTTAATAAATTCGAACAAGGTATCCATATATAAATGGAAGCCAACAGCCATTTCACCGATGTTAATCCAGATAATAAAAATACCCACAATCATAGTAACCGGAAAACCTAGTGCAAAAATATTCAGCTGTGGCGCAGCACGCGTCATAACACCAAACGCCAAGTTAACGATCAGTAGAGCAGCGATTGCTGGCAAAGCGATAACGGTTGCAGCCGCAAACATCCAGCCACTCCAAGTTATCAATAACCCCCACTGCTCTACCGAAAATCCATCAAAGCCTATGGGTATGGTACGAAAACTATCAATCAGTATTTCAATCAGTACTAAATGCCCATTAAGTGCTAGAAAGACTAAACTCACCATGAACAAAAACCATTGCGACACAACAACAACCGACGCCCCTTGGCTAGGATCGACAGTCGTCGCTATACCTAAGCCGGTTTGCATTGCGATTAATTGCCCTGCAATAACAAACACTTGGGTCAGCAATTCCACTGCAAAACCTAGCGCAATTCCGATCAATATTTGCTGAGCAATAATGATGATAGACGCAAGAGAAAGAGCGTCGACTTTGATAAAAGGCGGCAGTACAGGCACGACAACAAAAGTAATAGTAATCGCCAATAATAAACGTATACGCTGTGGCACCATGCGCGTACCGATCAAAGGCATTACCATCAATAACCCAGCAATACGAGCGAAGGGGAAAATATAGCGCGCCACCCAATGGCTAACATCTAGAGCGGCTATTTCAAACATAGAATATGTACCATTAGCCGATCAAGAATGGAATATTAAGATAAATATCTCGGGTGTAATCTAATACCGCATTTACGGCCCATGGACCAAACGCAATAATCGCTAATAAGGTAACTATCAAACGCGGTAAAAAACTCAAGGTTTGTTCGTTAATCTGCGTAGCGGCCTGAAAAGTACTTACCACCAAACCAACGACCAAGCTAGGAACGATGACGACCATAACAATTGCCAATACTAAATAAAGGGCATTGGTGAAGATGTCGCCAATCACTGCTTCAGTCATAGTCCCTCCCTATACCGTACCAAAACTATTCGCGAGTGTTCCCATAATAAGGGCCCAACCATCAATTAAAACGAACAGCATTATCTTAAACGGTAGCGAAATAATAATGGGAGACAGCATCATCATACCCATGGCCATCAAAATACTGGCGACGACTAAGTCGATGATCAAAAATGGAATAAAAATTAGAAAACCAATTTGAAAGGCGGTTTTCAGTTCACTGGTAATAAAGGCCGGAATCAAGATATGAATCGGTGTTTCTTCGGGAGTAGCAATATCTTGACGACCACTAATACGCATAAACAGCTGCAAATCGGTTTCGCGGGTCTGAGCCAGCATGAATTCGTGCACAGGAACGATGGCGCGTTCTAATGCTACTTGCGGTGTTATTTCTTCAGCAATATATGGCTGTACGGCTTCAACGTTGATCACGCGAAACACAGGCATCATAATAAATAATGTCAAAAATAAGGATAAACCCAGTAAGACTTGATTCGACGGCGTTTGCTGCAACCCCATAGCCTGACGTAGTATCGCCATCACGACGATAATACGGGTAAATGATGTCATCATAATTAGTAGCGATGGCAACACCGACAGCAAGGTCATGATGGCTAAAATTTGAATGGTAACCGTGTATTCCCCGCCAGTATCGGTAGTTTTATAAACAACCGCTGGGATACCTAGCATGCCCCCCGTTCCACTCGCCGAGCCACTTCCAGCAGCACCAATAAT
>MDTG01421891.1_pt1 | contig 12091 bp, 10 predicted proteins | sample 811421 | NCBI WGS metagenome assembly MDTG01 (sample SAMN05326645, study PRJNA326480) | marine metagenome | isolation source: seawater | place: Pacific Ocean: South East | collected 2011 | reverse complement strand
TGATTCAATCGAAGACGATGACGAAGAAGAAGAAGAAGAAGAAGAAGAATAGAGTGGAGCAGAGCAGCCCGCGAGAGAGACCATAGAAGACGCCCGTAGGCAGAAGACGCCGACGCGCGTTCGACGAGACCACACACACACGTTGAAATTTCAAAATTCATCCCTCGTAGTAGTAAATGCATCACAAAAAAACGCGCAATCGTCGTGTACTCGCGCGCGCGCAAAAACGACGATCAACATGCGACGCGCGTCGAAGAACTTTTTAGTATCGTCATCGAGACGCGTCGCGTCGTCGCTCGGCTGTTCGACGTCGACGTCGTCGTCGACTGCGACTGCGCGCACACAAAAAAACCGTTTCGCATCCAAAACACCATCGTCTTTTCGTTCGTTTTCTGGGATGCACTCTTTGCGGCGCGCGATCGCGCGCGCGATGGACGACTGGAAGAAAAAGACCACGAGCACCATCGTCCTCCCAAAGGGTTTTACCGATGCGGCGAGCGTTGCGGTCAGGGCATTGGAAAAACTGAAACGGACGACACCAAATCCGCTGATTTTTGTTCGAAGAAAAAGAAGAGAAATGCAAGCCGTTCGGCAGCACAACGAACATTTTTTCCAGATGGTACGAATGGCTGCACTGAGCGTCGCGCTGTGGAGAGTAGGGGCGGAAATGAAAGATGCGAGCGAAAAAGGGACGGAGAAGCGAACGGTATCGAGAAAAGTTGAAAAAGAACTGCTCGCGAGTGCGATCGGTTGCGCGGCGGTACTCAATCTGTTGGCGAAACGAAGACCGTTAGATGCGGTCGGGATATCGAAACAGTTAGCCAAACGCGCATCTAATGAGTTTAAAGGGCTGAAAGAGGTGTTAGGGACACCGTTGAGAGTGAATGAGAGCGTGTATTCGCAGACGACGAGGAGTGAGTATCGGCAAGGAAGAGGGAACAAGGCGATCGTGACTAGGCACGCGTGCGTTATTAGCGGGACGAAAGGCGACGGCGTTTTGAGTTTTTTATGCGTCGAAAATGGTAATGGTGGTATGGTTTCTATGATGACTAATAAAATCAATAGTAATAAGGGTGGTGATGACGTTGATGACGTAGACACGTCCTCTTCGTCTCCGAAATCGATGCCGCAAATACTTACGTCCGAACAAGTCGCAGCGCGCACGTCGAGCGCGGTGAAATCCGTCGGCGGCTTGTTCAGACGTGCTTTGTTGGAAAACGACACTTCTGCTGTTACGACAGCTCGAATCGATGTGTTCCCCAACGACGACGACGAAGAAGAAGAATGCGATGATGGTGCCTCTACCGCGTCGTGCAAAAAATATGCGCCGGCGTTGACGACCTATTTGAAAGGATCCGAACGAGTAGACGGCGAAGATTTGGCGTTGCATCACGCCCGTGAAAGCGTGCGAAGATTTGGATTAGGAAGACGCACAGTCGCGTCCGTGATTAATTTCTCGGAAAGTAGCGAAGGAGAAGAACCATCGAACGCGGCTTTCAAAAAAGTCTCCTCGAACGAAGATTTGCAAGCGTTCATAAAGCTCGCCGACGCGAAAGCGACCGAAGTCAAGTTTTCGGAAAATGCGGTCATTCGTAAAGAGAAAAGAGAAAAGAGAAAGGAAAAGTTAAAGAAAGTTGGACGGTCGCTGAGACATTTGCCGTATTAGAATTTGTATGCATTATTACAAAATAACTTTGGTACACATTTTTAATGATTACTATCTTTTTGTGCGCTCAATACTCGAATTATTATTATATCCCGTAGTATTATTATTGATGGCGCCGTATTATATTTTGCTTTCATCTCTCGCGTATTATCTCTCGCGGGTTATTATCGCATTCTTCGACTCGTATGTTTTATGGATGCACTTTTTTTCAAACGTTATTACGCGTGGGCGTTGATGTTTCGCAATACGCGCAACTCTCCCGCGTCGTGGAACTTAATGAACCATCCCGGTTCCAATTTCACCCTCTCTTTGGTCTTGACCTCTTTAATCGCTGTCCTCGAGCGATCTCTCAGTTCCACGCATCCGTCTTGCACTTGCATGTAAAAGCTTTCGTCGCCTTTGTGCAGCTTATTGTGCACAGAGTCGACGTAAAATCGCAACTTAGTAAACTGAGCGTGTTGGTTCCAGTGCGCGTACTCTTTCATTTCGGAAACGGGGATCTTCAGGCACGTGTTCGACAGACGGTCGTTTCGCTTCGTCGAGGATGCCACCACGCATTCCGGGGATTCTGTAGGTGTGTTGTTTTGGTCGAAAGAGAATGAGAAAAGAGAAAGACTCGCGTCGGTACCTTCTTTCGCGGGGTCGAAAAACAAGAGTCACACACTTTGAACAACACTTTGTGGGTGGTGTTCTTTTTGCTGACGTGGCATTAGGGAAAGCTCAAAGATTCCCGTAACTCTCATATCTCGACGGGCGCCACCAACGCAGGCGGCGCGGATGGCAAAAAACCCAACCCCGCGCGCGCGTCCTCGAAGTGCGACGACGAGAGAGGAGTCGCGCGACGCGCGTTTGGCGTGCTCGAAAAAGGAGAAACCGCGCGCAAAACGAGTCGTACCGAGCACCCAGTCGAGTCGAGAGAGAATCTGGTGTTGGGAAAGTTTCTTCTGTCGTCTTCTTCTTCTTCTCTCGCGCGACAAAGACGAGAGAGACGCGAAGGAAATCGTCGTCGGTTGTTTGAACCGCAGCGCGGTGCAAGTGAACAACACCATTATCGCAGGGCGCGTGTGTGAGCGCGCGCGCGTATCTTTTTTATACACGCGTTTTTACAATGAGGCATTAGTCTCTCCTTTCCCTAAACTGTCTCTGGCTGTGGTGTGCCTTCTTCGAAAACGTCGACGACGAAAATGTCAGACCTTTCTTACGCCTCGACACACATCTCGCGCCATCTACGCATCCGCTTTTATGCCTGTTTTACGAACGAAAAACTGGTCCTTCCAATAATCCATCTTCTCGAACGCGTTCCTGGGCGACCCGTCGACGAGCTCGATCGAAACGCCTTGGATGGATTTCGGTAAAGGGACGGACGACGCCTTTAAGGCGTCGTCGTCTGAATCGTTGAAAAACCAGTCCCTCACGAGCGACCCGATGACGAGATTGACGGCTTCCGGTGCTTCGTCGTTCGGGCAGTGTCCGACTGGACTCAGTTCGTAATACTTGGCGTTTTTTATCACCCTTTTTAATCTTTGTCCCCACAACGGCACGACCCACGGGTCTTCGCGACCGTACACCAGGCCAACTCGAAGAGATTCGTTTCGATCTCGTACCGTTTCTAATATTTCGTCGTAGCTCATTTTCGAGGCTTTCGGTGAGGTGAACGTGCTGATGAACGCTCGGATGGCAAATTCATTTTCAGTTGGTTCGATGATATCATCGATCAACGACTCTTCGATTTTTGTCTCGTCCGCGTAGACCATGTTCAAGAGCCTCCTCACGTTCTCTTTCGATCGAAAGGTATCCCAATACGGTTGCGTCAGACGAACGAGAACATCATTCTCTTTATTCAAAAATCCTATTCTCTTCTTCAGAAATCCCCAAAACGGCGTCGCGTTTAAGAGCACGATCCCATCCACCGCATCGTCACACGTCGCGGAGACGTACAGCGCTAACTTTCCTCCCAACGAATTGCCCGCGAGCACAACTTTCGTCGGTTTGTCCTCCTTTCGCGCGCCGCGCAGCACAATCTCGCGGACGAAGAATTCCACCTGCTTTGCCCAGGTGTCCATGCTGTACTCGAAATCCGCGATATCTTCTCTCTTTCGAGGCCACGATTTCCCTTGGCCACAAATATCCATCGACCACGCGCACATCATCGACCCATCATCACCGCCCCCTCCTAAATTGTCAAGCTGTTTTCGGTAATGAAACGTGCCGACGCCAAACCCGTGTAAGAAGACGACGTGAACTCGTGCACGCTCTCGGTCGCCTTTGGATTCGTAATAACACGCGTGGTTGCAGAACTCGTAGTAGTCGCCCTCGATGGATGATGACGATGATGATGATGATGATGACGATGCGACATTGGATAATGTACAACAAATGATGTTCAAAGCACTTTGCTTTGTCGGTCGCGCGAATCTCCCCGAATGACGTCGAGAAGAACACGACAAAGACGACGACGACACTCTTTCGGCTTTTAAGGACGACGACGACACCATCGTTTCTGCACTCGTGATGCTATTATTCGCCAGTTTGAGTATAAATCGCGTGTCGATGCAATGCAGAGATGGATGTAAAGAGGAAAATCTTTCGTAGTATTGAACAAAAAGAGCTTAACGTTGAGAAGAAAAAGAACCCTTGTCAACCTCGCGTACAATTATTTTCGGTGTATATACAACACAACAAACACACCGCGTGCTTTTACTAATGCTACACATTCTTATCAATTACTTTCGTTTTCTCCATTGGCGTTTAGTATTATTTCATACATATCGCGCGAGAGCGAGAGACGTATGGTAAATACAAACGATGTATACGACGTGCAAATACACATGCGTAGTATCGACAAAGCTCACAAAACAAACCAATCTTTCCACTCGTCTAAGCCATCCACTAAACCTAAATCGAACGCTTCCTCGCACACGCGCGCGTCTTTTTTAATCCTCTCGATGAGATTGTCCACGGTGGTGAAATTACACTCGGCTCTGACGTACGCGACGACCAACACCGATAACGTTTCGTCGTAAAAATCTTCGTCAAACGTGTGCAACAACCACGGTTCGATGGATTTCCTCTTATCGTTGAAGAAGGGGTTATAACCAATCGACATCACGGTCCGATGAACACCAGTCGACTTGTTCGGTCCTAAGAGTTTGGCGAAACCGAAATATATCCCCGGCGCGAGTTTATCGATTTGCTGCTTCAACGGAACGACGTCTAAGTTCGCCGTCGGTATGCCTAACATTTTCGACCCGCGTCCAAAACCACGGATGACCGGGCCGGTAAGTTCTAGAAACCTTTCGAGCTTTAAGAAACGCTCGTGTTTACGCGTAGTAGTACTTATCCTTTCATCTCCTTCATCGGCTACAAATTCCACCGTCTTCACGTCTCTCCAATCCTCGAATTTCGGCAAACCGAAATCTTCCAATTCCACATCCAACAGCGAGTGATACACTCTATCCGCGCCTTTATACATGTCAAACTTTTCCCTCCTCAAACTCGGCACGGCGACGCAACAACAACCGGCCGCTTTCGCCGCGGACACTCCGTGAGGCGTATCTTCAAACACCAAACATCTCCCGGCGTCTTTTTTTTTCACGCCGAGCCGTTCGCGCGCCAAATGAAATATTTCCGGGTCCGGTTTCCCTTTCTTCACTTCATCTCCGCAACAAATCGCGTCGAAATACTCCAGCATATTCTTCCCCGTTTCGCTACTCTTCATCTTCTTCGTCAGTTCTTCTTTGCTCGTGGACGTCGCCAGCGCCATCGGCACCTTTTTCCGTTTCAAAAATCTCAGCAGTCGCATCGCGCCTGGCATGTCTGGAATCACGTCCATCCCTTCCTCCCCCCATCGCAGTGTCTCGCTGCACAGCCCCAGAAGCGTTTTCGGGTCCACCACCCCTTCGAGTTTCAGTTTTTCGCACAGTTCCATCGACGCGTCTAACGGGCGTTGGCCTCGCGCATCTTCCGCGGCGTCGAATATCTCGCGTTGGAAATCCGAATTCGAGGACGTCAACTTCGTCACGACGGCCACGACGACGTCGTCGACGATCGCTTCGGTGTTGATCAACGTCCCATCCAAATCGAAGATAACGTATCGCGTCGCCGCCACGGCACCATCGGCGACTTTTTCATCCTTCTTCTTCTCGTCGTCGTCGTCGTCGCCCTTTCGATCCATCGCGTCGTTTTTCGTCGACGATTTTGTTTCTCTCTCAAAGTCTCAACACGTCAAAAGTGTGTTGCATCACCACCGCGTTTAGACGATAGAGAGACACCCCCCCCCAAAAAAAAAGCCTAAGCCTCTCGAGAAAGATCGAGATAATACACCAACGCCTCGCGTGGGTCTCGAAGAGCACTCCTTTCTCCTCGAGGCCCCCCGATGGCCGGGAGCAGAGACGTACAAATAATAATAAATCACTTTTGTGTTTTGATTCCATTTTTTACCAATCCAAAACACCAACGATTTTTTAAAATTTTACGAAAACGATTTCGATGACCTTTTGTGGAGTAAATAATTAATTAATTAATGTGCAAAGAAGACTGTGATGATGAAGCGGCGTGTATTTTTGGAGGAGGCAAAAAAAAGAGGTCGGGACGAAACCCGTGGTGTGTGCGATGGGAGGAAGTCGTCGTCGGTTTGGCAACGCGTCAAAGTCGTCAAAGTCGTCATCGTCGGAGGGGGGGGACTCTTTTTAACACCACGAGAGATGATGACGATATAAAAAAAACGCTCATCAAAAAAGACGATTTTACCTTGACCTTTTCCATTTTCCCGCCAAAAAATGGAGTAAAAAAAGTTTTTAAAAAAATCCTCCTTTTCGCTTTAGAACAAAAAACGCGATTGTCTCTCAAAATCGGATTGGAAAAAGAGAGAACATCAAATCATCATCATGCTCTTCGCGTATAGGCGAGCGATGACGACGACGTCGTCGTCACCGATGAGGCTCGCCAAAAGCGCGAAGACGACCACGACGACGAGTCGCGGGAGGATGACGACGATGATGGTGTCTTCTTCTTCTTCTTCTTCTTCTTCTTCTTCGTCCCAAAAAAGGGGAAAATCATCGTGGGATGATTACGCGACGTCTTTGGCGCGACGCGTTGGAGGACACCACCACCACCACAAAGCGCACCACCACCAACGCGAGAGGAGGAAAAGGAGCGGCACGCGTTGTTTCTCGTCGTCGTCGTCGTCGTCCAACGCGAACGCCCTCGGTCACGCTGTGTTCGACGAGGAAGAGAATCGCGTAAAAGTCGTTGGCCCCGGGACCAGCACACAACACGAAGAAGAAGACAATAACAAAAGTAACAACAACAACAACAACAACAACAACAACAACAACAACAACAACAACAACAACGAGAAGAAGAAGAAGAAAGTCTTTACTACTGGTTTGTCGTCGTCGTCGTCAGATTCGACGGCGTTAAAAATGCTCTCGAACAACGTCGATGACGAGACGGAAACGTTGACTCAAAAAGGCGTCGGATCGGTCCATTTAATCCTAGGTCCCATGTTTGCCGGGAAGACGACGCACTTACTGGATCGAGTGCAACGACTGGAAGAATCCGCAGCCGCGAACGTGTTGCTTTTAAAGTCGGACAAAGATACGCGATACGCGCGAAATAAAGTGGTCACGCACGACGGTCGCGGGCGCGAGTGTTTTCCGGTCACGTCTTTGGAGGTGGACGTGGTCGTGAATGCGGTTGGGGAGAAGAAATGGCGCGAGTGCGACGTCGTCGCCGTGGACGAAGCGCAGTTTTTGACAAACTTGTACGAGTTTTGTAGAGTCGCGGCGGACGAGCACGATAAAATCGTTCTAGTCGCAGGATTGAACGGCGATTTTAAGAGAGAAACGTTCGGCGAGGTGCAAGAGACGTTGCCGTTGTGCGATTCAGTCACTAAATTAACCGCCAAGTGTAAATGTGGACGACCGGCGTTGTTTAGCAAGAGAATCGTGAACGCGGGTGATGGGCAGGAGTTAGTTGGTGGCGCGGATAAGTATTTGCCGGCGTGTAGACGATGCTTTTTAAATTAAAAATGTACTCATAATAACGATGGTAATAGAGTTGTTCTACTTTGTAATGGTAGTAGTACTCGCAGCCCGTCGCTGCGCTTCGAGGATTTCGCGATTGGTCAACGAGACGTTACATCTATCTCTCAACGCGTTCCGAGCTTCTTTGATTGGCGCGTCCACTTTTTTCTCCTTCTGGAGTTCATCGATGATGACTTTCTCCAGCGGAGATTCGTCGTTGTCGTTGTCGTCGATGACGACGACGTCGACGTCGTTGGTTTTTTTCATCGCCGCCAATATTCTTCGCGCGATCTGAAATAAAACCGCGGCGTCTCGACCGCGCAAATTTGGGTTCGATAACACGCGTTCGATCGCTTTGAATTCTCGAGCTTGTAAATCTGTCGATTCCTCGTCTTTCGTGGCATCTCCCGCGGGAAAAACGTCTAACGATCGACGAGCGCTAAATAACGCCCGCGTCAACTGTTGTTTCTCGCCGGAACTCATCAGTTTATCCGTATCCATTTTTCCCGCGTTGGTTTGCTTTCTCAACGACGCCGTCGTGTTTTCTGCGCTACTGTTGTTACCACTATTACTACAGCTACTCGACGACGAAGATCCATCATCAGCATTCCTGTTCTTTCTTCTTCTATCTTCTTCTAACGTAGTCTCTACGAACGCTTCGTACGCGAGAACTCCAACGGCGTGACTCAAATTCAAACTCGTCGGACCCAAGCTTCCCGTATATTTCGAACTCTTTCCGCACACCTCCCCAACGCCAGCGGTCGGTATCGCGACTAAATATTGCGCCGTTCTCAGTTCTTCGTTCGTCAGACCAACGCGTTCGTTTCCGAACAAAAACGAAACCTTTTCTCCATCCAGTGCTAACTTTGCGGCTATTCGGCACGCCTCTCTCGAATCTAACATCGGTTGCGATCCGTCTCGATTTCTCGCGGTGGTCGCAAACACCACGGTTCGATCCGCCGTCGCGGACGTCACGTCCGGATACCATTCCTCCTTGGATGCTCGTTCAAGCATCCAATCCGCCGCGCACGCGAATTTGTACGCCTCTCGACTCATTCTTTTCTTCGTCCTTTTTTCCTCCGGGGTTTCTTCGTTGTTTGTCCCGTCTGCGCCGTCGTCGTCGCCAAACACAAAGGCGCTTCCTCGCACGATTTTCAGGTCGTAGATTCCAAAATTCTGCATGACCCTCGCGCAGCTTCCCACGTTCATCGGGCCTTGTGGATTCACGAGAGCGAAGGAGACGTTGTTCGTCAACGCCTTTTGCGAGGACAGCAGGTGTTGGTCCTTCGCCCAGAGAGGCATCTTTCCGATGGGAGTTTTTGTGGTACACGCGACAGTTTCATCATCATCATCATCAAAGTCTTTTCCCGTTTTAAAAGCACCGGCGTTTTTGGCGGCGAATGATGTAGTCTGTTTTCCTCCTTTGTTTGCGCGAGGTTGAGTCGGCGCCGAAACGTTAGTACGCGTCTGAATCGTCTTTGGGAAAAGGAAGAATGGCTTCATGGCTTTTTTTGTCGACACGACGAGAGGTGTGGCAGGCTTTTGAGGAGGTGGCGTGTCGCGTTCGTTACGTGTAAGAATGACGATGATGATTTTGATGATGATGACGATGATGATGACGATGATGATGATGGAGAAAAAAGCACTTCTTACAATAATAAGAGTAAATGAAAAGAGCATCATCATGGCTTTTGTACACAAACTACTACGCGCTCTTCAGAGAACCGAGAGCGATACTACGACTGTCATCTGTTTCCTTTCCTTTGCAACGCTCCCGTAACGCTCGACCACCCGACGGGACGGAGTCGTTTACGTCGTCGTATCTTTCTTTCTTTCTTTCCGAGAAGGAGCGTTTTTTCTCTTCTACGTCTTCTTTCGCCTCTTGGCCCCGTCTTTCGTTTCTTCTTCTTCTTCTTCTTCTTCTCCTCGCGAAGAGAGCGCCGCCGCCTCTTTTTTTGTTTGGTCGTTTGCGTCGTTCGCTTTGTCCCCGTTTCCAACACGCGTCGTTGTGTCGTTGGAGACCTCGATTGGTGTGAATGCTTTCGTGTCTTCGTCCATCATGGCCACCTCGCCGCTAAAAATGGTAAAAAATCCACCTCTGACGAGTAACTCGCCTTTCGCGATGCGCTCCCGGACGAACGGGTACGTCTTTACGTTTTCTACGCTTCTTCTGACGTTTTCGTGTTCTAACGCTCTCAACCGTTCGTCCTCTGTATCGTACTTGGAGCACACGTATTTCACGCTCTCTTCGATGTGTCCGCACCACGCGTCGACGGAGCCGCTCCCGTCGTAAAAGTCTTTGGTTTCGCTCGTCTCCGTTTCGGCGCTCTTTCTACACAGCTTTTCTTGTGCTCGGTCGTCGTGTACGTCGTCGCGCGACGTCTTCGGCGAAAACAGATGCAACGCGTGCGCGCACCCCCCGCATTGCGCGTGTCCCAACACCACAATCGCTTCTACTTCGAGCGATTTCACCGCGTATTCAATCGCCGATATCGTCCCGTGATCGATTTTTTTGTCGTCCTTATTAGACTCTTTGTCTTGCACACAACATGGCGGCACGACGTTGGCGACGTTTCGCACCGAGAATATCTCCCCCGGTTGTGAGTCGAACAGCCACGTCGGGTCGCACCGGCTGTCGCAGCACGAAACGCACAGTATTTTGCACGCGCCTTTTTGTCCCTCTCGGCTGAGTCGTTTCAATCGCTCGTCCATCGTTTTGCCTCCTCCTGTTTTAGGGCACATCGTGTTCCGTCGAAAGCGCCTGTAGCCAGACACGAGGACGGATTGGATGATTGTCTTCTTCGATTGTTTTGCATTATCATCGTCTTTGATGTCATCAAAGTCGTCGTTTACGTCGTCGTTTTTCTTCGGCACCATCGTCGTCGTCGTCGTCAATACTACTACTCCTACTCCTACAACAACAACAACAACGACGTAAACGACGAGAGAAGAAGAAGAAGAAGAGAGAAAAGAGCACTCTAGTCTAAAAGCGTTTTTTGAGTGTCTTTCATGTGGTGCTGAGACCTGTTCGTACATTCCCTAAATATGATACCTTAAACTTATAAAACACCCCTTACAAGACTCGTAGAGGGTTTCATATTTATTAGGGAATGAAGAAGTGGTCTGAGTGTGTCTTCAAGTGCATCTGATTCATGATTCCTTTCAGATTCCAGCTCATTCGCATCTTTTCGCGCGTTTCTGACGAGGCAGAGATGAACTCCGACGCGACGGTTTTCCAACAACGCTTCTGACTTTTCGAAGCGTTTCTGTTTGGGCAGTCAGAACGGACGTCCGAACAGAGTGCTTCTTCCATTGCAACTTCGAACTCGCCGATGTAATCGCCGGCTTTCTCGCCAAACAATGTCTCGAAGTCTGAAATCGCGTCGCGAAAGACCGTCGCGAACGGCTTCCAATAGTAGAGATACGAGCAACGCGTAGACTTCTCCCCCGAAGTTAACTTCGAAAGCTGTTCGGGAGACATCAGCAAACGCGCGTTGTATCCATCCAAGAAATCGTCCAACGTCTCGCAGAACCGAAAGGTCAAACCCATCGAAACTTTCTCTTTGATAGGTGACAGCTTGGTCGCTTTGTTGTTGGACTTCTGGATCTGATCGATGGAACCCCGTGCTGCTTTCCTTTTCGTTCGTACGGTATTATTTTTTTGTTCCGATCGGACGGTTTTTGTTTTGTGTTCCGTTCGGGCGATACTATTTTCTCGTTCTGAACGGACGGTGTCAGCAAGTGCTGGAAACGGATCAGCACGAGTCATTTTCGTCAGCACTTTCGAAATGAGCGCGTTGGTTTCCTTGAAGCGGGCCTCGACGGTTTTCTCGAAGCTTTCCAATCGCGTCGACAACTCGAGCACTTTCGTTTCCAACGCTTTTTGCGATTTTTGAAAGAAAGTCTTTTTGGAAACGGAAACAGCAACAACGCGCGCTTTCTTTCGGTCACGTACATCTGAATCAGCAACAACGGGAGACTGCTTTTTGACGCATCTTCTTTTGCCCACAGGAGGACGATCCGTGTTGTCCACTTTATCTTGCGTCGCCAAAACTTCATCGTCACTGTCATCGTTATTAACGTCAGTTTCAATATATTCGTCTTTATTATTCTGAGCACCTTTTTTTTGTTGCCCTTCTTTTTCTTTGTCTTCTTCTTCCTTTTTTTGGTTCATCAGACGCATCGGTGCTGCTTCGGCTTCTGCTTTCTTCGCTTCTGCTTCGGCTTCTGCTTCAGCCGCTTTTGCTTGTTGAAAGTTTTCCGATCGACAAACCTTCTTCCTCGTCGGGAAAGACGGCGCGATCAAAGCGCACTGGAAAAAAGAAATGGGCGCCAAGACGGACGACGAGAAAATGGCCAGCGTCAAATCCACCGCACACGTTGTGGACCAAGTCTTAGC
>MDTG01285462.1_pt1 | contig 12091 bp, 3 predicted proteins | sample 811421 | NCBI WGS metagenome assembly MDTG01 (sample SAMN05326645, study PRJNA326480) | marine metagenome | isolation source: seawater | place: Pacific Ocean: South East | collected 2011 | reverse complement strand
GGAGACTTAGCAACTTTTCTCCAGATCCTTAATGATAATAGCATTGACCCTAACCATGCTGATGAATATGGTAATACTGCACTTACAGGTGCTGCAGAACATGGCCAAAGCAATATTGTTCGTGCGCTCCTTACCGATCAACGTTTTGACCCTAATTTATCAGATAAAGACGGCTACACAGCGCTCCTTCTTGCTTCCATAAAAGGGCATGATAAGGTAGTGTCAGCATTACTTGCTGATATGCGCACCGATCCTAACTTAGCAGATAAAAAAGGTTGCACAGCCCTCATGCTAGCATCTGGAGAGGGACATGCTGCGGCAGCAGAAGTCTTACTTACTCATGAACGTGTTGATCCTAATTTATCAGATAGAGACGGCTACACAGCACTCTATCGGGCTGCCTTAAGAGGGGATGATCAAATGGTAGTAGCATTACTTGCTCATGAACGTATTGATCCTAATTTAATAGATCAAGACGGCGACACAGCACTCATACTAGCCTCTGGGCAGGGTCATGCTGCGGCAGTAGAAGTCTTACTTACTCATGAACGTGTTGATCCTAATTTGATAAACAAACATGGTTGGACCGCACTCCTTCGTGCTTCCTTAAAAGGGCATGATAAGGTAGTGTCAGCATTACTTGCTCATGAACGTATTGATCCTAATTTAGTAGATCAAAACGGCGAAACAGCACTCATGTATGCCTCTATCCAAAAACATACTGAAACAGTAAAGACATTACTTGCTCATGAACATGTTGATCCTAATTTATCAGATAAAGACGGCTACACAGCACTCTATCGGGCTGCCTTAAGAGGGGATGATCAAATGGTAGTAGCATTACTTGCTAATGAACGTATTGATCCTAATTTGATAAACAAACATGGTTTGACCACACTCCTTCGTGCTTCCATAAAAGGGTATGATAACGTAGTGTCAGCATTACTTGCTGATATGCGCACCGATCCTAACTTAGCAGATAAAAAAGGTTGGACAGCCCTCATGCATGCTACTAAAAATGGGCATACTGAAGCAGTAATAGCCTTACTTGCAAATACACGAACCAATCCTAACATAATAGATAATCAAAAATGTACAGTCCTATTACATGCGATAAACCTTGGTTTTGTTACAATTCTCAAAAAACTACTTACTTGTAAACGCACCGATCCTAACATAGCAGATAATGTAAAAGAGACAGCCCTCATGTGGGCTGCTAAAAAAGGGCATACTGAGGCAATAACAGCCTTACTTACCGATACGCGTACCAATCCTAACATAGCAGATAGTGAAAATGGTTGCACAGCCCTCCTACATGTTACTAAAAATGGACATACTAAGGCAGTAATAGCCTTACTTGCGAATACACGAACCAATCCTAACTTAACAGATATAGCAGGCCAAACAGCGCTCACCGCTGCATCTGCCAATGGGCATGCTGAAGCGGTAAAGGCATTACTTGCTAATCCGCGTACCGACACTGAAATTACCGATAGTGATGGCTCAAACGCACTCATGCTTGCAGCTAAAAACGGGCATACTGCTGCGATAAAACTATTTCTTTCCGATAAGCGGATCGACCCTAACATATTAGATTTATGCAACTGTACGGCTCTCATGCATGCCACTATCCACAAGCATACTGAAGCGGTAAAGGCATTACTTGCTGATAAACGTGTTGACCCTAATTTAATAAACAAAGATGGTTGGACCGCACTCCATTATGCAAAAAAAAGAAAACATAATGATGTTTTAGAAATACTAATACTCGACGCACGCGTCATCAAAACGCTGGATAGTAAAAATATCACCTCCTTGCTATCCATGAGAACGTCCGACCGAACATTACAACGCATAATATCTGCAAATCCATCCTTAACTTATAGTATTTTATTACATGAATTCATCAGCAACAAGTCTAAGACAGAACTACTAAAACACTGCGAAAATATAGAATTTTTTGCACCAAAAACAGACGGCCGTCAAATACTTATTCAGTTAATATCGGACAACAGAGACCTATTAAAAAAGGTTAAAGTTCCAAAACGTTTTACGCAAACAACAGCAACGTATGAACTTGTCCACCACCTAAAAGTATTACAGAATTTATTTAAAATAGATTCCCTGCCTACATTTGAAAAGCACATTCAAACATGGAGCCCTATTCTTAGTAAACAAACGATCTCTTTTTTCGAACAACTCAACGAAAGAGATAAAGAAGATCTCATTACTTACATCCACGAATGGTATACTCTTTACTCAGCCAGTAGCGTTTTAAATGCACAAGGGGACTTTTCAGAAGTAATAGCGTGCGTAAAAAAAGATCATCGGAGTGATTGGGGTGCTATCCTTGCAGCACATAAAACATACACAAGGCTACAAGACACAGCCAACTTGCATGATTTTAAACCCGACGTAGAGAGCTTTTTAGAAAACTTAGAAAGATCTTTCTACATAAAAACGTATGGCCTAAACCTCAACGCAACCGAGTTTAACGAAGCCATACAAGATTACTACAATACACTGTGTCAAAAAGCACAGCAAGCCGGGACCAAGATTCAAACCAACTATATGAAAACGGCAAGAGAAGATGTTCTCGGTCATCTAAAAACAAACTATCCGAAATTCCTAAAGCGAAACGAACAAGCTCTATCATATAGTTTTGTAGAACAAGAAAAAGAAAGCCCTATATACTGCCAAATAATTCATACCGGCCCCAAACAGCCAGATAAAGTAATGGATATTAATCTAGACCTCAAGGAACGGACTTTACGAACGCCTCAAAAAATACCGCTTGCATTTACCGCAGAGGGGATCCTTACAGAACTGCTATCTTTATACACCATCTTAGACGATAACGATAACCTCGAAGAAAGAGTCGGAGAAAAAACCCTTTCCTGCCTTCGCGTGTGCTGCAAGCTACTCATAGGGAAAGATCTCCCCGTCACCGTAACAAATCTTCAAAATTTACTAGATGCCCTACAAAATGATCCAAAAAGAACAAAAATGAGCTGCCTGCTTTGGTCATGCAGTCAACCAGAACCATCTCAAACAAGTCAGCTTGGCCTTTTCACGCCAGCAACGCAAACAAGCTCTGTATCAAATGGAGCTGCTTCAGATGCAGTAGATGACATAAAAACCACGGATGGAAGCAGTGGTAGCGCTGCAGCTGAACCACCTAGAGGTAATACCGTTAAAAGCTCAACAAAAGTATCCCCTCCAAACAAACCGTCTCTTGATATCAAAAAAGCAAGGATTCTTAAAAACATCAAGATGACAAAAAATAACATTTTCCTATCTTTATCCGATCCAGAGACAGCAGAAAACATCCGTACAACACAGCTCCTTTTTTTAAAACAGCTATACCAAACAGTAGCGATACTCGAGCAAGCTTTATACGACCTTCATCAGGAGTCCTTTGATAGCACGCATTGCTTAAATCCCCTATTGGAGAATCAAAAAACACTAAAAGAAACTTACGAATTCCTAGAAAAAGAAAAACATGACTATACAGAATTCATATATGAAATCTTTAGTGATGTACAAGAGCACTATAAAAGTACAGTAACATTCATAACCGCACACAGCACGTTACAACTGCATCCCAGTAAGGCATCAGATAAACCAGCACTTTCAACACCCAAAACCACAGAATCTAGCAAAGCACACATAAACACTATTCTGGATGCATGCTTAAAAATATATATCCGCGAGCTTCGAAGTAAACTAACAGAAGACTACACTATACCCCTTTTAGACTTCCTCAAAAAAACATATCAACTTGTAAGAACCCTTCGAGCCCAGGATGTCGCAGAAGAGAGTAAGCAAAAAAGCTTTGAAGCAATTGCAGACCATCTTTTATACTTTACCCCTCTTGAAGCATGTTTAAACTCAGATATCCAAACCACAGAAATTACCAAAAAGATAACACAGAGCCTTCTCAAAAACCAGCATAGCCAACAACATGGAGAAACCGCATTGTCCAACGCAGGCCTTTTAGTTCGTCTTCTAATCAGCAACCCCAATCTCTTAGGGGATAAAAATATCCTTTTTTTACTGTTCTGTTTACATGACTGTACAAAGAGACATAGACCCCAACTACCAGTAGACTCTGCTGTATTCAAACTAAGAGCCATGCGCAACACATTCTGCCACCCTAAAGGACAAGAAGCAGCAGAAGAAACAAGCCTTGGCCTTGGTGAAAAACAAGAACTAATAAACTACTTTGCATCGGTATCATTATCTGACCAACCATTGCCGCTTATGCACTGTACACGATGACTGAAAGTACTGTAAGATATTTAAAACTTATGGCGTAAGGACAAGTGTTGTAAAAACGGTTTTTCTAACGGTTATGCACAACATCGCTATGTATTATCAGCCAACTAAGCAAGGATTCAAATATTTGTTGAATTTTTGGCAGTAATTGTTTATACGTATCACACTGTATACAAGGCATAAATCATATAGAGATAGGTATTTAGATTGATCCAGTTCTACGCAGTAAGGCCAAAAAAATCCAAAGGCTAAAAACAAGCAGATATCTCGGATCCTGAATTGGCTTTGTACTTGCACAGGGCCTGTTTTTTTAATACTATGTTAACATTACCAATCACAGTAGTGTAGTATCAATATGGCAGCAGGAAAATCTATCAATATCAGCGCAAGCAGCGCTAGCGCTCAAGCTTTACTAAAGCAAAGATCAATATCTTTCGACCCGAAAGTAGTAGAAGATTTTTCTAAACACTGGTTTAAAAGTCTTCCGATGCACTACAAAGAAAACATAAGCACCGACCAATGTGCTCGTCTACTGGCATCAAGCTGGGAAATGCTCTCCTTAAGAGGCGAGAAAGGCATCGCAATACGTGCAAATACACAAACAGAAGAAATCGAAGAAGGTCTAGATAGCGAACTGCAAGTCATCAATATTGCCTGTGAAGATCATGCCTTTTTAACAGAGTCCATACGCATAGTAGTAAAGGAAATGGGCTGTGTGATCAGGCGCTATTACTCAATCTCAAGCCTTTGCGTCAGTAGAGCAGATAATGGCATGATAAATAGTTTGATAAACCCAGATAAATGCTCCAAAAAAGAAATGTTCTGCCAGATATGGCTACAAGTTCCGGAGAATAGAACAATATCGGCTATAACAAAAACCATAGATAATGTGATTTCACAAATACAACTTGCCAATCAAGATTGGGGTGATATGCAAGCACAGATGCAAAAAGTAATGAAAAGCTGGGAAGATAATCAAGAAGTTCTCGGTCTAGAAACAGAAGACTTTAATGAGGCAAAAGAATTCCTAAAATGGATGCAGCAGCATTTCGTCTTTTTGGGGAGTAGGACTTATCGCCTTATGCAGGGTAATATAGATAAAAAACCAAGTCTACATTACGTTAATGAAAGCGATAAAGGCATTCTGCTGGATAAAAATTATCCTGTAGTCAATGAATATCCATTTTTAGACTACGAAAATGATATCAAGGATACGGCATGGCAACGTATGTTTTATTTTACTAAGTCAGGGATAAAAACCAGTATCAAACGCTCAGAATATGCAGATTTATTAGGTATAAGGATATTTAATGCTCAGGCACAGGTGTACGAAGAGATACGTTTTGTAGGGCTACTATCTAGCTATGCACTCGATAGCAATCCCAGCGAAATTCCAGTAGTACGCAAGAAAATATTAGAGATAACACGTATAGCGAGCGACTGCTCGACTTACTACCAAAAGCAGCTGACGCATATTGTTCGTAACCTTCCAACAAATGAGTTGTTTCAAGCCAAAGCATCCGAGCTATATAGGATTGCAATAGGTGATATAGATGCAGAGACTGAAGACTCTGTAAGGATGTTTATCCGTACAGATGTATTGGGCGGATTCTACACTGCATCCTTAACATTACCACGTGAATACTTCAGCACTTCAGTTAGAATAAAAGTTTCTAAATACCTTACTACAGAGTTAAATGCAGAGCACATTCAGTCAGTCCCGCGCTTCACTAGTTCCGATATGGTTAGTGTATATTTTATTATAAAAGTAGCAAAGATCGACAAAGATATAAAAACCAGCACCCTAGAAAAAGCAGTCAAATCACTCATTGAGCCATGGTCATTAAAGTTAAAGAAGCAATTACAACTATCCTATGGAGCAAAATTCTCACAGCCACTAATAAGTAAATACGTCCCTATATTTACACCAGAATATATCGCATGCAATAGTCCTCAACAAGCACTATACGATATAAAAAATCTTAACGACCTCTGCGCAGATATCAGCTTAAAAGTAAGCATGCAAGAAAATAAAATATACCATAATTATGATAAGATATATTCAGTAAAACTTTACTTACGCAACCGAGAGCTAATGTTATCTGATGTTGTTCCAGTCCTTGAAAATATGGGTTTTAGAGTATTGTTGCAACAACGTTTTTATCTAGAACATGACAAAGGACAATGCCATTACAATATTATAGAAATCCAAGTCTTCTGTGAAGATAAGCGCTTAGATTTGACAGCAAAGCGCCGTGATGAGGTGCTATCGATGCTCTATAGTGTTCTTCAAGAAGAAGTCCATAACGATAGCCTAAATGCACTTCCGGGTATTTTGTCGATAAAAACACATGATGTGGAAATAATCAGGGCATATATTTACTATATTGATCAGTTAGGTTTAATCTACAGCAAAGCTTTTATGCGTAAAACATGTCTTTTATACCCAGGTATATTACAAAAGTGGATAGAGTTATGGCATGCAAGATTTATGCCAGAAAACGATGATTGTCTCGATAAGCAGCAATCTAAGTACACTGAATTATTACATGCCATTGATAGCGTAGATACACTAAATGAAGACAGCTTCCTACGTTGCCTAGCGCAGTGTTTACTAGCGACTATGCGGACAAATTTTTACCAAAAAAATCGCCAGGCTATTTCCCTTAAACTATATCCAGAAAATATCAATGCCGTACCTAAACCTCGCCCAAAGATTGAAACATTTGTGTTCTGCTCAAAAGTAGTCGGAATACACTTACGCATGAGTAAAGTATCCCGTGGAGGCATACGATGGTCAAATCGAGAAGAGGATTTTCGTGATGAGGTGCTGGGTCTGATGTTTGCCCAGGAGTTGAAAAACTCGGTGGTCGCTCCTGATGGCGGTAAAGGTGCATTCATAGTCACTGCTAAGTCACAAAGTGCAGAAAACGGAATCCAGTCATACAGTATGTTTATTCAGGCCCTATTGGATATTACAGACCAAATAAAAGCTGAAAAAATTATTTCACCTGATAATACACGAATATACGATAATGAAGATAGCTACTTAGTTGTCGCTGCAGACAAAGGCACAGCGAGTTACTCAAATATAGCCAATGGCATTGCGCTGCAAAAGGAATACTGGTTGGGAGATGCTTTTGCTTCAGGCGGTGAATTTGGCTATGACCATCGCAAACTAGGCATTACAGCACGCGGTGCTTGGCAGTCATTAGAATGGCACTTGAGCGATGCTAAGATTGATATAGAGCAAACGGATATCAGCATGATAGGTATTGGCGATATGAGTGGCGATGTTTTCGGCAATGGTTTGTTAATGTCAAAAAAAATTAAGTTATTAGCGGCATTTGATCACCGCGATATTTTTATAGATCCTAATCCTAATGCAAAACAATCCTATATTGAGCGTCAAAGGCTTTCACAGATGCCACATAGCAGTTGGCAAGATTATGATAACAGTCATCTATCACCGGGAGGTGGCGTATACTCGCGTACGTGCAAATATATCGATTTAAGCCCACAAATACAGGAAATATTTGAACTATCAGAAAAAAGGATCACCCCAAATGAACTGATACAAAAAATCCTAACCATGAAGGTAGATATATTATGGAACGGTGGGATAGGTACCTACATTCGCTGTGAAAACGAAAATGATCAAGACATTCAAGATCCACACAACAGCAGTACTCGTGTGGTAGCGCAAAAAATGCAGACAAAGATTATCGTTGAGGGCGGTAATTTAGGATTAAGCCAGAAAGCCAGGGTTAGCTACGCGCTACAAGGCGGCTGTGTTAATGCTGACTTCATTGACAATGCCGGCGGGGTTATCTGCTCTGACTATGAGGTAAATATAAAGATACTACTCCAATCGATGTTAGAAAAACAGGAAATAACGGTACAAAAACGCAATGAACTATTACTGGGATATACTGATGAAGTGACTAACATGGTTCTAGGCAACATCAAAGAACTAAATGTATCCATGAGTCTTACCGCCATGCAGGTGAAGGAAAAAATACAATTTTACATGAGCTACATTGACTATTTGAAAGCTAAAAAACATATTGACCTAGAGAAAGATGAATTACCGACTGGTGCGATATTAGAATCAAGATTAGCACTTGGCAAAAATCTTACCAGGCCAGAGCTTGCGGTATTATTAGCTAGGGTAAAGATAGTATTTATTAAGGATCTACTACAAAGCGAGTTGATTAATGATCCTCACTGTATTCATTTTTTACAGCAAGCATTTCCGCTCAGCTGTGTCGAGCAATTTAGTGATAATTTGCAAAAACATCCACTAAAGTCAAAAATAATCGCTACCAGAATTGCAGATGCCTGTGTACGTGATATGGGACTTGCATATTGCAAGCAAATGACGGATGAGCTTGATTGTAGCATTGATATAGTATTTAAGTCCTACTTGGTCAGTATCGAAATATTCCAATTGCGTCCAGCAATGAAGGAATTACTGGATGTCTGTAAGCATGCAAGCAATGCCACCAAAAGAGATAACTTGCTCAGTGTATATTTAGAGTGCAGAAGTCTATTACGTCAATGCTCACAGTGGTTAATACAAAACCACCACATCAAGCCGACAATATGCATTAAAAAAACGGCATCGATATGGCAAAAGCAACTACAAGCTGTCATTGAAAATATTGAACACATCTACGATGAATCGGTTTGCAAAGAAAAATGTGCTCAGCAGCAACATCTGGTCGACGCTGGAATCACTCCTGAAGCAGCAGCGCTTATTAGCTCTCTTAAATACTGCAAACCAATACTTGAGGTGCTTGGTGCAACGGCAGAAAATAGTTATGCACCTCACCAGACAATCGCAATAGCAAAGCTATATAGATTGGTTTGTAAACGCTTCAAAGCCCCATGGCTGCGAAATCAAATAACCCATCACCCTATTAGTAGTATCTGGGATGATCTAGAGAAATCTGCTCTTACGTCAACAATAGATCACCAAATGCTTATTTTAAGCCAAAAATTGGTTACAACCATGCCAGAGTGTCCTGATCATAAACAGGTTGATGATAAATTACTAGATAGTTTGCTAGAGGGTTACAAAGATTTAGAGCATAAGTGGCATTTACGTATGGAGGAAGTATACAAGGTTTCCAACCATTTAACTTTTTCCGTATACGCTGTTACTGTGAAAAAGTTGACGGAGATGTGTGAGCAAATCCACTGAAAATGGTAGCAAGCAGTAAATACAGTGGTAACGGTGATCCCTTTTTAGGCATTAACCCTATTTCAGTGCACACCAGCTATGCGATATTGCGTAGGTAGCAGGAAGGTTAGCTAATCTCTATCGGCAGCAAAGGAAGAAGCTGCGGCAAGGCAGCCTATTCACAGCGATTGTATATATTGTACGCTGTACATAAAAAGGTCATAACATATATGTCCAGACACACCTCAACACAGACCGCTGATATTTAATGCTTTTGCTATAATAATCGCTGTGATTTGTAAATAATTCCTACGGCCTCTGGCCACCATGAGTGGGTAAGTAATACGCCGTGTGTTCTGACTTTTATACAGGCAAATTGAATTGTGTTAGCACCGGATGTTGATGATATCCGTATGGCGGGATCTTGCCATGCAGCATTAATATAAATGGTTTACTCAATGCGATGTAATAATGGTTATGAACACACACGGCCAAAACCTGCAAGCGGGTGCGCGAAGGATGCAGAAACCAACACAGCAGCATGCGCACGGAGTACTGATAAGGGTAGCCCCTTGCTGGTACAGTTAGGCTTATTAAAGCGTACAATAGCTCTACCAGTAGGTTTTTATAAAATATAAGTAACGAAACCTTGTTGAGACACTTAAACTAACATGGTCACGATCTTAACCGCTTATAAGCATATCACTGGTCATACTTTACTCTGGATTGATTTATTCAGTGAGACGCTAAAAAACAACTAATTATCAATTAATCATAGTTATGCTTATTATTGATGTTGTCTACTGTGAACACATTGTCAGTGCTTGTTTTGTTATCATAATGTGCATAGTGAACTGTTGTTGGCATTGGTTTTTTAACTAGCTATCTATTTTCTATGTCAACAATGGGAGATTGATATTCGGTCTCTATGAGTACTTTGTTTGGTGACTTTCTTAATCCTGATCACGGTAATCACATTGATAACAACTTTACTAAAGTGTATCGTACTCATGATAAGCTGATTGTTATATGGGTCACAATACCGGCTTTGACTTTTCTTTTATGAAATTTTACATTACAATATTGATATTGGAAGCTATTTTAGCTATTTAGGATTATAATGAGCCAAGTTGTACCATTTGATGTCATTATCGTAGGTGCTGGTGCATCAGGGCTTATGGCGGCTATGGAATGTGGTAAGCGGGGCCGCTCGGTACTCATTCTTGAAAAATCTAAAAAACCAGGTCGTAAGATTTTAATGGCAGGTGGTGGTTATTGTAACTTTACCAATTACCACGTTGATCCAAGTTGTTTTTTGTCCCAGAATCCGCATTTTTGTAAATCGGCGTTGAGGCAATACACGCAGTGGGATTTTATTGAGTTGGTGAACAAGCATGAAATTGCATTTCATGAAAAAACCAAGGGACAGTTATTTTGTGATACCAAAGAGGGCCAGATTCTCAAATTATTATTGGCTGAATGCCAACAAAAAAACATCCGTTTGCGCTTAAGTACCAGTGTTGAAAATGTTGAAAAAATCAAAGACCACGCTTATCAACTGCGTACGACTGCCGGGACTTTTACTTGCGAGTCTTTGATTGTGGCGACTGGTGGTCTATCGATTCCATCCATGGGCTCTAGTCCATGGGGTTATCAGGTGGCAGAGCAATTTGGTCTTCCTGTACATCCTTTGCGGGCTGGCCTGGTGCCTTTGACTCTGCATGATGAGGATAAGGTGCGTCTATCTCAGCTAAGTGGTGTGTCTTTTGACACGGTGGTGCATTGTCAGGGGCAGTCTTTTCATGAGCATAGTTTGATAACGCATAGGGGCTTAAGTGGGCCTGCGATTTTGCAAATTTCATCGTATTGGCAGGCAGGGCAGGCCATTGAGATTGATTGCCTTCCTGAGATGGATATTGTGGATGTTTTGCAAAATCAAGACACCAGTCAGTTGGTGAAGACCCGACTTTCTCAGTATCTACCTAAGCGATTTTTGGATACACACGTACATGCGACTTTGTTGCAAAAGCCTTTGTGTCAATTACAGCAGAAAGAACGCTCGGCATTGGCTGATCGCATACATCGTTGGGTGATCAAGCCCAATGGTACTGAAGGCTATCGTACTGCTGAAGTTACGCTAGGTGGTGTGGATTGTGATTATTTATCTTCTAAGACCATGGAAGCCAATGCGCACAAAGGTTTGTACTTTGTGGGGGAGGTGTTGGATGTGACCGGTTGGTTGGGTGGTTACAATTTTCAGTGGGCCTGGTCGTCGGGATTTGTGGCGGGGCAGTATGCTTGAGTCGTTACAAAAATATTTCTTGAAAATATTCTAGAGGTCCCGCTTGTCATTATTTGTATTACAATTCTTCTGGTTGATTGCCTTTTTGTCAAAAAAATCAGGTCATTCATAGGGCGTTACCAAAGCAGTTTATTAATTTCTACGGCTTCTATGCCCTTGCCTCCTGTACTAGTCTATAGCCGTTTTTATTCTCTTGTGACATTAGGTCATTTGAATTGCTGCGTTATCGTGTTCAAAATTATCTCTTATAAACCTAATAAATGTTATAATGGCCTCAATATTTCCTGACCCTGCAATTTGATGTAAGCAGTTGTATCCGGATTTGT
>MDTG01209355.1_pt1 | contig 12091 bp, 13 predicted proteins | sample 811421 | NCBI WGS metagenome assembly MDTG01 (sample SAMN05326645, study PRJNA326480) | marine metagenome | isolation source: seawater | place: Pacific Ocean: South East | collected 2011 | reverse complement strand
TTAAATAAATGCTATCAGTATCTATTTAAATGCTCAGTCACTTGAGTGCTTATTAGTATTTAAGCCCCAGTTTTTGATAAATAAATGACATTAACCAAGCAGGGCCAATCATTAAAAACTGAACATCTTTTAAAAATGATGGCTTTTTACCTTCAACTTCATGGCCATAAAACTGTAATGCCCATAAAGCCACAAACCAAATACCCGCAAACCATAATAAGTAACCTGGAAAGGCTGCATTAAATGCCAGAACAGTGGCATAACAAACACCGGTAAATGCGGCCATGCCGATGGCTAAGGGCAAAGATAGGCGAACATAAAATAAAATAGCGCCTACCGACAAAACACTGGCCCAATTCAAGTGCGGGCTAATCTCAGCCATCGCGGCCGGAACGGGAATCACATAAATAGCGGCCATGACCGTCCAAAATATTTGCGGCACACAAAACCAGTGAATGCGCTTGTTGGTTTTGTTTTGGTGGCTGGATCCGTACTCATCGAGCCATTGTTGAATATTTTTTGCCATGTTGGGCCTCCTATATATGCCTGTTGTTATGGTTTTGGCAGACCTTAACAGTATCAAGGTTGAGCCATTATTCAGTGCCATAACAGGTCTATGTGATTGACCTTACAGGCCAATTAGGCCTTAATTGCAAAAAATAATGATAATAAGTCGGCTAGAACATGAAGTCAGATCATAAGCGCGTTTCAATTCATTGGGTGAAAGCCATCTTGGCAGCGGCTCAATCCTTAGGCGTAGAGCCTGATGCCATTCTTAAAGAGTTGCACCTGTCGCTGGATTTGGATGCCAATCAGCCAGCTTATTTAAGTTTGGATCAAACTCAGGACATCTGGGCAAAAGCAGAAGAAAAAAGCGGTCATGATTTTTTTGGTTTACTCATGGGCCAGCGCGTTAGGCCATCGTATTTTCATGCGGTGGGCTATGTGGCCATGACCAGTGTGAACCTGTTGCAAGCTTATGAGAATTTCAGAGCGTATATGCCACTGATCAGTGAAGGAGGGGAGCTGAGCATGTCTTACGAGCAAGACAATGTTTGGATTCGTTATACTCCTCAGCCCGATAATAAGCCCTTTAGTCGCCACCAACATGAATCCATCATGGCTTTATTGTTAGAGTTTAGTCGTTGGTTATTGGGAGATGACTCCATGGTGCCTTTAAAGGTTATGTTTCCCCATGGCACGGCAGCGGATATGACATTTTACCAGTCGGTATTTTCAGTCATTCCAAAATTCAACCAGCCTTATACGGCCATTCAATTTCCGAAAGCGTTTTTACAGCGCCCATTAAAAGAAAGTGATGCGGGCTTGCATGCTTTACACAAGGCCCATGCGGATCAAATGTTAGCCGCCCACGGCAACACCAGTTGGCGAGCAAAAGTGATTCATTGCATTGTGGCCAGTGCGCACTTTCAATTATCAAGAGAAAACGTAGCAGACAAACTGAATGTCAGTACTCGGACATTGCAGCGCCGCTTACAAGAAGAAGACACCAGCTTCTTAGATATTTTAGATGAGCAGCGTAAACAAAAAGCTAAAGAACTTATTTTTCATACCCATAAAAGCCTAAAAGAAGTGGCCTTGGAATTAGGGTTTTCAGAGTCGTCCACGTTTTATCGTGCCTGTCATCGCTGGTTTAACGATACCCCTAACGCGCTGCGAGCAAAACAGAATGAAGCGGATGGCAAGGGTTAGGCTGTCCGCTTGTTTGTTTTCTTTATTTGCTGGCTTATGACAGCTCAATATTTTGTAAAAAATTTCGAAACCATTTACTGCTGGCGTCGTTGTCATGGGTTGCATGCCAATACAGGTACACATCCACACTGCTTGTGGCAAAGGGCAGGTCAATCAGTTCAATGTCGCTAAAACGCTCAGCTAATAACTGGCCATAACGCTTTGGCATGGTCAGCCATAAATCGCTGCTAGCCACCACTTGGGATGCGGCAAAATAATGCTGACAGCGTAAAGCAATGTCACGTTTTAAGCCTAATGCGCTCAGCGCATAGTCCACCAGACTTGGGCCAGAAGGGCGAGAGCTCACTACAATATGCTGGGCATTAAGGTAGTCATCTTGGCTCATCTCTCCGCTTTGGTTGCCATTGGCGCGACGCAATACCACCAGTTCATCTTCAATTAATTTTTGCTGTTTAATGCTTGCAGGGCTCGGCCTTAATACATCCAATGCAAAATCCCATTCGCCACTGGCCAGCTTGGCATCCAGACTTTTTCGTTCCATGGTGACACTGGCCACGGCGATATTTGGCCCAATGTCGTTTATTTGTTTCACCAAGGGGGGCAGGAGTGTGGCTTCAATGACATCACGCATGGCCAGAGTAAACGTCTTGTTGGCTTGGGTCGGGTCGAATCCATGGGCATGTTGCATGGCTTGGTTAAGCTGGGCCAGAGCGCTTTGAATCTCGGGCAGTAAGTTTTGCGCCAGGGGAGTAGGGCGCATTTTATGGCCGTGGCGAATAAAAAGTGGGTCGTCTAGGCGGTCTCTTAAACGCCCAAGTGCATGGCTTATGGCCGGTTGTGTGAGGTTTAGGCGAGCGGCGGCGCGGGTTAAGCTGCCTTCGCTGTAAATGGCTTCAAACACGGTGAATAAATTTAAATCAATTTTCATTCTTCAATTGGCAGGTTTTGACTGCCAGCCCCATGAGTTATGGCTGATTTTTACTATTAATAACATTAATAAATAAAAATTCAAAATATTCATTAGATTTATACATGGTAGGGTCTTAATGTAGAGGTATAGAAACGAGCCGAATAAGGACACCGCAATGGACTTTAATCCTTCCCCTCAAGGGGCTGAGCTGCTGAAAAAGGTCACCGATTTTGTAAACAATGAAATCATACCGATTCAAGATGCTTATTATGAAGAGTTACGAGCCCTTGAGAACCGTTGGGTGGTACTGCCTGTCATTGAAGAGCTTAAAGCCAAAGCAAAAGCCCAAGGTTTATGGAATTTATTCTTACCAAAAAGTGAATATGGCGCCGGTGTCAGTAACAGTGATTACGCCATGATGGCCGAGCAAATGGGTCGCAGTTTTATTGCCCCCGAAATTTTTAACTGTAATGCGCCAGATACTGGCAACATGGAAGTATTGGTTCATTACGGCTCTGAAGAACAAAAGCAGCAGTGGTTAATGCCGTTATTGGAAGGCAAGATTCGCAGTGCATTTTGCATGACAGAACCTGATGTGGCATCAAGCGATGCCACCAACATGGCCGCCACGGCGATAATGGATGGTGATGAAGTCGTATTGAATGGTCGTAAATGGTGGAGTACCGGTATTGGCCACCCAGATTGTAAAGTCCTTATTTTTATGGGCCTCACTAACCCTGATGCGCCAAAACATGCTCAGCATTCTATGGTGCTGGTGCCAGCGGATGCTGAAGGTGTGAAAATTGAGCGCATGCTGCCCGTGTTTGGTGAATACGATGAACCTTATGGTCATGGTGAAGTGAGCTTTGATAATGTGCGCTTACCAAAAAGTGCCGTTATAAAAGGCCCAGGTGCAGGTTTTGAAATTGCCCAAGGCCGTTTAGGGCCCGGTCGTGTGCATCATTGCATGCGTGCCATTGGCGCTGCTGAGCGCACATTGGAGCTTATGATTAACCGTGGTATTTCCCGTGAAGCCTTTGGTAAGCCCATTATTAATTTAGGCGGTAACCGTGACATTGTTGCCAATGCCCGTATGGCCATTGAGCAGGCCCGTTTGTTAACGCTAAAGTGTGCATGGTTACTGGATACAAAAGGCATCATTGGTGCGCTGAGTGAAGTATCACAAATTAAGGTGGTTGTGCCTAACATGCTGCAAACCATTGCCGACCAAGCGATTCAAATGCATGGCGGTGCAGGTGTGAGTGACGAGTACTTACTAACCGGTATTTTTGCTTATGCCCGCTGCTTGCGTTTGGCCGATGGCCCAGATGAAGTTCACCGCGGCATGGTGGCAAAGTGGGAAATGAAAAAGTACGCTCAAGCAATTAAAAACCAAGCAAAATAAGAAAAGGTGCATCATGAAAAAAATCGTTATTACAGGTGCGGCCAGTGGTTTAGGTGAAGCACTTGCAAAGCATTATGCAAAACAGGGCTGGGCGGTTTGCGTGGCCGATATTCAAGAAGAAGCGGGTCAAGCATTAGCGCAACAACTTGCTTCTGCCCACGGCACAGATTGCTTCTTTCATTCACTGGATGTGACCAGCGAAAGCCAATGGCAAGATCTCTACAATGCTGTAGCGGCTCGATGGAAAGGGGTGGATGCCTTAATTAATAATGCCGGTGTGGCGTCCAGTGGTGATATCGACGACCTACCACTGAAAGATTTCCAATGGACCATTGATGTTAACCTAATGGGGGTAGTGAAAGGCTGTTATTTCTTTACACCGATGCTGAAAAAACAGGGCGGTTACATTATCAATGTGGCGTCCATGGCTGGTTTAATTCATGTGCCAGGCATGTCTGCTTATAACGTATCTAAGGCGGCGGTAGTAGCTTTGAGTGAAACCCTTTGCGCGGAGCTTGAAAGTTACAATATTAAAGTGTCGGTATTGTGCCCAGCGTTTTTCCAAACCAACCTTACAAAAAATATGCGTGCAACTCATTCAGCGGGAATTAAAGTCGCTAATCGTTTGATGGAAAATTCATCCGTGACTGCAGACGACATTGCTGCGCAAGTCTTTACGGATTCAGCGGCCGGGAAATTTCATATTTTAACGCATAAGCGTGAAAATATGTTTTGGCGATTAAAGCGTTTTCTTCCGAAAGCGTATATGAACCTTATGAAAAAAACTGGTGAAAAAATGCATAAAAAAATGACGGAGAAATCAGCATGAGTCTAGAAGATCAAGCCGGTACGATTCGCCAAGGTGAAGAGTTAGATAATGCCGCCGTTAAGCAGTTTTTAACTCAGCACATTGAACATGCTGAAGGGGAATTGGTTATTACCCAGTTTCCAGGTGGTGCCAGTAACTTAACTTACCAGCTAGCCATAGCAGGGCAAGAGTATATTCTTCGTCGCCCACCGTTTGGCAAAATTGCAAAAAGCGCCCACGATATGTTGCGCGAAGCGAATATCATTGATGCATTAAAACCTGTGTATCAATATGTGCCTAACATCATTGCCAAATGTGACGACCACTCTGTGCTGGGTTGTGATTTTTACATCATGGAAAAATTAACCGGCATTATTCCACGTCAAAATATGCCTAAAGAATTACAAATAAGCGAAGCGGATACGCGCAGCTTATGTATTAATGTGATTGATAAGTTAATTGAATTGCATCAGGTTGATATTAAAAAAACCGGCCTAGATAAGCTGGGTAAAGGCGAAGGGTATGTGGCCCGTCAAATTAACGGTTGGAGTGATCGTTACGTAAAAGCCAAAACCGATGACGCAACGGATTTTAAAGTGGTTATGGATTGGCTAAAAACCAATATGCCAGACGATGCGGGCCAATGCCTCATTCATAATGACTTTCGTTTAGATAACGTGGTGCTTGAAACACAAAATCCATTAAATGTTATTGGTGTGCTGGACTGGGAAATGGCCACCATAGGTGACCCATTAATGGATCTTGGCAACAGCTTAGCTTACTGGGTTGAAGCCGATGATGAACCTCAGTTTCAAATGATGCGTCGTCAACCTACCCATTTACCCGGCATGTTGACCCGTAAAGAAGTGGTCGCCTACTACCTAGAAAAAACCGGTCGAAGTCTTGATTCTTTTGTCTTTTATGAGGTGTATGGTTTATTTCGTTTAGCGGTAATTATTCAGCAAATTTACTACCGTTATTATCATGGTCAAACCCAAGACAAACGCTTTGCAGGGTTTGCTCATGCGGCACGTTACCTTGAAACACGCTGCTTGCGCTTAATCAAAGGCGAAGGGTAGGCACGTGGCTGAGTTATATTTAATTCGCCATGGGCAAGCTAGCTTTGGTCAAGAGAATTATGATGCACTGTCTGAGCTGGGTGCCTTGCAGGCACAAACGTTAGGGCAGTCGTTGGCAAATCTGATTAAACCCACGCAATTAATTTGTGGCTCACTGAATCGTCAACAACAAACCATGGATCACATGCTGGCGGGCTTTGAAGCAGCCGCTGGCAAAACGTTAGGCCTACCTGTCCAGGTTAACCCTGCGTTTAATGAATTTGATCATGAAAATGTTTTGCAAGTTTTTAACCCTGATTTTAAAAATCGTGAGTTTATGGCCAAGCAAATTCTGTCTCAAAAAGAGCCAGAGAAAGTGTTCCATAAACTGTATCGCCAAGCCGTGTTTAAATGGCTTGAGGATCGGTCAGGGCAATATGATGAAACCTTTGAGGACTTCCACCAACGTGTGAATCAGGGCGTTGATAGCATTATCAAAAATGCCAACCGCCAAGAGTGTGTGGTGGTGGTGAGTTCAGCCGGTGCAATTTCCATGTGCGTGCAACAAGTACTCGGAATTAGCCCCATTAAAGCGTTTGAGCTAAACGAAATGATGGCTAATACAGCGATTACACGTTTGGTGTTCAATGAAGTGGGGGATTTAAATATGTCCTATTTTAATAATTATCAGCATTTATCTTTGGCCGATACCAAGGTCACGTATCGCTAAATAAAAATAAGGAGAGCAGTATGTCTACAGAGCTATTTAATTTAACCGGTAAAGTTGCCCTTGTAACGGGCGCAAGTCGTGGTATTGGTGAAAGCATTGCCAAACTACTAGCAGAGCAAGGCGCTCATGTCATTGTATCTAGCCGTAAACTGGATGGTTGCCAGCGTGTTGTTGATGAAATCAAACAAGCGGGTCACAGTGCACAAGCGATTGCTTGTCACATTGGTGAAATGGATCAAATTAGCGCAACATTTGAGCAAATTAAAAGCGAACACGGCAAGTTAGATATCTTGGTGAACAACGCTGCCGCTAATCCATATTTTGGCCATATTTTAGATACGGATGTTACTGCTTTCCAAAAAACCACTGATGTGAATATTCGTGGTTATTTCTTCATGTGCGTTGAAGGTGGCAAGTTAATGAAAGCCAATGGCGGTGGTAGCATTATTAATGTGGCATCTGTAAATGGTGTGATTCCTGGCTCACTGCAGGGCATTTACAGTATTACCAAGGCATCTGTTATTTCCATGACTAAAGCGTTCGCGAAAGAATGCGCACAAATGGGAATCCGTGTGAATGCGTTATTACCAGGCGCTACGGATACAAAATTTGCTGCCACTTTGGTTAAAAATCCTGCGATTTTAGAAAAAGCCCTTGAGCACATTCCAATGAATCGCATTGCAGAGCCAGATGAAATGGCCGGTACAGTATTGTATCTAGCCAGTGATGCTTCAAGTTATACGACCGGCGCATGCATTAATGTTGACGGTGGATATTTGTTGGCTTAATGGTCAACAAATTTACAAGGTGAGTGTGCAATTTTTAAAAAATTTAATAATTGCCCAATGAATATAAATTAAATATTCATGACCTGTTTAAAGCGCTGAATGAAGATAGCCCGTTTCTTCATTCAGCGCTTTTTTTATGCGCAAAAAATGTTACCTTGTTAGCACAATAATAAATATAAGGATCACTTTAATGAAAAAAGTATTGGCCGGTGTTGGGGTCGTGTTAGTTGCTTATTTGGCTGTATGGCCTGTTGCCATTGATCCAGTAGCTTGGAATGCTCCTGATGATCAGGGATATACGGGGCCTTTTTCTCAAAATCAGCAACTGAGCCAAATAAATCGCATTGAATTAAACGGGGATATAGGCCCTGAAGATTTGGCAGTTGATCAGAAAGGTCGGGTGTATTTTTCATTATTAAGTGGTGATATTAAATTCTTAGATGAAACAGGTCAGATAAAAGACTGGGTGAATACCGGTGGTCGACCTTTGGGGATTGAATTTGATCAGCAGGGTAATTTACTGGTTGCAGATGCGTTTAAAGGCCTGCTGAGTGTTTCACCCGAAGGGAAAGTTACCACCTTAGTGGATTCCATTGATGGTGAGGCCATTAAGTATGCTGATGACGTGGATGTTGCGGCGAACGGTAATATCTATTTCTCAGACGCCTCTTCAAAGTTTCATGCCCAAGTCCATGGTACCTATGAAGCCAGTTTATTAGATATCAATGAACATGGCGGCCACGGTCGCATCATTGAATATAACCCAAAAACCAAGGTGGCAACCGTTTTAGCCCGCGATATCAACTTTGCCAACGGTGTGGCACTCAGTCACGACGAGCAATATGTTTTGTTTAATGAAACGGGTACCTACCGAGTGTTACGTCTGGCTTTAATGGGTGAGCGCCGAGGCACTGTTGAAGTGGTAATCGATAACTTGCCAGGCTTCCCTGATAATATTGCCCGCGGTAATCACGGGGTGTATTGGTTGGGTTTAGTTAGCCCTCGTAGTAAGCCATTGGATATGATGTCTAATTCACCTGGCCTGCGAAAAATGACTCAGCGACTACCTGCCTTTATGCGACCACAAGCGCAAAACTTCGGTCATATTGTAGCCATTAACGATGCAGGTGAAGTGGTCTTTAACTTGCAAGACCCCCTAGGTATGTACGGCCAAACCACAGGTGCATTTGAAGTAGGCGATAAATTGTATGTGAGTAGCTTGCATGAGACAGCGTTAGGTGTAACGCAAAATATTAACCTTAAGCCGGGTAAAACTTTAAACGTAAATCAAGACCGTTAACTGTTTGTCATAGAACTGACATGTTTCATGGTTACTGTCTTCAAAAAGGACTTAGCCATGAAACCACAACTAAATATTTTTTTACTGACCTCATCTTTATTTCTAAGCGCACAGGCTTTTTCTCAGGATGCCATCGACATCGATGAGGCTGAACTTAAAAAGCTGGCGACACAATATAACGTAGCACTTCCTGTATTAGAGGACTTTGTGCAAAGTTATAATTTCAAATGCCCACAAGAACTATCTACAGTTAAATTGGTAAATGTACTGAACTCAACCGAAGAAGATACCGAACTTGCGGTGATGATCGAAGCGGATCGTTTACAGTGGCGTGATATCTATGTGGAGGCACGTTCAGGTATCAGCTGTCTCGATGCGGGAATGGTATCAAAAGGTTATTAGTTTTTTACCCAAATATTATTTGGGTAAATGATCTTTAATGATTTCGTATAGGGCAGGGCGACCATTGGCAATTTCTTCATTGCTCAGGCCTTCAAGAGAATGAGGGTACTTTAGCCACGCTTCTGTTTCGTGAATGTAGTAGTCCGGCACGCGCCCTGTTTTGTTGCGTGATGGTTTATAATAGGGCACAGCAACGCGCACATCTTTTGGCATATTCAAACGCGTACGACGTTGTAATTCATCAATGATCGCCTCAATTGAGCGACCCGTATCAAACACATCATCTACAATCAGTAAGCTGTCATCGTGGTGAATGTTTTTCATTAAATAGTTTAAACCATGCACTTTTACTTCTCTTGATTGCATGTCGATGCCAGCAGCATAAGACGAAGTGCGTATGGCAATATTATCGGTTTCAACCCCGTGATAGGCTAAAAACTCTTGCACCGCGATGCCCACCGGCGCACCGCCGCGCCACACGGCAATCATGAAAGTAGGGCGAAAACCAGATGCCAATACTTGAGACGCAAGGGCAAACGAATCCTCAAGTAAACCTTGTGCGCTTAAGTATTGTTTTTCACTCATGGTGTGTCCTATTTAAGGTGCCTGACTGGGTAAAGCATAGCCCACGTACTAAACTGTCTATTGAGATTCAATTTAGGCTATGGCCTAATTAAAAGCTGACCGCGTGGTCACTTTTATACTATAGGCTGATTCAATCACTTGTCAGCGCTGGAGGCAAGATGGAAAAGCGTTTTTTAGATGAAGAGAGCTTAATACAAGATGCTTTTCGCTTAGGCGTACAAATTTTAGAAAGCGGATTTCGGCCCACATTTATCGTTGGTTTGTGGCGTGGTGGCAGCTCCGTGGGCATTTATGTGCAAGAATGTTTGCAAACATTGGGTGTCAAAACCGATCACATTTCTCTGCGCACCTCATATAAAGGTCAGCCAGCTTATCAAAATATGGTGGATAATCCGTCGGATATTCGCGTGCATGGCACGCAATACTTGGTTGAAAATTTAAACGCCGATGATGGTTTGTTAATTGTTGATGATGTGTTTAGTACCGGACAAAATATCTCAGCGGTTTTACGCCGCTTAGAAAAACACTTAAAGCGTAATTTACCAACGGACATCCGTATCGCCACCCTGTATCAAAAACCCAGTATGAACCAAACTGAGATTAAACCGGATTTCTGTTTGCATGAAACCGATGACTGGCTGGTGTTTCCTTATGAGCTCGCCGGTTTATCCGTTGACGAAATCGCACAATATAAACCTCACGTTTCTCCCTTGTTGCAAGCCGAGCTTTTAAAATAAAAAATGGGCCATTGGCCCATTTTTTATTAATTTATTTGCACGCTTACGGTAAAGGTAAACTCTGAGTTTGTTCAAATGCCATCTGGGTGATCACCCACTCACCTTGAGTGCGCTCTAACTTCACAAGCACAGGCAGCTGCCCTGTTTCACCTTGTACATTTAAAATTAACTGTGCAGAGCCTTCATCGTTCACAATAGAAATCTGACTATTGCCATCCACATGGATAATCTCTACTGGGCCAATTAATTGTTCGATGGCCTCTTGTTCAAAAATAGCTTGCTCCGCCACTTCATAAGCGTTGGATTGCTTAACCAAGTATTGAGAGAGCGCCATAAAACCTTCTTGCGAAACATTAATGCTTGGCAAGTTAGGGGTGAATAAGTAAAAACACACAATCAACAGCGCCGCCATTCCCCGTTTAGAGCCGCTGATGCTTGGGTCTCTTTTCACTTGTGTGCTGGCAAGATAATCCCCAATGCGGCGCTTATTTGAGTTCATGATCATCACAATGGCTTCAATCGGCCAAGCAAATAAACTGAGATTACGAACAAACTGCTTTAACACGCCAGCCGGCTTGTCATCCACCTGATAGGCCCGAATCCCCATTAATAATTTTCCTGGGCCTAAACCCTTGTAGGTATCTTTTGCTGCAAACACAGACACGCCCAATAACCAAATGCCAATTTGTACACTTATGCTGTGCAGTGCTGGGGTATCCAGTGGGGTTTCTAAAACCGCAAATACAAAATAAGTCGTCAGTGATGTGAGGTAGCCGAATAATAAAAAGTCTACGGCAAAAGCAAGAATACGACGTTTACGTGAAGCAACTAAAATGGACATAACAATTTCCAACTAAAAAACTAAGGGCATGGTAGCGGAATTCGGTTTTTAAATCAGCGCTGGGCAGCGGGTTATCGTTTTTGATGATGGGCCATTTTTGTATGAATCAAAGATTAGTGTTGTATTCTAAATGATATGCATTATCATTCGCATCTAGATATTACTTGATTTGTCCTTCTTATGAAAAATGCTCAAAAAACAACCTTGCTTGCTCTATTCGCATTTTTAGCAGCAGATGCTTTCGCCTACGAACTGGATTCGGTGGTCACCACCGGCACCCGTACCCCCATGTTATTGAAGGATTCGCCGGTGCCTATTGATGTGGTTACCGCCGAACAGCTTTCTGTGGTGAGCTCGGGGACCTTATCTGAAGCGTTAAACTTTATTCCCGGTGTGAGCGTTAATCGCAGTACAAAAGATGGCTATAACGTGCAGATGCAAGGGTTCGACGGGGATCATGTATTGGTGTTATTAAATGGCCAGCGCTTGGTGTCACCCACGGGCTCCAGTGTGGATTTAGACCAGATCAATGCACAGGATGTTGAGCGTATTGAAATATTAAAAGGCGCCGCTTCTGTCATGTATGGCAGCTCTGCCATGGGCGGCGTCATGAACATTATTACCAAGCCCATTGAAACCAATACCAACCGAATAAGTTACGAAGTGGGCAGCTTTACCAATAATGCCATCAGCGAAGACCCACTTGAGCACCGCGTCGCCTTAACCTCAGCCATGACCAATTCGCAATACAGTGGGCGTATTAACTATCAGTTTATTGATCGCCCAGGTTTTAAATATGACGACAGCCAAAAAG
>MDTG01393650.1_pt1 | contig 12092 bp, 9 predicted proteins | sample 811421 | NCBI WGS metagenome assembly MDTG01 (sample SAMN05326645, study PRJNA326480) | marine metagenome | isolation source: seawater | place: Pacific Ocean: South East | collected 2011 | reverse complement strand
TCTGCATCTACTTGTTCATTTGCAAGAACAGTTTGATCAATTGGATCCCAATTAACTGTAGCTTTTTTCTGATATGCAAGATTATTTTTATGTAATTGATTAAATATATATTGCGTCCATTTATAGTAATTTTCTTTGCAGGTCGTAACTTCTTTAGACCAATCTATTGATAATCCCAGTCGATCTAATTGATATCTCATTTGGGAAATATTTTTGTCTGTCCATGTTGATGGATTTGTTTTCCTTTCAATTGCAGCATTTTCAGCTGGTAAACCGAATGCATCCCACCCCATTGGATGTAAGACATTAAAGCCCTGCATTCTTTTATATCTTGCTAGTACATCTGTAATGACATAATTTCTAACGTGACCCATATGGAGGGTACCCGAAGGATATGGGAACATCGATAGGGCATAAAAAGTATTCTCTTTATTAACTTCAGTACTGGTTTTGTAAAGTCCATTTTGATTCCATACATTTTGCCAATAAGCTTCAATTTTTTTATGGTCGTATCTATGGTTGATTACTTCTGAAGTAGTATTATTCAAGGAACATCTCCTTCACTAGTGGATTTACCTATCAGATAATGTTCTCATAAATTGATGCCAAAAATGCAAATAGTTCAGAAATTACGACTAAGAACACATAAATTACTAAGAAAATAATAATTATTATAATAAAATCATGAAAATTAAATTTAAGAAATATCAGGGTCTTGGAAATGATTTCATCATCTTTGATGCCCGTAGAACTAATCTTGAAGATCTATTCTCATTAAATAAAGATAATATTATTCAGCGACTTTGTGAAAGGAATTTCGGCATCGGTGCTGATGGGATTATTCTTATCTTAGATTCGAATAAAAAATGTTTTGTTCGTATGAAAATCTATAATTCTGACGGCTCTGAAGCTGAGATGTGTGGTAACGGTATTAGATGCTTAATCGCTTTTCTCCATGATAACAATGAAGTCAAAGGGCTATTAGATATTCCTATTGAAACAAAGGCTGGTATTATTTCAACTTCATTCAATGGAAATGAAAATATTAAGGTGAATATGGGTAATCCTATTCTAAATCCAGAATTGATTCCAACTAATTTGTTAACCGACGAATCAGGTATTCCAAATGGAAATATAAAACTGAATGATCAATATTTCACAATTTATGCAGTTAGTATGGGTAATCCACATATGATTTTATTTGTAAATGATATTAATAATATTCCATTTGCAGATTGGGGCAGATATCTAGAAAAACATTCATCATTTCCCAATTATACTAATGTTCATTTTGTCGAATTAATTGATAATTTAAATATTAAAGTTAGAGTTTGGGAAAGAGGCTGTGGAGCAACATTGGCTTGTGGAACTGGAGCTTGTGCTTGTCTTGTAATAACTTCGAAGCTTGGCAAAACATCAAACAAGGCGAATGTTCATTTGCCAGGGGGGGGGTTAGTTATTGAGTGGCCTAATCAAATCGGGCCAGTTTATATGCAAGGTCCCGCTCTATTCACATTTAATGGCGAAATAGACCTATAGATAGAATTTTTAAACTATGAACAATATTTATATAGATGCCTCTGCTACAACTCCACCACATATTGAAGTCGTAAACAAAATCAAGGATATTCAATTAGCTTGTTGGGGGAATCCCTCAAGTATTCACCATTTTGGCGTTATTGCTAGAGAAGTTGTTGAAAGATCTCGATTTTCGATCGCAAATAATTTTAAAGCTGAACCAGATGAAATTATTTTCACATCTGGAGCTACAGAATCTAATAGTATAGCTATTAAAGGTATATGTAATAAAATTGACAAAGGTAGAATTGTTATAAGTAACGTTGAACATCCTTCTATTAATAATATTACTAATCATTTGCGAAATGATGGTTGGGATATTAAATACTGGCCTGTCGATAATCAGGGAATTATAAAAATTGATCTGCTAGAAGAAATGTTATCGCCACCAACAAAATTGGTCTCTATTATTTGGGGCCAAAGTGAGATTGGTTCAGTTCAACCTATCAATCTTATTGGTAAGGAATGTAAAAGAAGAAATATAATATTTCATACAGATGCAACACAAGTACTTCCCTCTGGTCTCATTGATTGGAATCATTTAAATATTGATATTCTTAGTGCTTCCGCTCATAAACTTCAAGGCCCTAAAGGCATTGGTTTGTTAATGGTAAGGAAAAATTATAAGGATTTATTGTCTAATTCATTATATGAATCTCAAGAAGCCTCTATTAGGCCTGGAACAGAATCCGTTCCACTTATTGCTGGATTTGCATTGGCTATCAATCTACTTAACGAATATATAATTGTTAATGACAATCAAACAATATTTCCTGTAAATAAGGTTTCTGAAATGACTTCTATTTTAAAAAGTAAGTTGATAAGCAATAAACAACTTACTTTTATTGGACATAATGATAAAAGGCTGCCTAATATTCTCTCATTTGTGTGTCATACAGAATCAATGATGCCAATAAAAGGTAGAGATATAGTCCGCGAGTTATCAAAAAAAGGTGTTTATACAAGTAGCGGAAGTGCTTGCTCATCATCTAATCAAGGAGCAAACCCAATACTTGTAGCAATTAATGTTGAGAAATCACTTCAAGAAAGTGGATTAAGAATTAGTCTTGGACCTTGGATCAATTTTAATGATATTAATTCATTATCAAATATAATATCAGAATCATTGTATTCACTACAAGTTAGAAAAAATTGAGTCAAATGAACAATAAGCTACCTTCTGATCTTAAAGAGGCAGAGGAAAATTTATATCAATCAATACAATGTTATTTATTGGATAATTCCGAAAAGTCTTTTCTTTCAATATCACTTAAATTCGAAGGACTTAGAATTAATCCTATTATCTTTAGACTATCTAATAAACTTAGCAAAATCAAATTCGACAATATTTTATTATGGGCGGATGCAGGTGGAGCTGCCTTAGCTAAAAGAGATTATCCCGAATTGTCTAATAAGATATTTACATTTAAGGAATATCTTGATTCTTCTAAACATCTTAATTCTATTTTATTGGTTTGTTCACCACAACCATATGATATTGAGATGTTTGAAGATGTCTGTTCACATGGTGATTCTACTGTGATAATGATTAACGGTAAGTTAGAAGATCCTATCGTCGGCATAGGTAGTGTTGGTCGAGATATGAGAAAAAGATTTGCTGACAAATGGAAAACTATATATTATATACAACCATTATCAATGGGAGCATTGCTAAGAAAATATCCCTCTAATTGGGAACTCTTTAAGTTGCAATCTAATGGTTATAAATTTTGTAATTCATTTGAAAAAAGACCTGATGATGAAACTATAATTCTTAATTTATAGTCAATGAAAAGAAAAATATCAATATATTTTTGCTTTTTTTTGATTTTCATAAACATACCTAATGGTAATTTATTTAAAATATATTCATACATAAGACAAAGAATATTGATTGGTACAATCAAACCTGAAGTAAAAAATATTTGTTTCCCTTTGCAATATAAAATAGAGAATTATATATCTAATTATAGAAAGAATATTAGTATTAGCTTATTAAATACCAATGGAGAATTTATTGTTGATATAAATGGTGATTTAGCTAGAATACCTGCATCAAATCAAAAAATATTATCAAGTGCTTTCTCATTAGATAATTTAGGTCCTTATTATACTCTTAATACTTATTTAAAACTCTTATCTGAAGGTGAGTTATATATCGATGCCTCTGGAGACCCTGATTTTGATATAAATCAACTTAGAAAATTAATTAGTGTCTTAAAGAAAAGAAATACCAATCCAGGACAAAATATTCCCATTATTATCAAAAACGAGAATCCCAAGCAATGGTGGCCTTCTAGTTGGTCTTTATCTGATAGAAAGGAAGTATATGGAGCTCCTATTAGTAGGTATTCAATCGCAAGTAATACAAGTGTTAAGGCTTCTACTAATCCAGTAATGAACTTTTCTGATGAGGTGAAAACTGCATTGCGTAATAAGAATATATCTAATAAATATTATATCAAGAAAGTTAGTCATGCTTATCCTGTCGATTATATTGCTACTTTAAACACTATAAGCTCAGCTCCTTTATATGTATTGTTAAACCTAATTAACTCAGAAAGTCATAATTTCACTTCTGAAGTTGTATTTAGACATTCATTAGATAATTGGTCTCATGATTTTCCAAATAGAAAATATAGCAATTGGTTAAAAAAGCAAAATTTTAATTCTAATAAATTTGTATTGCAGGATGCAAGTGGTCTATCAAGAGATAACAAAGTTACAACATTTGGTTTGTCACAATTTTTACGAAGAATGAAATTTAATAGATATAGTAATTATTATTTTTCCTCTTTCTCAATTTTAGGAGTTAGAGGTTCTTTATCAAAAGTTAATGCCCCTATAAATCTTAATGGGAATATATTGGCTAAATCTGGGACACTTAATAATGTAAAATCAGTTAGTGGTATAATATTAGATAAAAATCTTATTTTTAGTATTATTGTTAATAATATGGATAATTCGTTGAAATCTATTATTGAAATATTATCAATGATAGATAAAGATAAAAGTTGTAGTTAATTATTATTTTATTTCATTTAAATGTAAAAGATCAGCAGCAATGAATTCTGGAACCATATGACGAATTTCACCACCAAATCTTGCAACTTCTTTCACTACTGAACTACTTAAAAAACTATGGTGCGTTTCTGTTGCTAAAAAAATTGTTTCGTATTGATTATTTAATGATCTGTTTGTATGAGCAACCTGCAATTCATATTCAAAATCACTCATAGCTCTTAACCCTCTCAAAATAAGATCTGCATTGTATTTACTTGCACAATCAACTGTAAGTCCTTTAAACGAAATGGTTGTACATCCTGGAATTTCTCTAGTAGCATTTTTAATTTGTTCAATCCTTCTGTCTATTGAGAAAGTTGCCTTTTTGGTGGGATTTTCTAATACGGCAATAATAACTTCGCCAAATAAATCACAACCTCTTTGAATTAGATCAAGGTGCCCAAAGGTTAATGGGTCGAAACTTCCCGGATAAAGCGCCTTCATGGTTTTTTAACTTTAAAAAAGTCCATTTCTTTCATAGAATCGCATATTGATAAAGTTATCAAAGCGCATGACTCTAAATCAGGATGCCAAAAAAGTCCTACTACGCAAAATCCCACATGGATTATTTATCTGTGCTGTTAGAGAAGGAGATGAAATTAATGGTTTTACAGCCAGCTGGGTAACTCAGGGTTCCTTTGCCCCTCCACTGGTTGTTATGGCTGTAAGAGCCGATGGGTCTAGTCATGGAATAATTCAAAGAACCAAAAAGTTCTCTTTAAATGTGTTGAGAGAAGATCAAAAGGATCTTGCCGCTGTTTTCTTTAAACCTCAAAAAGGGTTAGGTGGAAGATTTGAGGCTTGTAAATTTACTTTTGGTGAACTAGGAATGCCTTTAATTGAAGATGTTATTGGAGGGGTAGAATGTGAAGTGATTAGTGGAGTTGAACATGGAGACCACACAGTATTTGTCGCTGAAGTTAAAAGTGCAGTCTTGAATAAAGATGGTCCTGCCTTAAATTTAGCTAGCACAGGTTGGAATTATGGTGGTTGATTTAATGAGCAAAGAACGGTGGAATTAACACCGTTAATAAATGACAATTCAAGATTATCTAAATTATTGAAGGATATACCAAATGATCCTGGATGCTATTTGATGAAGGATAGTGAGGATAGATTGCTATATGTTGGAAAGTCCAAAACGTTAAGAAATAGAGTACGAAGTTATTTTCGTTCTGCTAATGAATTACGTCCTAGGATGTCGCTAATGGTTAGACAAATTGTTGATATTGAATTAATAATCACAGATACTGAAAGTGAAGCATTAACACTTGAGTCTAATTTAATTAAATCAAACCAACCCTATTTTAATGTATTATTAAAAGATGATAAAAAATATCCATATATTTGCATTACTTGGAGTGATAAATATCCTAGGATTTTTTTAACAAGGAAAAGGCGCCAAAGAAAATTAAAAGATAAATATTATGGACCATATGTGGATGTATATTTGCTCAGGCAAACTCTATTTAGTATTAAAAAACTATTCCCACTTAGACAACGACGAATTCCATTATATAAGGACAGAACTTGTCTTAACTATTCTATTAGCAGATGTCCAGGTGTCTGTCAGGAAAAAATTAGTTCAGACGATTATCGTAATACTTTAAAAAGAGTAGAAATGATTTTTCAAGGCAGAACAGAAGAATTAAGAATATTATTAGAAAATCAGATGAATTCATATTCAGAAGCATTGAAATTTGAAGAAGCCGGATTAGTTAGAGATCAGATTAAAGGTATAAATCGATTATATGAATCTCAGAAGATGATCATTCCTGATTCATCTATTTGTAGAGATATAATTGCATTAGCAACTGAAGAAAATATTAGCTCTATTCAAATTTTTCAAATGCGATCAGGAAAATTAATTGGAAGACTAGGTTATTTTTCTGATAAAAACAATTTAACAGATTCACAAATATTACAACAAGTTATTGAGAATCATTATTCTAATGTGGATCCAGTAGAAATACCTTCAGAAATATTAGTTCAACATAAGTTAGTTAATAATAATTTAATTTCAGACTGGCTAAGTGAAATAAAAAATCAAAAGGTAAATATCAATGTTCCAGTAAGATCAACAAAAGCTGAAATAATTAGACTTGTTGAAAAAAATGCAAATTTAGAATTACAGCGTCTAAGGCAATCACAGGATAAAAAATTAATTGAATTAGATGATCTAACTAATATATTGGACTTAGAAAAAATTCCTAAAAGAATCGAATGTTATGATATTAGTCATATACAAGGAAGTGATGCTGTAGCTTCTCAAGTTGTTTTTATTGATGGAATTCCTGCCAGGCAACATTACAGAAAATATAAAATTAAAAGTACAAATATAAAACTTGGACATAGTGATGACTTTGAATCAATGTCTGAGGTTATAAATAGAAGATTTAGAAGATGGGCACGTTATAAAGAAGAAGGCGGAGACATTAATTCATTAATCAATAAGGATATAAGTGTTCTTGATAAGCTTAATTTAAATGATTGGCCTGATTTAGTTGTTATAGATGGAGGAAAAGGTCAATTAAGTTCTGTCTTATCAGCTCTTGAGGAGTTAAAACTTGATCAATACGTAAATTTGATATCTTTAGCGAAGAAGAATGAAGAGGTCTTTATCCCTTTTGTTAAGAAACCATTGGATACTGAACCAAACCAACCAGGAATGCTTTTACTTAGAAGACTTAGAGATGAAGCTCATAGATTTGCGATTACATTTCACAGACAAAAAAGAAGTCAACGCATGAAACGTTCTCAATTAAATTTGATTCCAGGATTGGGACCAAAAAGAATAAAATTATTGTTAGAACATTTTAGATCTATCGAGGCAATTCAAATGGCCTCACTTTCAGAACTTTCTTCTACCCCTGGCTTAGGTAAATCAACAGCTGTTGTTATTAGAAACTATTTTCATCCAGACTCTAATGAATAAATGCAATAAGGATAAATTGATTAGTTTAGTTAAGACTATTGATAGAGATAGTTGTCCTAAATCTATCAACTTACATATGCATTCCACTTTTAGTGATGGAAGTCTTTCACCTATACAAATCTATAATCAAGCTATTGACTTAAAAATCAAACATTTTGCTATTACTGATCATCATTCAGTTCAGGCATATTTAGATTTAAGTAATAATTCTGACTCTTCTTTTTTACATAAATCTTTCCCTACAAAATTATGGACTGGAATAGAAATTACCTGCTTATTAAAAAACTGTTTAGTTCATGTCTTAGGTCTAGGTTTTGATCCTAGATCAAAATATTTATCACCTTATGTAAAAAATAAATCTGCTATTGGTAATGAATTATTAGCCGTCAATGTCGTTGATGCTATACATAAAGCAAATGGTATCGCCGTTTTGGCACATCCTGCTCGATATAAAATTTCATTTGATATTCTAATTAACGAAGCCTCCAAACTTGAATTTGATGCTGTTGAAACTTGGTATAATTATGAAAGAGCTAATAAATGGATTCCATCTGAGTTTATTTGTGAAAAAATATTTGAATGCGCTAATTCTTACTCATTATTGTCTACATGTGGTACTGATACACATGGGATTTCACTTTTGAGAAGATAATTAATCATTATTCTCATTGTAACTTTTATCTTCAATTTTACTATCTACATTTAATAAAACATTTTTTATTAATGTTAATTCTTCATTAGTTGAATTTTTCCATAGATTTCTATTTGAGGCTTCAAGTAATCTTTCGGCTATATCTCTTAAAGCCCATGGATTATTATCAATTATAAAATTTCTGGTATTTTTATCTTCCAACCAATTTTTAGTTATTGATTGATAACACCAATTTGGAACTAGGTTGGTAGTTGCATCAAAGGAAAATAAATAATCAAGACTAGCCGACATTTCGAAAGCCCCTTTATAACCATGATTTTTCATACCTTCAAGCCATTTTGGGTTTAATAATCTACTTCGAACAACCTTATCTATTTCCTTAGACAGTGTATGAACTCTTGGACGTCCATATCTAGAATTATCTGCAAAATATGAGTGTGGATTAGTCCCACTAGCTTTTTTGATGGCACTAATTAATCCACCTTGGAATTGATAGTAATCATCTGAATCAAGGATATCGTGTTCTCTATTGTCTTGACTATGAATTACTACTTTTACTTCAGCTAAGTTATTTAGTAATCCTTTTTTATCATTAATAATATTATTTGAACTTTCATAACGCCATTTGCTCCATTCAACAAATGCATTAGCTAGATCAGATTGAGTTTCCCATGAACCACTGTTGATAATTTCTTGCAGACCAGCCCCATATGAGCCTGGAGCTGAACCATATATTCTCGATTCAGTTTTCCCTTTCCTGTAGGAATCTGCTAGAGGATTCATTGAACATGGTTCATCTAAATTACCGATTAAGTTTTGACCTCTTCTTATTAATTCAATTACCTGAGGAAATGAGTCTCTAAATAAACCCGAAATTCTTAATGTGACGTCAACTCTTGGTCTATTTAATACACTAATTGGAATAATATCTAAGTCAACTACTCTTCTTAAGGTTCCATCCCATACAGGTTTAAGACCCATAAGAGACAAGAGCTGGCATATATCTTCTCCACCATTTCTCATTGTAGAAGTGCCCCAAATTGAGATAGCCAGATGTGAAAGATGTTCTCCATTTTCCTGTAAGTAAAGTTCAAGAATCTTTTCGGCACTTCTTTTCCCTAGGTCCCATGCTGTTTCAGTTGGAATTGCTCTTATATCAACTGAAAAGAAATTTTTACCTGTCGGTAAGACTTCTAATTTGCCTCTTGTTGGTGCACCTGAGGGTCCGCTTAAAATTCTTTTACCTTCTAAGGCTTTAAGTAAATTAGTCTTTTCGTTATTCGAACTTTTTAATAGTTTAGGTAAAATATTATTTATTAAATGATTTATAAAAATATTTGGATTTTCATAGTCAAGATAATTTATTAATTTACTATCAAGGATAATATCTCTAGTTTTTTCAGGGGTATAATTTAGTATTTTTATGCAATGAAACTCAATTATATATGATCCGATTACATTTAACCATTCAACTATTTGACCTACTTTTCTTGCAGTAATATTGGTATATCTTTTAAATAAATCTATATCTAAACTCTTTAGATTTTCACTTTCTTCATTATTCCATGGGTCAAATGTAAAGCCTAAATCTAATGCGATACATTGAGATAATCCTGGTACATTTATCGTAGGTACATTTGAAATTGATAATATTAACTGTATTAGATTATCAATATTCTGATCAACACCAAAGATATGAAGTCCTGTCCTTATCTGTGACTGTTTAATTTCACACAAATAACTTTCAGCTTTATCTATGATCTCTTGAAAGTTAATATTTTCATAATTATTTGATTTAATGTTTAAATCAATACCAGGCCATGAATTGTCAATTAAAATTTTGATAATCTTTTTTTCTATTAATTTATTTCTATTATCTCTAACTAGTTTTGATTCATAATACTCATCAATTAAGTTCTCAATTTCAATTAAATAATTAAAACTACCAGAATTTGAAAGTGGGGGTGTTAAATGATCAATAATTATCGCGTGTGTTCTTCTTTTTGCTTGAGACCCTTCACCAGGATCATTGACAATAAAAGGATAAATATTAGGAACCGGTGGACTAAGAATTAATGGGAAACAACATTCACTTAAACCAACTCCTTTACCAGGCAACCATTCCAAACTACCGTGCTTGCCTAAATGTATAATAGCATTTGCTTTAAATGATTTAGTAATCCACAAATACTGAGATATATATTTGTGAGTTGGGGGTAGATCAGGGGAATGCAAATCAGACAAATTATCAGCTTCATATCCTCTATTTGACTGAACTAATATAGTTATATTTCCAAACCTTATACCATTAATTGGGAAACCTTGCTTTTCTAATTGAATTGATCTAGAGGGCTCACCCCATCTATTAGTAATATTATTTTTTGCTATTGAGTCAATTTTATCCCAGTGCATTATGTAATCATCAAACTTTAAATATCCTTGAGGTTTATTCGGTTTAGTCTCTTCCGAATTGGTTCTATAACTTATTAATCTATTAATTATCTCATTACTTGTTTGTGGAATTGGATCTTCTCCTAGATAATATCCTTCTTCTAAAAGCCAATGTAAAATATTTAGCAAACTGGCAGGGGTGTCTAGTCCGACTCCATTAGCTATTCTAGAATCTTTTACAGGATAATTAGCTACAATAATAGCTATTCTTTTATTGATATTATTTGTATGTCTCAAGTAAATTAAATTTTTTAAATATTTAAAACACCATTCAATATGTTTCGTATATGGCTCTGTTTTATATACAGATACAGATAATTCATTATCTGTATGACTAAGATTTTTAAATGCTATTGGAATAGTACAAATACGACCATCTAACTCTGGTAAAACTACTTGAATTGATAAATCTATTGGATTTATACCGACTGTTGACTTTTTCCATTCGTTATATGATGAACTCGATATTAGTAATTGGTAAACTGGGACGTCTAATAAATCCCATAAATTTTTACTGATATCGTCATTAGAATATTCAACTGACGAAAAAGATGTGGTAGTAACTATTGCTTCTATATTTTCAGTCTTAAACAATTTAATAATTTTTTCATTAATATTTTTTGTCTTAAAACTTCCAATCCATATTATTTTTGGATTTAATTTAAATTTTTTTGAAATATCTATAATTGAATCTGCCAATTCTGTATTACCTGATTGGTAAAGAGATTTATACAAAAAAATTGCGACATTAGGATATTTACTTTCAGCCCATTTCCATTTTATTAATTCATCATTATAATCAATTGAATTATTGTTTATATCAATCTCTTTATTAAAATATATTTTACCAATTATATCTATGAAAGAATTATAGTTTTTTACACCTCCTTGATTTAATAGATGTTGAATAAATTGAAGTAATTTGGAATTTATACTACTTATTTCATTTAGATCGTTAGCTTTGCTGTCAATTCCTGAAACTACTATTAAATGTCTATTAGTTTTCTCTATTTGCCATAAATTTAATTGTTCAAATCCATATGACCAGAATGATCGTGATCCTAAAAACCTAACTATAATAATTTCTGCACTATTGCATGTATTGGATATGTAATGATCTATTGAAGCATTTGAAGATAAATAAGCTATTGGTAATGCTCTAATCTTATTTCTCCATTTTTGATTTTCGGGAAGCTTTAAAACAGATGATAAGCAGGTTATATCGGTTGATGCGCTAGTTAGGAAGATAACCGGGGCTCTTGGTTGTTCAATAAATGTAATTTCTTCTTGAGGTTCATTCCCAGGAAGGCTGGCAATTCTATGCATTCATTTATTATGTGTAATTAGAGCAGTAAATCTCTTAATGCTGGTTTTTTTTTATCCTAGCTCTAATAAATAATGAATAATTTTCTT
>MDTG01027675.1_pt1 | contig 12092 bp, 3 predicted proteins | sample 811421 | NCBI WGS metagenome assembly MDTG01 (sample SAMN05326645, study PRJNA326480) | marine metagenome | isolation source: seawater | place: Pacific Ocean: South East | collected 2011 | reverse complement strand
CCTTCTCGCCCAGGATGGCGATGGCGATGCGGGGCAAGTCACGGGCAATGTCCAATTGCTCTTCCAGACCTACCAGGAAGACTCCCTGATCGGGGCGCAGGTTCCGCCGAGCAAAACGGGCTTCAACGCCTTTGGCAACCTCATCTACACCAAAGGCGATTTCGCCGCCGGCATGCGGTACGAGAGCTACCTCGATCCCATCCTCGGATATCCAGGTCGGTTCCGAGGGTCGGGCATCGGCTACCGCTACGCGAGCTACACCAAAGAGAAGTTCCAAGTCACCATCGGCAACTTCTACGAACAGTTCGGCTCTGGGCTGCTCTTGCGGTCCTACGAGGAACGGCAACTCGGCATCGACAATGCCATGGACGGCTTCCGGCTGGTGGCCATGCCCGCTCAAGGGGTGACGGTCAAGGGCCTGGTCGGCAAACAGCGCCTGGACTTCGACTCCGGCCTCATCAACAGCGACGGCACCGTGCGCGCCTTCGATACGGAGGTCAACCTCAATGACGCCATCGGACGCTGGGCCACCGCCGGAACCCGGATCACCCTGGGTGCCAGTTTCGTTAGCCGTTTCCAATCTGGCAGCCCCATTTCCAAGGACACGCTCGTCCTGCAATTGCCCAACAACGTCGCCTCCTGGGGCTACCGGGCCATGGTGCAGAAAGGGGGCTTCCAACTCATGGGCGAATACGTCCGAAAGATCAACGATCCCAACGCCGACAACGGCTACACTTACCGCAACGGGGAAGGCATCCTGGTCAATGCCGGCTGGTCCACCAAGGGCCTCGGAATCAACGTGGGCTTCAAGGGGGTGGACAACATGCAGTTCCGTTCGGACCGCAATCTGCAGCTCTTCGACCTGCCCATCAACTACATCCCGGCCATCACCAAGCAGCACACCTACAACCTCGCCGCCACCCTCTACCCCTACGCCACGGTCGTCCAAGGCGAGGTCGGTTGGTCCGCCGAGGTGTTCTACACCATCCCGAGGAAGAGCAAGCTCGGGGGGAAGTACGGGACGAAGGTCAGCTTCCAATACGCCACCGCGAGCAGCCTCGACACCACCGGGCTGACCGGAGTGGATGGTGCGGTTTACGGCTATGAGCGCAACAGTTGGCGCGCCGGCACGGACCTGTACATCCGCGACATCAACTTCGACATCAGCCGCAAGTTCTCGAAGGGCTTCAAGGCCAAGTACGCCTTCTTCCACTTCGACTTCAATACACTGGCCACCCCGGTCACCACAGACTTCAAGGGCATCGTCAACGCCAATGTCCATGTGGTGGAAACCCAGGTTCGCCTCAAAAAGGGACACAGCCTTCGCACCGAGCTGCAGGCCATGTTCACCGGCATCGACGAGAAGACCGGCCAGAAACAGGACAAAGGCGACTGGGCCACGGTGCTTGCGGAGTACTCCGTGAGTCCGCATTGGTTCTTCTCCGTGCTCGACCAATACAACTTCGGCAACCCGAACCCGGATCAGCGCGTTCACTACTTGTACGGTACTGTCGGCCGCATCGAGGGCGCCCATCGCCTCTCCATAGGTTATGGAAAGCGGCGAGAAGGCATCTTCTGCATCGGCGGCGTCTGCCGGGCCGTGCCCGCTTCCAACGGATTTGAAATCACCTTCACGAGCAGCTTCTGATGCGCATTTCCCTCCTCCGCCCTTTCAGCCTTTTGCTGATCGCCCTGGCCGCGTTCCAAGGGTGTGACGTCATTGATGACCCGATCATTCCCCTGACCATCGGATACCGCGGGGAGGCCGAACCGCCTTCATTCGACCCGCTCACAAACGGCCCCCAGCACGTGTTGCTGGAGGATTTCACGGCCCACCAATGCGGCAACTGTCCCCCGGCGGGCGCCCTCGCCGAGCAGTTGGCCGAGGACAATGAAGGCCTGGTCCATCCCCTTGCCATCCACGCCGGCTCATTGGCCGCCGTTAGCGACGCCCCCTTCGACACCGACTGGACCAACTCCGAGGGCAACCTCTTCTGGGACCAGTTGGCCTTCCAAGTCAACCCCATCGGCCGGGTGAACCGGCGGGGCGGTCCATCGGAGATTGTTTCCCCCAACAACTGGCCGGCATTGGTCAGCAGCGAACTGGCCCTCAGCCCCGCCGCCCACCTGCAAGGGGCCGTCATCTCAGACCCGTCCGTGGCGGAAGACGTTCACCTGCACACCCACATCACCTTTTCCGAGACCATCGCAGGTGAGGTCCGGCTCGCACTCCTCCTCAACGAAAGCCACGTCATCGGTGCGCAACTCGACTACGGCAATGACCCTGAGGTCATCGAAAATTTCGAACACAACCACGTGCTCCGGAGCAGCCTCAATGGCGGCGACGGTTTGGTGGTCGCCACCGACCCTGCAGGGGGCAGCACCCTCCAACTCGACTACACCCTCGTCTGGAACGAGACATGGCTTCGGGAAAACAGCCACGTGCTGGCCGTGCTCACCAATGCCAATGGGGAAGTCCTGAATTGCCTCGATCTTCCGTGGACCGAATGATGCGCCTTCTGCTCCTGGCCCTTGTGGGCCTCTTGCTCACCCATGCTGGTCAGGCCCAAGTCCTGCGCTTTGACGGCGGTGCCGTGGCCGGCATCAATGCCGCCCAAGTCCAAGGGGACGATTACACCGGCTTCAACAAACTCGGCCTGTCCGGCGGGGCTTTCGTCGACATTCGCAATCCAGACAATTACTGGGGCATCCGCCTCGAGATGCATTACGCAGAGAAAGGCAGCCGCCGCGGGGGAGATCCCGAGGTCGGCACCACGACCATCGAACTGCGGATGAACTACATCGACATCCCCGTCCTTCTAGATGTCAACCTCGGCGACTACCAGGTCGGAGCCGGCCCCTATTTCGGGCGCATGATCAAGGCTGAAAAATGGCAGCGGGTATCCGACACCTCCAGCAGTTTGGAAGACCAACTGAACACGTGGGACTTTGGGGGACAGGCCTATGCGCGCGCGCCCATTGGCGAGTCGACCTTCTTCCAAGCCCGCATCTCCGGCAGCGCGCTCAGCCTCAAGAAAGACGGCCCCGTGCTCGGCGCCACCCCCTTCGGACCGCGCGTCCGCAATGTCACCCTGCACTTCGGTATCGGCTGGAGCCTCCGAGGGAACGGATGACCCCCAAATCAGCGGGTTTCAAACCCTGAATCAGCCTCCTTTCCCAACGGCAATAGGAACAATCGTCAGCACACTTGATGACGTAGGTCATTATTATGTGGCTCATTTTCCATTGCTTGCAGACATGCGCCTTGCCCTTCACCTCCTTCTCGCCCTCATTTGGGCACCATTCGGTCTGCAATCCCAAGTCAATTCGGACTGCGACCCCTTCAATCTGCAAGCCGTCGACGACACTTACTTCGTCGACCAAGCAAACCTGGCTTCCTTCTCCGAAAACGTCACGGACAACGACGCCATCAATGCGGATTACTTCCTCAGTATGGATGTTCCTCCGTGCTTCACTCAATCCAGTCAAAACCCAGGCCAGATTGTCTACGCCGGACCGGCATCCGATGAAGGAGATTGCTGCGGCACATTCACGTTTACCTATACCCTATACAGCGGAGACCTTGCCTGCTCGGGCACGGTGCGCATCATCGTAGAGTGCGGCACGCCCAAAAGCGATTGCAGCGTCATTGAATTGCAGCCCGGTGGTGGAGATGGAAACGGAGACGGCACGGTGGGAGATCCCGACCAGCCCAGTGTGGATTTGCCCTGCGTTCATGTCTGCGAAAACGGGATCACCACCCTCCTTGCCCCCTACTCCGACCAGAACACTTACGACTGGGTCATCACCGGCGGAACGCTGATCGGCCCCTTGCAGGATCCAGCGTCAGTCGAAGTCCAATGGAACAGCCCAGGGCAAGGCAACATCAGCGTGACCATCACCGGCCCTGGCGGCGTGCAGGTCATTCAGCGGTGCGTAGAAATCGGAGAAGCCCCCCATGCCGAATTCACGGCCCCCTCGGCGGTTTGCCTCAACACCCCCGTTCAGTTTCAAAGCCTGTCGACCCTCGGCGCCTCCCACTTCTGGGACTTCGGAGATGGAGAAACCTCGAATCAGGTCAACCCCAGCCACAACTTCCTGAATGCCGGTCCGCATGAGGTCGTCCTGACGGTCACCACACCCCTCTTGAACGCCGAGGGAGACACGGTCTGCTGCTGTCAGGACACCTATGCCCTCGACATCGAGGTGCTGGACGAGGAAGGTCCCACCATCGAGTGCATCACCACGCTCTGCGAAGGAGACAGCGCGTGCTATTGGACGGACATCGATCCGGCCGACTGCCCGAGCGGTGCGACATTCACCTGGACGGTGAACGATGCCAATGGCAATGCCGTGTCCTTTGACGGACAGGGATCATCCGAGATTTGCCTGCAGTGGGACCAAGGGCCTTTCGGCGAGGTGAGCCTTGCCGTGACCGACTGTCCAGGAGTCTGCGATCAGGCCACCACCGTCCAGATCCCCATCATTTCCTCGTCCTCCCTCGTCACCGGACCCGAAATCGTTTGTGTCGGTGACGTCAGCGTGTACACCGTCCCGAAATGGATGGACGTGGTATACGATTGGACCGTCACGGGCGGCACGGTCGTCAGCACCAATGGCAATCAGGTCAGCGTCCTCTGGGGATCCGAAGGAGCGGGAACGGTCGATGTGACCTATGAAAGCCCCTTCCTGCTCGGGCTCAAGGAGCACGATGCGCCTGACTGTTCCGGAGAAGGCCATCTCCCCGTGGAGGTCCTGCCCAAGCTCCTGTTCACCGCCAATCCCACGCAAGCCTGCGTGGGCAGCAACCTGACCTTCGCCACCAACGGCACCGGACTCGACTGGAACGTGACTGCCCCGGCCTCGGGAACGACCACGGGCGGGTTCTTCGATGTTCATTTCCCCGCAGCCGGAACGTACACCGTGACCGCTTCCGACCCGAATGGCGCGTACTGCAACCCCGAGATCACCACCACGGTGACTGTGGTCGCTCCGCCCAACCCTGTCATTTCCGGCCCTGAAGAAGGATGCACGGGAGAAACGCTTCTGTATGTCATCGACCCCATCGAACCGGGCGTGAATTACTCGTGGAACGTAGGAGCCGGCCAGGGCACCCTGTCCAGCACGTTCGGAACCAGCACGACCGTCCAATGGTCCAGCTCCGCATCGGCACACACCCTCACGGTCTATGCCTACCGGACTACAGCCCCGTTCTGCTCGGCCACGACCACCCTTGACTTCGAGCCGGATTTGCCGGTCGTTCCTGTGAGCCTCAATGGCGTCGGCACCTGCGAGAACCAGATCGCCAACTATACCCTCACGACATCCGGAACCCCCGACGGGGAGACCTTCACCTGGACCATTAACCCCACCACCGCGGGCAGCGTCGTCGGCGGTCAAGGCACCACAGCGGTCGACATCCAATGGAACAATCAGACCACATCCTCAGCCACCATCAAGGTGACCTCCGCACTCTGCGGACTGCAAGAGGTGAATGACTTTCCGTTGACCATCCATCCCCAGCCAGAACCCGTGATCAGCCAGACGGGACACCTCTGCCCTGGTGCCACAGTGCCAGCAGAACTGAGCACCACAATGGGCTACACCTCCCATGCATGGACAGGGCCCAGTGGCGGCTCAAGCGCCACCAACTTCACCGTCTCGGTCGCAGGCGAGCACAGTGTGACGGTCACCGACGCCAACGGTTGCCAAGGAACCGCCTATTACACTGCAGAGGACAGCCCCGTTCCCGCCGCCTACATCACCTCACCCCAGCCCAATCTGCTCTGCATCCCCTACCCGAATACAGTCAACCTGGTGACCCCGACCCAAGCCGGTTGGAGTCACGTCTGGTCAGACGGAACATCCGGGCCTTCACCGGCCAGCTCAATCACCACTTACACCCCCACCGGCGCACCGGGCACCACCTCCTACACGGTCACCACCAGCATCGACGCCACCGGGTGCAGCGCCACTTCGGCCGTCTACACAATCACGGAAAACAATTGCCCCAACGGGAATTGCACTCCGCAATACGGCATCACGGCCAGTGCCAGTGCCGTCTGCAACCAAGCCACCGTTCTCGATGACCTGCCTCCCTTTCACCTCTCCCCTGTCCAATACCAATGGGGAGACGGGACCAGCAGCGCGACCAACACCCACACTTATTCGCAGGCCGGATGCTACAACGTAGTGGTCACCACGAGCGCCCCCAACCTCACGCCCCCTCCCGCCAACTGCCCAATCGGTGATGACGTGGAGGTCTGCGTGCCCCTCGCCGCCGACTTCTCGTTCGAGATCATCCAATGCAATGAGGTCGAGTTCACGGACAACTCCAGCTACATTGCCACGAGTCCAGGACACGCGATTACCCAATGGGAATGGGACTTCGACGGCGACGGCGTCGTAGATGCCACCGGACAGAACCCCGGCATCCATTCCTACCCGGGAGGAGGGTCCTCCTACACGGCGACCTTAACCGTGACGTCCCAGAATGGTTGCCAAGCCACCGCAACCGACATCATCACCATCGGATCTGTGGGTACACCCGTCATCAACTTGGACTCCCCTGTATGCGTCGGTGTTCCCTACACGCACACCGCCTCGGCAACCTCGGCGGTCAACCTCATCTGGAGTTTCCCGGACGGGTCCGCCTTTGAAGGGTCTCCCTTCCAGCACACCTTCACCTCCATTCCCAACACCAACACTGTCACGGTGACTGCGGTGGACAGCCAGGGCTGTGAACAAGACGCCACGTCCACCATCACGGTCCATCCCGAACCGAGCGACCCGTTCGCCGCCACCCTCGATGAGATCGTGTGCTTCGACCCCGGTACCACCGACATCCAGGCAGACCCTGGCTTCGTCACCTACGCCTGGTCCGACGCCAACGCCCCCATCCCCTCGGCGACGTCGGATGTCCTCTCCGGAGCCGGCGCAGGCGAATACTTCGTCGCGGTCACCGATGCAAACGGTTGTCCCCGAACCAGCGGCCCCATCACCGTGCAAGTGCTTCCGGATTTGTCTCCGGCTATCCTCGGTCCGTCGGTCATTTGCGGATCGGACCTCGCCAACTTCAGTACGCTCGCCGGATTCTACTCCTACACCTGGTTCGTGGACGGCGTGCAGAGTTCCAATACGCTGTCCCTCAACAATGTATCGGGAACACCCGGTCAGACGCGCACCATCGAACTCGTGGTCACGGATGCAGACAACTGCATCCACACAGCCACATTGGACGTGGAATGGGTGGACGATATCCAGTTCAGCCTGACCTCCCCGAACACTCCGCCCTGTGCAGGAACAGGCGTTCTCATAGAAGTCACGTCCGCTGATCCCAGCGTCGACTACACGTGGAACACCGGGGCCACCGGAACGAGCATCGTTGCCCAGAACGCCGGCCTCTACACGGCCACTGGTGTCAATGCGAACGGCTGCGTGCACACGGCGGCCTTCGAGGTTCTGCCGCCGCCGGACTTGTGCGAAGTCCCCTCGGGCTGCCATGAGGATTGCTATGCCCAGCTGGTCTGTGCCCCGGAAGGCCATGCCGCGTACCAGTGGTATCAGGACGGCACCCCCATTTCCGGTGAAACGGATCCTTGCTTCCTCGTCAACGCCACAGGCCTGTTCTGGGTAGAGGTTATCGGCCAGAACGGTTGTACCTCCACCTCGGAGATCCTGGATTTCACCCTCCTCGACTGCTCGTGCGATTTCGAGCCCATCATCGAGGTGGACGACGATTGCTGCATCAGCCTGTCCTTTGACAACAACAGCACGGGGTGTTTCTCAACATTGGACGTGCACACCCATGGTGAACCTGCCATGTTCAGCCCTTCCGGAGATTTTGCACTCATCGGATCAGGACCTGCAGACATCCAGCTGGAGTACAACGGTGGCGTGGCGCCGATCGGCATCATCCAAGACGCCGTTGAAATCTGTTTCCTCGATCCCACTGCGGTGAGTCCCCACCTGATCGGTTGGGAATGGTACAATCCCGGTACGGCCGGATGTGGCGGTGAATTCGCCGTGGACTGCCCATCGGACACAACCCCCACAACCGACAGCACCTGCGTCAGCATCCTAGAAGACTTTATCCTCTGCGAAGACGATGGCAGCCTGACCTACGGCTTTACCCTCTGCAACAGTGCCACCACGCCTTTTGACATCGGACATTTCACACTGTCGGCCATCCTTCCGGGTGGTGTTCAAGTGAACCCCAGCACGTTTGACCTGAGCGGAACACCGATTGCCCCGGGAGACTGCGGAAACTTCTCCGTTACGCTCAACGGTGTGGGCGTCCATCCTGAAGTGTGTTTCATGATCTCCACCCATGAAGCCGACCCCACTGCCCAACCAGATGCGGCATGCTGCTACCTCGAGCACTGCGTGGAAGTGCCGCCATGCGACTCGGATTGTGCGACCCTTTCCCTCTTTGACAGTTCCTACTGCGATGAAGATGGCCACCACTTGGAATTTGGCATCTCCAACAACACGGGATACACCTTCGGCCAGCTCCAGATGAGCTATCCAGGCCAATCGGGCACCATTGTGCAATGGGTCACTGGACTGAGCATCCTGCCCATGACCTCTGGCATCCTGAACGTCGACTTGGATCCCAACCTGCTCGGGGGCAGCCCCTTCTGCATCGACCTCATCTTCTACGAGGACAACGCATCAGGTGAGTTGGTCGAATGCTGCCACTTGCCCTGGTGTTTTGAATTGCCGCCCTGTGACGAGGACATCTTTGGCTGCACTGACCCGGCGGCCCTGAATTATGATCCGAATGCCACAGTGGATGACGGCTCCTGCGAGTACAATGAAATTTGCTACGGGCCTGCAGATCCAAACTACCCGTGCACCGAAGAATACGATCCGGTGTGTGGCTGCGACGGCAACACCTACGCCAACGCATGCGTTGCCTTTTACATCCACGGCATCCAATCCTGGACCGATGGCCCCTGCGGAGAGGAAATCGAGGGGTGTACGAACCCTAATGCAGTCAACTTCAACCCGGATGCAACCATGGACGACGGCTCCTGCCTCTGGGACACCTGCGTACTGCCGACGATCATCAACCCCAACTACAACTGCACGGAGGAATATGACCCGGTATGCGGCTGCGACGGAATGACTTACGCCAACGCCTGCTATGCGATGTACTTCGGCGGTGTGGTCAGCTGGACGCAGGGGGCCTGCGACGGGACTGAAGAACCGAGCAATACAGATTCCTGCCCGACCGACATCAACGAAGATGGCACCACCAATGTGGCGGACTTGCTGATGGTGCTCGGAGAGTTTGCCTCCGAGTGCGAATGACGGTGACCTGCCCCCCGGCTTGATGGTCGGGGGGCAGCGCCATCGGCTCCCTTTTTATTCCTCGAATTCGCCGAAGAGGGGCCAGTCGACAGCCTCGACTTCGGTGCGCCATGCTGCGAACACCTCGCGGATGCCGGCCAGGTGGTCCTCTGCATCCGTGACCGCGCGGTCCAGCGCTTTCAGGGCATCATCGGCGTTGGTGGCCGGAGCGGACAAGCCGCCATCGGCGTAGCTCATGGCGTGCCATAGGCGGTCCTGGATGCGCACGACAGCATCGTACCCATTGAAGTCCTCCGGCGTGAAGTAGCGTTCGTCCAACTCCGTCCATTCCCCCTTCAAGGAATCGGTCAGGGTTTTGACCGTTTTGTAAGTCGTATCGCCCTCAGCCAGGCTCCGCTTGGCGTGGCGCATCCGCTGGGACACGGCCTTTTCGGCGCGGCGCATGCGCTTGAGCTCTTCGTAGACATCGTCGGCACGGCGCACCACAGAGTAGACCTTCTCCATGTGGGACCGCTGCGCGGCCACGATGTCGGCCTGCGGCGCACGACGGGGATCGGCCATCACCTGCATGTCCGTCTCCGCCCAGGTGCGGGAGGTGGAATCACCGCGGACCTCCAACACCATGCGATACGTGCCCGGATCAACCGGGAAGCCGCCTCCGGGACGAGCGTCGTCGTCCCGCTTGCGACGGGAAGGCCAGAACGCCCCGGTTCCACGCATGTCCCAGTAAAGCTGGTCGATGCCCGCTTCGGGCTCCGGCTCCATGGTCCGCACTGTGTCTCCGGTTGCATTCAACACGTGCAGCAGCAATTCGTCCCCCTCGATGGCAGACAAGCTGTCCTCGTTGAAGTGGCAGCGGATACGCGCACCGCGTCCCTTATTGTCCCCGGACCAGTAACTGTCCGCCGGGAACCGTTCCCCCGCGGGCCGGCGCCATTCGCTCATCACCCCGGTGTCCGGCGTGAAGAAGGTGCACGCCGCCCCTCCGAAGTCGTTGTCCTCGCCACCGGCCACCCAGGCGCGGATCACCTCGAGGCCATCCATGACGTAGACGCCACGGCCAAAAGTGCCGAGCACCAGGTCCGACTCGCGCTCCTGAAGGACGATGTCCCGGACCGGAACGGCCGGTACGCCATCCTTCCAGCGCTGCCAGGCAAAGCCTCCATCGTGGCTCCACCACAGGCCCTGCTCCGTGCCGCACCAGAGAAGCTCTGCCACTTCGGGGTCCTGCAGCACACACTGCACATGGCCCAGCACATCCTCTCCATCAATGATGCGCTCCCACTTGGCACCCCCGTCCCGCGAACGATAGAGGTAAGGCGACCAATCGTTGCGGCGGTAGTTGTTGGCCACCACGTAGACCTCATCGGGATTGTGGGGAGAAATGCGGACTTGCGGGATCCAGCTTCCCTCGGGCAGCCCCTTCAAGCGGGTCGCCAGGCTCTCCCAAGTGTCGCCCCCATTGACCGTGCGGTGCAACTGACCGTCATCCGAAGACGCCCAGATTTCATCGGGGCGTTCGGGGTGTGGGGTGATGCACAGCAGGGTCGTGTGGTTCTCCGCGTTGGTGGCGTCTGTGGTGAGTCCACCACTGAGGTGCTGGCGTTGCTTCTCAGGGTCATTGGTCGTCAGGTCCGGAGACAGGATGCGCCAAGACTGGCCGCGGTCGGCACTGTGGTGCACGAACTGGCTGCCGAAATACAGGCCTTCCGGATTGTGGGGGTCAACGGCGATCGCAGCATTCCAATTGAACCGCAGTGATGCCGTATCGGGGTGGTTCGGCTGGATGTACGCCATGGCGCCGGTCGGGATGTGGATGCGGTAGACATTGCCCCCCTGCGACATCGCGTAGGCCATGTCCACATCGCCCGGCATCGGCACAACGTCAAATCCGTCGCCGAAGCTGATCTCCTGCCAGTCCTCATTGCGGATTCCGTCCCCGTGCCATACATAGGCCGGTGCCTTCCAGGAGCCGTTGTCCTGGAGACCACCGTAGACGTTGTACGGCATGTCGTCGTCCACATTGATGTGGTAGAATTGGCCAACCGGAAGGTTCCGGACAAAGGTCCAGGTCTCGCCTCCGTCGCGGCTGATGTTGATGCCCCCGTCATTTCCGTTGAGGATGAAATCGGAATCCTCGGGGTCCTGATACCAGGCGTGGTGGTCGGGGTGTGCCCCGCTGTAAGGCAGGATCACCTCGAACGTCCGACCTCCGTCCGTGCTTTCGCTAACCATGCTGTACAGGTTGAACAAGCGGTCCGGGTCCTGCGGGTCGGCGTGGATTTCCGCGTAGTAGAAGGGACGGTTTCCGATGTTCTCGGTCGACACCAGGTCCCATTCCATGCCCCCATCGGTGGACTTGTACAATCCGGTCTTCTTGGACTCGACCAAGGCGTAAACGATGTCGGGATCTGCCGGGCTCATGGCGAGGCCCATGCGGCCCAGCTCTCCTCCTGGCAGCCCTTCATCTTCTCCAAGTCGGGTCCAGTTGTCCCCGCCGTCGTGGGTCAAATACAGACCACTGCCCTCTCCACCGGAGGTGAAGAACCACGGCTCCCGGTGGAAGGACCACATGGCCGCAAAAAGCTTGTCGGGATTGCTCGGATCCAGGATCATCTCGGCGCAACCGGTGGTGTCATCGATGGACAGGACATGGGCCCAAGTTTCTCCACCATCTCGGGTCCGGAAGACCCCGCGCTCCGGATTGGGGCCCCAGGCTGAACCCATGGCAGCGACATACACCGTCTTCGGGTCGGTAGGGTGGATGCGGATGCGGT
>MDTG01297019.1_pt1 | contig 12093 bp, 9 predicted proteins | sample 811421 | NCBI WGS metagenome assembly MDTG01 (sample SAMN05326645, study PRJNA326480) | marine metagenome | isolation source: seawater | place: Pacific Ocean: South East | collected 2011 | reverse complement strand
CATATCCCCTTCCTTCATTTGAAGGTAAAACCCCTTCACTAATTAAGAAAGTTATTGCTCTTATATGATCTATAATAACTCTAAAAGATGTAATATTTTTATGATTACTTTGAATTCCAATTAACTTTTCTAGATCTTGTCTTAGAATTCTAAAAATATCAATATCGAAATTATTAGTTTTTCCATTAATTACTGCATTGATTCTCTCGAGCCCCATTCCCGTATCAACACATTTATTTGGCAAATTTATCAATTTATCATCTTTTTTTTCATGTTGCATAAAGACTAAATTCCAAATTTCAACGAACCTATTACCGTCTTGATTTTTACTTCCTGGCAGACCGCCAGAAATATTTTTTCCATTGTCATAAAAAATTTCACTGCATGGACCACAAGGACCTACGTCACCCATTGACCAAAAATTGTCAGTAGATCCAATTTCAATTATTCTTGAAGATTCAAAACCCGATATTTTTTTCCACAAATTAAGTGACTCTTCATCTCCTTTGTATACGGTTACTATAAGTTTTTTGGAACTTAAAGATAAAACTTTAGTTAAAAACTGCCATGCAAAGTATATTGCCTGTTCTTTAAAATAACCCCCAAAAGAGAAGTTACCCAACATTTCAAAAAAAGTATGATGTCTAGGTGTATAACCAACATTGTCCAAATCATTATGTTTTCCTCCAGCTCTCAAACACTTTTGAGATGAAACGACATTAATACTTGATGCTTTTTCTGATCCAATAAACCAATTTTTAAATTGAACCATACCTGCATTTGTGAATAAAAGTGATGGATCATTTGAGGGTATTAAAGATGAAGATTCAAAAAAAGCATGTTCATTATTTTTAAAATAATTAATGAATTCTTTTCTAATTTCTCCAAAATCTCTCATTATTAAAACTTAATAGACTACAATAGTAGTTAGGTTTTTAAAAGTAAAGTTGGTTAATCTTTAGCTAAGTTTTTGCTATCTTCTTGAACAACTTCTTCCTGAGTTATCTCTTCTTCAGAAAAATCTTTTTCACTTTCTTTTTTCCTAAGCTCGTTTTCAATATTATTAGCAACATCAGGATTATCTTTTAAAAAAACTTTTGCATTTTCCCTACCTTGACCAATTCTATCGTTATTGTAAGAATACCAAGCTCCTGCTTTGTCAATAATATTATGTTTAACAGCCAAATCAACAATTTCTCCAGTTTTCGAAATGCCCTCTCCATACATAATATCAAATTCTACAGTCTTAAATGGAGGCGCCAATTTATTTTTAACTACTTTCACTTTTGTTTGATTGCCTATGATCTGGTCTCTGTCTTTGATTGCTCCTATTCTTCTAATATCAAGTCTAATTGAAGCATAAAATTTTAATGCATTTCCTCCAGTTGTTGTCTCCGGGTTACCAAACATAATTCCAATTTTTTGTCGAATTTGATTAATAAAAATAACCAGTGTGTTTGATTTAGCAATTGAACCAGTCAATTTTCTTAGTGCTTGACTCATAAGTCTTGCATGAAGTCCCATGTGAGAATCACCCATATCACCTTCTATTTCAGCTCTTGGAACCAGAGCGGCTACAGAATCTACAACCAAAAGGTCAATAGCACTTGAACCTACCAATGTATCTGCAATTTCCAGCGCTTGCTCACCATTATCTGGTTGCGAAATCAACATATTATCAGTATCAACTCCTAATTTTTTAGCATATACTGGATCCAATGCATGTTCAGCATCTATAAACGCACAAGTACCGCCATTTTTTTGCGATTCAGCAAGTGCATGTAATGCTAATGTTGTTTTTCCGGAGCTTTCTGGACCATAAACTTCAACAATTCTTCCTTTTGGAAAACCTCCAATACCAAGCTCTAAATCTAAACTAAGTGATCCAGTAGATATAGTTTCGATTTCGATTTTGTCTTTTTGTCCAAGGCGCATAACCGAGCCTTTTCCATAACTTCTTTCAATCTGACTAATGGTTGATTCAAGTGATTTTAATTTATCCATTTGTATCTGTTCTATAAATGTTCTTTGTACAATAACATAAAATTTTAAAAATAAAAGCTAAATTTAATACTCTTTCTCTTTGTAAACCTTCTCGTTCTTTTCATGGTTTTCTTGAGCTTCAAGAGTTAAAGTAGCGATTGGTCTGGCTTTTAGTCTTTCAATGCTGATAGGCTCCATTGTTTCTTCACAATATCCGTATGTTCCTTCTTCAATTTTTTTGAGTGCTTTATTTATTTTTGATAATAATTTTCTTGACCTATCTCTGGTTCTTAGTTCTAAAGTTCTATCAGATTCTATCGAAGCTCTATCAGTTAAATCAGGCTTGTTACTAGGTTCTTCTTTTAGTTTTTGTAATGTAGCACTTGATTCTGACATAATTTCTTTTTTCCAATTTAAAAGTTTGTCTTTAAAATAAGCTACTTGTTTAGGGTTCATAAATTTTTCACTAGAACTTGGAATATAATTTCCATTTAATTTTTTTCTTTTCATACAGAATCCAAAATTAACAATAAAAAAAATTTTATATTGCATATAATTATATTTGAAGAAAAAATGAATCAAGTTAAATTTTAAAAATAATGAAAAAAGCTGTTTTTTTGGATCGAGATGGAGTGTTAAATGTTGATAAAGGTTATCAATATAAAATTTCTTCTTTTGAATGGATACCTGGTGCAAAAAAAGCTATTAAGCTACTAAACGATTTAGACTATTTGGTGATTGTCATAACTAATCAATCAGGAGTATCCCGAGGTTACTATACCGAAAGTCATGTAAAAAAACTCCACAAATGGATGAATTTAGAATTAAAAAAACAAGATGCATTGATTAATGATTTTTTTTTTTCTACAGAGATGCCGTCAAAAGAAATAAATCCAAAATCTCGAAGAAAACCGAGTCCTTTAATGGTTTTTGAAGCAATAAAAAAATATTCAATAAACAAAAATAAAAGTTTTTTAATTGGTGATAGAGAATCAGACATAAAAACTGCAGAAAATGCTGATATTCGAAGTTATTTATTCAAAGAAACAAATTTGTTTGAGAAAGTAAAAGAAATATTAAAAGAATTTTAATCTTATTTCTTTTCAAATTAAAATTTGAACATATATATCATATAGCGGATTATTTATGGTAAGATGTAAAATAAATACTTTTAAACGATATGTAAGTATATGTTAGACAATTTTGAAAAAAAGAAAAAAAAATTTGTTCCTTATCCCAAGGGTAGGCAAGTCGACAACGATTGTGTTAATGAAATACAAAGTTTGATTTCAAAACTACCACTTAGAAGAGATTTATTAATAGAATATTTTCATCTAGTTCAAGACAAATACAGGTGTATAAGAAAAAAACATTTGGCTGCATTATCCTCTTTGTTAAAAATACCATTTGCTGAAACCTTTGAGGTAGCGACTTTTTATGCTCATTTCGATGTTATAGATGATAAAGATGAGGCGCCACCTAAAATTACTGTTAGAGTCTGTGATAGTCTAACATGTGAACTTAAAGGAAGTGAGAAATTGAGTAGCACACTAAAAAAAAATACAAATAAAAAGAACGTGAGGATTGTAAGAGCACCCTGCATGGGTTTGTGTGACGTTGCACCTGCCTGCGAAGTCGGTCACAATCATATTGTTAATGCTGATGAAAAAAAAGTATTGGATGCAATAGAAACTGGTAATACGCAAACTCCTCATATAGGTGGCATTTCATTTGAAGATTACATAAAAAATGATGGATATAAGTTATTAAATGACTGTTACAAAGGAAATATATCTGTTGAAGAAATTATTGAAGAGCTTAATAATTCTGGTTTAAAAGGTATGGGAGGGGCTGGATTTCCTTCTGGGCAAAAATGGAAATTTGTAAGAATGGAACCTGGTCCAAGATTAATGACAATTAATGGTGATGAAGGCGAACCTGGCACATTTAAAGACAAGTTGTATCTAGAAACTGACATGCATAAGTTTTTGGAGGGAATGCTCATTGCTGCATGGGCAGTTGAAGCTCGAGAGATTTACATCTATATGAGGGATGAATATCCCGCAATAAGAAAAAAACTTTTACAAGAAGTTGATAGATTAGTTTCAAACAATATTATTAAAAAAAACTACGTAAATATTAGAAGAGGAGCAGGAGCTTATATTTGTGGTGAAGAATCTGCGATGATTGAATCAATAGAGGGTAAAAGAGGTATGCCAAGACATAAACCCCCTTTTGTATCAAAAGTGGGTCTTTTCGGTTTACCAACACTAAATCATAACATTGAAACTGTGTATTGGATCAGAGATATAATCCAAAGAGGTTTTAAATGGTATGCAGATCAAGGAACAAGAGGACAAAAAGGTCCTCACAGTTTTTCAGTTTCAGGAAGGATAAAAAACCCTGGAGTTAAGTTAGCACCAGCCGGAATAACCATGAATGAATTGCTAAATGATTTTTGTGGTGGTATGGAAGATGGGCACAAGTTTTTTGGTTACTTACCAGGTGGAGCATCAGGAGGTATTCTTCCCGCTACAAAAGCAGATATACCCTTGGACTTTGGCACACTAGAAAAATTTGGATGTTTCATTGGTTCGGGAGCTGTTGTTGTATTTTCTGATAAAGATGATATTACTAGAATAGTTTTAAATCTTCTCAAATTTTTTGAAGATGAAAGTTGTGGCCAATGCACTCCATGTAGGGTGGGGACTGAGAAAGCTGTAAAATTATTAGAAAAAGGTAACTGGGATAAAGATTTGTTGAACGAATTAGTTGAAACTATGGGAGATGCATCTATTTGTGGATTAGGCCAAGCTGCCGGCAACCCAATTAGGAGTGCTATAAATTTTTTCGGAAGTCATATTAAATGAAAAAAATTAATTTCTTCATAGATGGAGATAAAGTCACTGCAGAAGAAGGCGAATCTATCTGGAAAGTTGCAAAAAGATATGGAAATACACTACCGCATCTTTGCTTCGCTGATAAATCAGGTTACAGAGCTGACGGTAACTGCAGAGCATGCATGGTCAGTATTGAGGGTGAAAGGGTTTTAGCTGCTTCTTGCCTCAGAGAACCTTCAGAAGGAATGAAAGTCTCTACTAAAGATGCAAGATCTGTAAAATCTAGGCAAATGGTATTAGAACTGCTAGTTACAGATCAACCTCAAATTGATATCTCTCATGATCCAGAGTCTCATTTTTGGAAAATGGCTGACAAAGTTGATGTTTCTAAAAGTAGATTTGACAGAAGAGAAGCAATAATGACACCAAATTCAGACAATTCCAATAAGGCTATGTCAGTTAATTTAGATGCTTGTATTCATTGCAATTTGTGTGTTAGAGCTTGTAGAGAGGTTCAAGTCAATGATGTGATTGGAATGGGAGAAAGAGGTCATTCATCAAAAATTATTTTTGATTTTGATGATCCAATGGGTGATTCTACTTGTGTGAGTTGCGGAGAGTGTGTTCAAGCCTGTCCAACTGGCGCATTGATGGAATCATCTCTTTTAGACGAAAATGGGAAAAATAAAGGTAAACATGATCGTGAAGTTGATTCTCTTTGTCCGTATTGTGGTGTTGGTTGTCAATTAACTTTTAAGATTAAAGATGAAAAAATTATTTCTGCTGTCGGAAGAGATGGTCCTGCTAACAACAGTAGACTATGTGTTAAAGGTAGATTTGGATTTGATTACATACATAACCCTGAAAGATTAACAAAACCACTTATAAGAAAAGATGGTGTTAAAAAAGATCCAAACGAAAGAGTTGATCCATTAAACCCTTCTACCCATTTTCGTGAAGCCAGTTGGCAAGAAGCACTTGATTTGGCAAGTCAAAAATTACTCCAAATTAGAGATAATGTACCCGGTAACTCTCTAGCTGGATTTGGCTGTGCAAAAGGGTCAAATGAAGAAGCATATTTGTTTCAAAAACTAGTCAGAACTGGGTTTAATAATAATAATGTTGATCATTGCACAAGAATGTGTCACGCCTCCTCAGTTGCTGCTTTAATGGAGGCTATTGGCACAGGTGCTGTGACAGCACCTGTATCAGAGGTTAAAAATGCAGAAGTTGCTATTATTATTGGTGCAAGACCCTCTCAAAATCATCCTGTGGCAGCCACTTTCATTAAAAATGCTATCAAGAAAGGATTGAAACTCATAATTATGGATCCTAGAAAGCAAGAATTATCAACTCTTGCTGAAAAACACCTTCAATTTAAACCGGGTAGCGACGTGGCGCTACTAAATGCAATGCTTAATGTTATAATAGAAGAGGGGTTGGTTGACAGACAATATATTGAGAAACATACCGAGGGTTATCAGCAGTTAATCTCTCACGTAAAGGATTTTACACCAGAAGAGATGTCACCCATATGTGGAATATCTGTTGATGAAATTAGAGAAACAGCAAGAATTTTTGCAAATGCAAAATCTGCTATGATATTTTGGGGAATGGGTATATCCCAACATATTCATGGAACAGATAACTCTAGATGTTTAATTTCTCTAGCTTTAACCACGGGTAACGTTGGGAGACCTGGAACTGGCCTTCATCCCCTTAGAGGACAAAACAATGTTCAAGGTGCCTCTGATGTTGGACTTATACCAATGGTATTACCAGATTATCTTCCTATTGCTGACAAAAAAAATGTTGAATTCTTTGAAAATTATTGGGGAACAAAATTAAATCCAAATCCAGGTTTAACTGTGGTAGAAATAATGGAAGCTATTTATCAAAAGAAAATTAGAGGATTATATGTTATGGGTGAAAACCCAGCAATGTCAGATCCAAACGCTAATCATGCCAGAGAAGCTCTTTCAAGATTAAATACTCTTATAGTTCAAGATATTTTTTTAACTGAGACTGCTTACCTAGCTGATATTGTGTTTCCGGCTTCAGCTTTTCCTGAAAAAACTGGTACATTTACTAATACAGACAGAAGAGTCCAATTAGCTAGAAAAGCAGTAAACCCGCCGGGCGATGCGAGACAAGATTGGTGGATAATTCAAGAATTAGCTAACAGGTTTAACCTTGATTGGAACTACAGTGGTCCGGATGAAATATATGACGAATTAAGAAATTGTATGGAGTCTATAAAAAATATTAGTTGGGAACGCTTAGTAAATGAAGGTGCTGTTACATATCCTTGCGATGATGAAAATAAACCAGGAAATGAAGTTATTTTTGGAGAGGGGTTCCCTACTGTTAATAAAAAAGGAAGATTGGTTCCTGCAAATGTGATTTCTCCAGACGAAGTACCTGATAAAGAATATCCATTTGTTCTAACAACAGGAAGACTTTTAGAGCATTGGCACACTGGATCAATGACAATGAGAGCATCGATTCTTAACTCAATTGAACCTGAACCTTATGTACATGTTTCAAAAAAAGATATGAGAAAAAATAATTTGCAGCAAAATGATGTCGTTGAACTTTCAACACGCAGAGGTAAAGTTGATGTAAAAGTTAGATTTGATAGAATGATTCCTGAAGGAATGGTTTTTATGCCATTTTGTTTTGAAAATGCACCAGTAAATTTACTCACAAATCAAGCTTTAGATCCAGATGGTAAAATACCAGAACTAAAATATTGTGCAGCCAAAATTAATAAAATTCAAGCTGAAGCTTAAATTAAGACTCTTCTAGTTGCCTCTTAGTCATGTAATGTTTTTTGGCAACTGGACCAATTAGCAGATTGGCAATAAACGCTATTCCTAATAACCCTGCCATTGCAAACATTGTTGTATTGTACAAAGTGGCAGAGGGATCTACAGTACCTTCTGGAACGATTTGCATCAGGTTACCAATCGTAACAGTTTTTTGTTGAACAAGTTGTTGTATTTGCTCAATCGGTGCACCATAAAAATCATTAAACTGATCTGGATCAACTTTTGAAACAAGTTCATTAATTGATTTTTCTACCGAACCTTGTCGAAGCTGAGTAATAGCTAAAGGACCCAAAACGCCTGCTGTAGACCAAGCAGTTAATAGTCTACCATGAATTCCACCAACGTATTTAGTTCCAAAAATATCAGCTAAATAAGCAGGAATAGTAGCAAATCCTCCACCATACATGGTGAAAATAATCATCGAGGCTGCATAAAACATAATTAAGTACGTAATGCTGGGATTAATACTCATAGCTTTCGCGCTGTATGGAATTGAGAGGTAAAGTAAGATCCCTAACGAAAAAAAAATGAAATATGTTGCTTTTCTTCCAATAAAATCTGACATAGACGCCCAGAATATTCTTCCAATCATATTGAAAACACTTATCATCAAAACATATGTGCCTGCAAAACTAGCAGTTACAATCGCCGGTAAGGTAGATCCAAAAATTTCTATCATCATGGTCTTTGCAACTCCTATCACTCCTATTCCAGCAGTAACATTAAAACATAAAACTATCCACAAAAAATAAAACTGCGGTGTCTTAAGAGCTTGGTCAATGTGGACGTGATTTTTTGTAATTAACCTTGTTTTAGAGGAGTCTTTTGGAGGAGTCCAACCTTTTGGCACCCAGCCCTCCGGTGGCACTCTATATGAGAAAGCTGCAATTGTCATAATAAGAAAATAAATTATTCCTAAAAATAAGAAAGTTTCTGCCGCACCACTTGAACCTGTACCAACTATATAAACTCCGGGATCCTCGGGAATTATCATTCTTGAAACTTCATTTGTTGCAACTACTACAACTTCGACAAGTGAACCTGAAATCTCTGCAAATCTCCTACCTCCTTCCGTAATTAAATTAATGGAATCAGATGCACCTAAAAACTCAGGAGCCTTGTAGAAGGTTTCTAATAGTTTATCTATTGTAAATTTAGCAATCATTGCTCCTCCGCCAAATCCCATGATCGCCATACCAGTTGCCATCCCTCTTCTATCAGGAAACCACCTAATCAGTGTTGAAACAGGGGAGACATAGCCCAAACCCAATCCTATTCCACCTAAAACTCCATATCCTAAATATAAAAGATATAAACCAATTTGTAGCCTGATTTCTTCTGATGATATAAATGGTAAAGAAATATTAATATGAACACCAAGTTCTTGAAGGTAGATTCCAAAAGCACCTATTAAGAAACCTCCACCCCAGCAACATGCAGCAAAAAAACCCACCATCCTTGGGCCTACTTCTTCCAACCATTTCCCAGCATATGCTGCAGCTAGACCCAACGAAACAATAGCGACAGAAAAAATCCAAACCACTTGACTTAATGTCCAATCATCTCCAGAGGAGGAAACAACTCCTAGAACTTTTATAAGCGCAGGGTTAAACATACTCCACGCATACACTGAACCAATGCATAAGTGTATTGCAATCGAGGCTGGTGGAACAAACCATCTATTAAACCCTTTTTTTGCAACGATATTTTTTTTATGTAATCTATCTTTAAAACTCATAATTTATTAACTCCCCTGTTGTTCAAACTCTTTTGAATCTTCTCTGCATTTAATAAATCTAATTCATTATTTATGTTAAAAAATGGATCATAATCAATAATTGGAAAATTAACTACCTTGAATTTAAAATTTTTTGCAAATAAATCAATTTTAAGTATTTTTTTTCTTAATGAATTTTCTAATTCTCTTATTAAATTTACATCCCACATAGCAAAAACAGGATGAATATTTGAACCACTTTTTGCAATTATTACTCTTTCGTCACTATAATTTTCAAGGAAAATTTCTACAATATTGTCAGGAAAAAAAGGAGAATCCACTGGAAAAGTAAATAACAATTTTACGTTTTTATTTTTTCTGTGAAGCCATTCCATACCAGTGTAAATACCCGCCAATGGACCGAAGTTTCCAGGAAATAAATCCTCTAGAACTGGAAATTTTTTGAATTTTTTCCTTATAATACTAGAATTAGAATTAATTATTATTGTGTCTAGTTGTTTAGAAACTTTTTCAATTTGTCTCTCCAAAAGTGTCTGATTATCAAGTTCTTTTAACGATTTATCGAATGATTTCATTCTTTTTGATTTCCCACCAGCCAAAATTAGACCCGCCAAAGATAATTTTTTAATTTTTTTCAATTCTTTGTTCTCCAGAAAGGACTGTAAACTTTTTACCTCTAGCTCTACCTATTAAAGTTAAATTGGCTTTTTTAGCAAGGTCAACACCCCAAGCAGTAAAACCTGACCTTGAAATCACTATTGGGATTTCCATTTGCACAGACTTGATAACCATTTCACTTGTTAATCTTCCGGTTGTGTAAAAAGTTTTATCATTTGGTTTTATATTTTTTAAAAACATATAACCAGCAATTTTATCAATTGCATTATGTCTGCCCACATCTTCCATATATATTAGCGGAGAATTTTCAAAGCATAATACGCATCCGTGAATAGCTCCAGCTTTTAAATATAAGCTTGGTGTCAAATTTATTTTTTTTGATAATTGATAAATCCATTCAATATTAATTTTTTTTTTGTCATTTAATTTTTTTTTTTCAAAGTTTTCCATAATATCCCCAAAAACTGTTCCCTGCGCACAACCTGAGGTAAGTGTTTTCTTTTTAAGCTTTTTCTCAAAATTTGTTTTTCTTTTAGTTCTAACAACTACTGTATCAATATCCTCCTCATATTCTATAGATAATATCTTATCATCTTTTAGTAACATATTTTGATTTAACAAATATCCAATAGCTAGATATTCTGGATAATCATTTATTGTCATCATTGTAACAATTTCTTGGCTATTGAGATAAAGTGTTAATGGTTTTTCTTCAATTACATGAATGGTTTGTCTTTGTAAATCTTGGTCTAGCCCATCAATTTTTCTTGTTAATCTTGGATCATCAATATTTGGTTTTATGTTCATTTACTGCTATTGTTTATTTTAATATATATAACTGTTATCATGTTGCATATAATTTTTAAGATATGTTAGACTCATTTGGAAGAAATATAGATTATTTAAGGTTTTCTGTCACTGATAGATGTGATTTAAGGTGCAGATATTGCATGCCAGAGAAAATGTCTTTTTCACAAAAAAAAGATATGCTCAATTTAGATCAATTGAAAACATTAACTGACGTTCTCATAAGGGTTGGAATAAAAAAAATTCGCATTACAGGGGGCGAGCCATTTGTAAGAAAAGATATAATAAGTTTTTTACAATATTTAAATTATTACAAGAAAAAACAATTATTAAAAGAGATTACTTTGACTACAAATGGTACTTTGTTAGAGAAATATTCAGAAGAGTTAAAACAAAATGGTATCGAAAGATTAAATGTCTCTATTGATAGCTTGATTCCGGAGAAGTATTCATTTATAACCAATGGCGGAAAAATTGATAATGTTTTAAAAGGAATTGAAAAGGCTAGCAACCTAGGTATCAAAATCAAAATAAATGTTGTGTTGCTAAAGAACTTTAATGAGGATGAAATCATATCACTTATAAAGTGGTCTGCTAAAAATGATTTTAATATAACTTTCATCGAAATTATGCCTTTAGGAGAAATTAAATATTCACGTGACACACAATACCTTCCAATATCTGTAGCAAAAAAAAAAATTGAAAATACATATCCATTAGTGGATTGTAATTATACAACAAATGGACCATCAAAATATTACAGAACTAAAGAGTTTTCGTCATTAATAGGTTTTATTAGCCCAATAAGCAATCATTTCTGTGAAACATGTAATCGAATAAGAATCACAAGTAATGGTATGTTATATAGTTGTTTAGGTCATGAAAGTGCTACAAATCTAAAAAGTTCTTTAGAGAAAAATGATATTGAAGCACTAGAAAGAGAAATTGTAAGATCTATTAAAAAAAAACCTGAGAAACATTTTTTTAATATTAATGACAAAGATCCAGCGATTAAACGGTTTATGAGCTTTACAGGTGGATAAAATGCAAAATAACAATATTAAAATTGGACTAGTGTGCTCTGCAAACGAAGTAGCCAAAAAATCTGAATTAATTCTTAAAAAAAAATATAAATTTGTAAAACCAACTCAAGCAGATGTTATTGTAGCTCTAGGAGGCGACGGGACTGTTCTAGAAACATTACATAAATTTTTAAAGCAGAAGATTCCAATTTATGGAATGAACAGAGGACATGTTGGATTTCTAATGAACGAAT
>MDTG01261401.1_pt1 | contig 12093 bp, 7 predicted proteins | sample 811421 | NCBI WGS metagenome assembly MDTG01 (sample SAMN05326645, study PRJNA326480) | marine metagenome | isolation source: seawater | place: Pacific Ocean: South East | collected 2011 | reverse complement strand
ACCACCACCACTTGTAAGTTCTAATGTAAATGCTGTTGCTTTTGATGAATCAGGGCCTCCTGCAAAAGTCCATGTGCAAGCGCCCGTTGTATTTGCAGAGAAGTATGTGCCTTGTTGAGTGTTAACCGTTGCAGTACCAGAAACTTTACCTAATGCAATATGCGTTGAGTTAAATACAACAACATTTTGAACAGATGTATTCATCTGTGTTACATTCATTGTTGCAAGGGTATTTGCTATTGCAGCTGTTTCAACTGAACCTGGTGAAAATAAATTAGCAGTTAATGTTGATTCTTTTATTTCAAGAGCTGTAATTGAATTTGCAGAAGCTCCACTTGAAACAACACCATTAGCAATATTATTAGCTTGTATTGTAAAAAGACCAATTGTAGAACCAGTTACTTTAGTAAGGGCCATTTTTTACCTTTTTATTATTCAGCTGGGGTATGTAAAATCCAACCTGTTTGATTATTTGCTTTGTAAGCATCTTCATTCCAAGTATAATATTGACCAATTTCAGTATTCGCATCATTTGGCATTGAACCAAGTGGTGATTCGTATGTCCATTCAGATGTGTTAATCACCCAACTATCACAGTTATCTGGTTTTGGCGCAAGAAAAACATCATGCTGTGAGTTATACTCATAACCTACACCAGCATAATTACCTCTCAACGCAACACCACCATCTGGCACATAATCATTATTAGCTGCCACACCATAGTGAACACCTTGTCTTGTATTATAAGAAGTTTGAATCCATCTGTTACTATCACCTACAGCACCACTATCAATGAAATCCTGTTCTGCAACAATGACACGAAGAACTTTACCATTTTCTACTTCCGCAAAATGAGACATTACTTTTACTCCTTTGTTTACTATGTTTTAATAAAAATGAAATTATTTGATTCTTTGTATAATCTACCGGTTTCAACTGAACCTCCGCCAGTAGGTAAACCAGAAAAATCTAAATCTTTTACGGCTATGTTTGCCACATTATTAACTCTACCTTTACCCGTTACATTTATTGTGTGAACTACAAGATTTGCTGTGCCACCATATTGTCCGGCAGTAGCAGTGGTTGATTGTAACTGTGATTCACCAACACTTAGACCATCAACAATCACGCCAGCAACTTTTTGTTTATCTCTCACAACAACCAGAATATTATTTGTTCCTGTTTGTGGAGCATCAGCAAAATTTAATCCACTATTTGCTGATGTTACTGTGTAAGATGAAAATGGATCTTGATGAACATTGTTTACATATACGTCTAAATCAGCTGCATTATCAACTGGACTTGGTAAAGTAAAAGACTGAGTAGAATCATCGCCACTATATTGTTGAGTGAATCTTTTAGATAACTCTGTCTCTGGTGTTCTTCCAATGTACATTAAGTAATCTCCAAAACGGACATAATTATGTCTGTTTTACCAGAACATTGAACAAACAAAGAATCTCCAGCTTCTAATACAAGTTTTTGATTACCACCAATTGGCACCAAAGTACCACCGGATGGTATGCTTGCGTTATGAATAACTGAAAAACTTTCGTTATTACCTGAGCTTATAACTGATACATTTCCAGTTTGAGCTGTTGCGGTAACATTTGACATGGTAAAACCAATTACAGTTGTTTGTGTGCCTGGAGCCACAGTATTAATTACTGAGTTTGCTGACACATCTTTTTTCATATAATTTTTAAATGTATTAGGCATCTTTCCTTTTATCCTTTATTTCATATTTATACTATTTATCCTAGTGCTATTGCAAGAGCAAGTGATTCTGATATTACATTGTTTGCAGCTGCAAAAACAGCAGTTGATGTATTATCAACTTTTAATATACCGTTCATAGCGCCAGGGTGACTTTGACATTGATAATAAAATGTCTGATTCACGGTATTGGCAGGCACTTTTCAATATAAGACACCACCTGATTGTCCTTGTGCATCACCAGCAGTTTTGACAATTAATCTGGAGACACTAGGAGTACCATCAGTCTCAACATATGTTAATCCTACATTGTAATAAGTGTTACCATCAGACTCTATTGGTGATGTATTTGCTGTTCGTATTACGAGTGGGTGAGCCCCAGCTAATTTTTGTGTATCAAAAGCATATGTGTGTCCAGGTTTTAATGTAATAGTTGGATTACCAGTTGGGTGTGTATCAAAAGTGTATGCGCTACTACCAGCCGCATTAAGAACATATCTAGTTGTGGCAACACCAGATGTATTTGCATTACTAAAAAATGTACCAGTGCCATCTTGACTCAAAATTAAATTACCGGTGATTGTCATATTATCAAAACCAGCTTCGTCTAACTTAACATTACCAGTAACTAACAACTGACCGTTGACTTTTAAATTACTATTAACTGTGAATGTGTCACCAGTAAGATTTGTACCCTCAACAAACTGATTATTGAAATCAACAAGACCTGTAGTTGTATTTAACCATTCTTGAAATGTATTTGAAGTTGTAAGTTGGTTAATTATTGCCACTAATTTCTCCTATTATAGTGTTCCACCGGCACCAGAACCACCTAGTGCAATTGCAAATGCCGTTGCATCATCTACAATACCATTTGCAGCTGGAAAAGCCGCATCCATAGTATTTTCTATGTATATAGTACCATTCATTTGCGGATGAGCAGTACATTGATAATATAATTGTTGACCTACTGTGTTTGCAGGTACTTTCCAATATAGTATACCTCTATTTCTTAATTGTGCATTATAGCCTGTTCTAATAATAAGATTATTACTTGAAACTTGTACATGAGTTAAACCTACGTTATAATAAGATCCACCATCTGTAACATTAGCATTATGATTAGTTGTTCTTATTACAAAAGGGTGAGCGCCATGCAATTTTTGTAAGTCGATAGCATATGTTCTACCTGGTTCTACATATAAGCTTGGATTTCCCTCATTAGAAAAATCAAAAGCGTAAACTACACCGTTACCCTCTATAGCCCAACGAGAGGCTACTGTGCCTGAAGTATTTGCTGTTGTAGCATAAACTCCATCTGAGCCTGTACCATCATGTTCTACTACAACATTACCTGGTATTACCATTTCAGAAAAATCACCTTCAACTCCTAAACTTAAATTACCAGCTACAGTTAAATCAGCATTAATGTTTAGAGTAGGGTTGTGAAAGTCCGCATCAGTAAATATAGCGAAAGTATTATTTCCGCTGTTTGCTGCATCAGTAAAATTATTATTAAATGCAATTAGTTCTGACGTAACATTTAACCAATCATTCCAAGTGTTTGCTAAATTTAAGTGATTTATGATTGCCATTTATTAACTCTTTGTTGCAATCTGTTTCAATAAATCTTTTATTTCTTTAAACTCATTCTTAATTATATTCACCTCTTTAGTTAAACTACTCAAAGTTACATCTACTTCGTTTTCTTTTTTCTTTTTAAGTAAAGAGGCCATATCAGTATTCAATATAGCCTTTGACCTTGAATCACGAACAAGATTTTTATGTTCTTTCACTTTTATATAACTCACGACAATGCAATCGCTCTTAGATTCTTAACAGTCGGTGCATTGGCGGTATTTGTTGTAAACAATACTATTTTAATTTGAAAATATCTAAATTTATCAAAGTTAGTATTTCCAGCAATATATGTAATATTTTCTGCTTTATATTCACAGTCATAATATTCTAAAACACTTTGACTTGTTACGGAATCTGTAACCTGTGTCATTTGTTGAAATGTTAACTCATCAAAATCTGTCGTATCAACTTCATTTTGAACTCGATACCAAACTTGCACAGATGACCCGCTTGGTAAATTTTTAGATAAAATTACTCTTAAATCAGTAGCATCAAATCCTTCTGATAGTGTAACTTTTTTAGTAAGGTATCTGGCATCAGCACCACCATCTCTTGCTAATATTTCGGTTCTACTTGTAACATTAGTATTTGATGTAGAGTTGATTAAGTTTTCAACAAATATAAATCTACTATTTTTATAATCCAATATCGGTGATAAATCGGCACTAGATGATGACATTGTAACTTTTAAGTTAGCATCAGCTGTTGCATCAAATACTTTCCTGTTTGGTAAATAAACATCTGAATTAGGAATCATACTAAATCCTGCATCTAAACTACCTGCTCCATTTGCTTTCATTCCAAGTTCAAAACTAATACCCGTTTTGTCTGAGAATGTTTCAAAAGGTGCATCAACTCTTACTAAGTCCGTGTACTGAACTGGTAAGTTTAACTTCTGTGGATCTAAAGTGGCCGTAAATGTACCAGTTGTATTAAAGTCGCATTTTAATAATACAAAACATAAATCGGATTCTTGAGCTGCGGTCCATGTGGTAGCATTTTGTGATTTGAATAAAGAACCAAGATATGGTTGACCTACAACTGATTGTCCTGTGTCTAATCTAGTATCACCAACAGTTGCAATATAAACATTGTAATTAGAAGAGTTTGTGAGTAACACCATAGCGTACTCATCAGGTTCTAAAAATAATGGTGTTTTAAATTCAAATCTCGTGGCCTCGGGTATGTTAGGATCTGATGGTATCACAACATCACTTGGGTTCAATGTTACTTGAGAACCAAATAATATTTCAGAACCAGGATATCCATTTTCTACTTTCCTAATTTCAAATGTAACTGGTAAAATACCATCTTTAGAACTAAAGAATATATCAACACCTGGTACAAATATACCTTGAGGGTTTACAAATTCATTTACAAAAAATGTTTGTGCAAGCGGGTCTCTTGTGCCAGTTGGACAAACACCACCATTACCTCTCTTAGCAATTGCTTCAGGTGAGTTATTAAATATGTCTACGAGGTCTGCCTGAGTAATACTTGCAGGGTCACCATATTCACCAGCTTCAATAGCTTTTACATGATAAGCCATACCTAATTCATCAGGTGGTCTATTGACATCACTAGTTCTATAAGCACCATCAACTAAACTTGCTAATGCTGTTGCTCTTGATACACTTACAGGCGTGCCTCCACTTGGAGTGGCCGCAGTTTGAACATCAGTTATACTTTGAGACTGAGATTTACATTGAGACCTACCTGCCTCTATATCATGTGCGTAGTAGCACGAACTTCCTGGTGGATCTGATGGTATGGCTCTTGGTGGCTCTGATACAACTGGTTTTGGCTTTCTTGACTCTGGTACACCAGAAAAATATGATGTAGCAGCCATAGTTGTAAACACGTTTGGTGAAGTGAAAGAGTCTGAGAATAATATTGTATGTTCACCACCAACAAATAATCTATCTGTACCATTATTTTCTATATCAATAGCACCGTTTGCAAATCCAGAATCATCTGAAACTATACGACAATCTAAAGTGTTTGCAGAAATTGTTCCCGTTGTTGGGTCAAATTTTCTCAAGAAACTTGAGATATGAACACCATCAAGATAAGCATAAACTGGTGTGTTTGGTTTAAAACCAAATATCTCAAACTCTATTCTTTGTGGAGACATATAGTAAAATATTTTGTCATTTTCAGTTTTTGTAGTTAGAGAACCAGATTCACTTGCTGATGAGGTGGTAACAACCTTTTGTTGTTTTGTATCATAGTAAGTGTAGAATCTTGTTTCTTCTGAACTGTAAGCCAATGCTAACCATTCATCCCATTTAGAGCCTTCAAAGTTTACACCAAACCCATAATTGTCAGAATTACCATCAGTATTCACACCAACAATTGGTCTTGTTTTAAAGTCAGCGTATGATGTTACATCAGTTTTCAAATCAACATATCCAACAAATGAGACAACATTAAATGGGTTGATATTTGTTATACCTGATGAAACATTTTGTGCGGTATAAACTGACGTTGAAAACGGTAATGTTAAAGTGCCATTGGTGTTAGCTAACGTGCTACCAGTTCTACAAGATACATTTGTACCATTCGCTTTGAATCTTGGATGAAGTATTTTATTATCATAATCAATAGAACATTTATAGTCTGTGCTTAAAACATCACCAACACTATGGCCTCTAAAATCATCTACAAGAAAACCATTATTAATTAACTGTGTGTTATCATCCTTAAAGAAAGATGATGATGATATCTCTTGTTCTAAAAGATTGAGTGATGTGTAATATTCAACTCTTGATAAACGATCATCAATACCACCAATTTCTTTCATTGTATAACGCTTATTTTTAACGATATCAACTTTAACATTACTTGTTGTGTAAGTGTATGGTGGGAATGTTAGTTTATAAAGAGTCATAGAATCAGGGTCGTCATCAGGTGTAGGTGGATTATTCAACCTACTTTGACCCTCAATAATTCTAAACTCACCATCAAATCCTAAAACAGCTTTATCAATTCTTGATAAGTAATAACTTAAACTTGTATCAACACTTGCCACTCTACTATCAACAATTTGATTTCGTGCAAATGTCATATTCGTATTACTATATACGTTTGAAGTAGGGTCGTCAATTCTTGTTGATCTAAAATCTATTGAATCTCTTAAATCAATTTTTACAGCATCTTTTTTGATAAATTGTGGTATTTCTTCGTAAACAGGATAAGAGTTTGCATCAAAATGACCAGTACCCGTATGTGTAAACCTATTATAAACCACATTCACTTGTCCAGTATTTACCTGACCTGCTGCACTTTGTTTTAACTGTATTGTTGCATGATCATAAAAACTATCTCTCTGGCCAGTACGAATAAAGAATTGATCTACAACATTTACGTTTGATGAATTTGCTGTGCTAGCTGGATTGTTTGAAATATAAATGGCACTAACATTTATAACATCAGATACTCCCAAAGACCTTTCAATAATACCTTGTGAGGTGTTACCTATTTCTGTAAATAATTTAAAATGACTATTTGATACTTTAGATCTTCTAGCTGCACCTGTTATGTCAATAGTTGTAAGTATATCTGCTGTGCCGTTAAAACTACCATCATTTATGTTAATTGTCAAAGCATCTGGGTTACCAGGACTAGCAGTTGAACTAAATGTTACAGCACCAGGTGATAAGTCAACAGCATCATTAGCGTTTTGTGCTCCACTTGCAGTTCTAATAATTATTTGATAAAATTGTCTCTTGAGACTTGATGTGGCAGCATCTTTAAATCTCTCTGTACCATCATTTGTATTGATTGTTACAGTACCACCAGAGAATGTAACAGATTTAAATACTCTTCTAGTATTGTAGTTTATTGTATTAACAGATGATACAACATCATACGTCCCTTCAAAAACTGCTACGTCTTGGTTTGTATCACTTAAAACAGCTCTCTGAAAAGTATAGGTATTGGAAATTGAATTACTAATTACGGTATTACTTAACGATATATTACTGCCTACTTTTGAAGTAACAAAAACGTGCCTTGAAGTTGAAAATCTATCCTCAGATACGTTATGACCAAAAACCTCATCACCAATTCGTATACTTGATGGATTAGAAACAACTATATGTTGTGAATTATTTACAACTGTACCAGTAGTTTCAAAAGTTTGAATTGATGTGGAATGTATGTTACAGTTAGCATTACCTGATTGCATACCTTTAATATGTTTAGTCAAGTTTAAAGGTAAATTTGAACCACCAGTATTTGCCAATTTTTTTACATCAAATAAAAATAACTTGTGAACAGCCGTATTAGCACCGCCACTTACATATTCTTGATTTCTTACATATGCTTCACCAATAAGGGTTGTGCCATCTACAATTGTGTTTGATGAGTGTAACTCAACCCTTTCTGATACGTTTGAGTTGAATACAGCATTGTTAGAGTTTGTAATATTGAAAAAGTTACCATATGGTGTCTCTACATCATAACCCGTTACGGATTCTTGATCTCTTGCTCTTTTTACATTTAATTTTACATCAGATAAATTTCGATCTATTTCATAACCTTTTACATACGCCTTACCTTTTGAAATGTTTAAAAGAAAACTTGTAGAATTACCAATTGGTTTTAATCTTGGTTCTAACCCACTTACAATGTAATCTCCAGACTCATCAAATGTTCTTCTAGCTAAAGTTCTACCTAAATCAGAATACCTTGTGAGAGATGTATCTTTTACTAATTGACCATTTTTATATCTAACTAACTCAATGTATTTTGTAGATGTTAAACTTGGTAATGATGAATTAGACGTATCTAAATTTTTTCTTGATAAGCTTAATTCTATTTTGTATCTATCACCACCAGGCGCCAAATAGTTTGACGAATCTAGGGCAGGATCAAGAAGTGTTGTATCATCAGCAGATTTTACAATGCTTTCAGTAACATCAAAACCAAGTGATACGTTAGCATTTGCACTATATTTGTCAACAGCTATAACTTGTTCTGAATTTTTAACAAAAACTCCACTTGTAAAGAATACACCATTTGAAACACCTAAAAGTTTTGATTTACCGAATGGTGTGCCAACTTGCGATTTAACATCAATGAATAAATTAGCTGTAGCTAAATCCTCTGTGTTGAATATTTGTAAACCAACATTACCTGTTATAATTGTATTTGCAGTTGCTGTATTACCTTGAGTAAAGTTAGCGGTTCTTATATGCGACACATATAGAGTATCTGGGTCTGAACCTTCGGCTGCATCAGCATGATGAATGAAGAAAATGTTTCTTACAAGTGTGTTAGCTGAAAAAGAAGTGTTACCTGTATTAGATGCAAGGTATTTACCAACAAAACTTGCAACATTAATGGACGCACCTGTATCAGTCGTTGTAGATTGTACATTTACATGACTTATTGTTGGTTGATTTGTTAAATCAATATTTTTTACTCGACCTTCACCAATTGAAAAAAGTTCAGCACCAGTAACTCTTGAACCATCTTTAAATATGTGGTCTCCAAATTTTTTAACTTGGTCTTGTAAAAGCGTCTGTGATTGTGTTAATTCACGAGCTTGAACTGCTCTACCTGGTCGAAAAAGTATTCTATGAAAATTTTTATTTTCATCAAAATCATCATAGTACGGTGTTGTATTAAAATCGAGTGCCATTCTTTACCCTTAAAATTGTAAAACAAGCCTTATATCTTCTGCTTGTCCATCTATTCTTGTAATTGTATTTGAATTTTCAACATATAATATATCAGCTGCATCAGGTTCAAATTCTGGTGTTGTGATAGCAGTAATAATTCTGGATGCACCGCTTGTTACACCCTCTAAAACAACACCTGGCCTAAAAGCACCATCTATGGATGTTACTTCTATTTCAGTAGCTGTTACAGTTCTATGAACAACTGCCTGTGCAAAGTTCACATTTGATGACGAACCTTGAAAAATCTTCTCACCAGTTACATAAGATATTCCTGAAGCTAATTGTAGTGTTGTTACCTGTGTTACTGTATCATTAGCTGTTGCATTAGTTACAGCAGTATTTTGCCCATGTTTATGTGGATTTCTAAAAAGTCCTATTTGTCTAAACTGAATACCAGTTGCGATTAAACCATTTTCAGTTGAATCTATTTGGCCCATTTTTGCGACTACCATCACACTATTTGCAACTAAATCTTTTGCTAAATTGAATCCGTGACCGAACTTTGGTGATATGATAACTCTTGAATCTACACCTGTACCAGTACCAAAAACTAAAGCGTTGCACTTTTCATACTTTGTGCCAATCGTGTCAACAGTTATTTTTGAAACAACACCTGTGGTGGAAACCGTAGCATTTGCTAGAGCACCTGTGCCATCACCATCAACAAAAACCCTAGTTGTTACAGATAAGTTATTTGCAATATTTGACCCGCCACCATCTGATATTGCAGGTTTACTTATTGTTATCTTATTGTTTATGTCATCTATAGATGATATAACTGTGTCAGCTGGTATACCTGCACCAGATATAGACATATTTGCAGCTGCGATATCATCAACTGTAATGTTACTCATACTTGTTGATAAAAATGCACTATTAACAGTTAATATTGTATTACCTGTTACATATGGTTCAACACGAACATTTGTAAAATTTCTATACGCAGACCCACCATCATTTACTACAATTGTTGTTAATTCACCTTCTACAACACCACTATTATTCAAATTAAAAACTGTATCTGTTTCAGTTGAATCATTATTTCTAGTTGGGACAGGTAAGTTAGTAACATTCACAAACTTATTTCCTGCACGAACATTATACATATATTTCCAAACATAACCATCAGCAGTTGTTACAACACCATTTGACGTTGTATAATCACCTGTTGGTTGAACCGTAGATATTGCACCAGCGTTGTTTGATAAGCATTTATATACATTTCTATTGGTTGTAAACGCATACATTGGCTTTAAATTTTGACTTGTATTACTGGAAATTAAATCAACTGAAAGTTGTTGTGGATCAAATTGTCTGTATATTTGATTAGCAGTCCAATCAACTCTAGGTATGACTAAATTTATATCACTTGCTTTTACCCTTTTTGCAGCAATCATATCTCTAAAAGTCCGATTGTTTACATCAATAGACTCTGCTATGTCATTTGGTGTATCAGTATCATTATAAGTATCAGTTTTACCTATAAAAATATATTGTATTTCGGGTGTATCTCCATTAAACCCAGCGATATATTGTTGAGCACTTTTGAGTGATTGTAATTTTGATGTGTATTTCGTTGCCATAATTTCCTATTTATGCAATAATTATGATGGATTGTGTGTTTGCATTTGAAGTAAATACAGTTGTTACTTCTACATTTGTATTTGAAATAACAGTATTTACAGTTCTAATTTCGTTATTTACCACAACTTTAGTTCCAACATTTACTAAGTTACCAGCCGTATTTGTTACTGTAACAAATTTAGTATTTGAACCAGTTATGTAAACAGAATTTGATGTTACATTCACAGTACCAGCTAAAACATTTGACACGTTCATCACAGTATCCACACCGAAATCAACATTTCTAGTTAAATCAAACTCAGCGTAATTCTTAAATCCTGCTGGGTGCGCTAGGCCTTTTAAAATAGATTTGTATTTTTGAAATTCTATAGGTATGTTTGTTACATATATGTATTCTTGGTAGTAATCTAAACCTTGTAATTTTCTTTCTGATGCAGAAATGATACCTCTTGAAGAAGTCCATCTACCTGGAAAAGTTCTTAGAGAGGTTTGTATTTCTGCCTCAGCGGTAGCTAAACCATCACCTCTTGTAGTTAAATCAACGGATGGTACAGCTCGATATCCTAAACCTGGTTCTGTAATTCTAATTTGTTCTACCACACCTGTTACACCATTTGATGTTGCAGTTATTTGTTCTTGATCTGCCATGGCTGCTGAGATTTCAATGTTTGCACTCGAACCTCCACCACTATATGAATGAACACCTAAAGTTGGAAATACGTTTTCTGTATAATTTTGACCGCCAATTATATGCCTTCTAAATGCACCTACTTTTCTAACAACTGATGTACTATTATCAAAATTTGTGTTTGTAGTAATATGTGTTGCATTTGTTACAACATTTACAAATCTTGATTCATTATTGATTATAATTTCGTCACCAACAGTAATCTCTGTATTAAAAGATGTACCTACTCCGACAACTTCATTTAAAACTGTTGTTACACTTGCATTACCAGCAACCCTAGATGGTTGAAACTCTATTTCAGTAATAGCACCATTAGCTGCTACTGATTTTACAGCAGCTGCAGAGCCAAATCCTGTACCAGTATTTGAAAATATGATTTCATCTGCTGGCTGATAACCTGTACCACCATTATTAATTTTAAATCTACCTAATGATCTAAATGGTTTTATTTTGATTACTCTATCACCAGAATCTATACCAGGTCCATCTGAGTCAAACGATATTACATTACCAGTTGCATTGGATGTGAGAAGCACTAAATCATCAATAGGCCCTAAATCTTCAAGTGTTTGGTCTTGTAAACAATCTACTAATCTTGATGATACATTTTCACCACCACCGAGTGCATTACTCGTTACATCAAAATAAACTCTTAGTGTGCCTATATTTCTACCAAATTGTGCAACTTTGTATCTAAACAATGGCGCAGAACCTAGTGTAATAAAAGGCCCTCTAAACCAAAAATTTTTGTTAGGATATCCTGTACCTGAACCACTT
>MDTG01370614.1_pt1 | contig 12094 bp, 9 predicted proteins | sample 811421 | NCBI WGS metagenome assembly MDTG01 (sample SAMN05326645, study PRJNA326480) | marine metagenome | isolation source: seawater | place: Pacific Ocean: South East | collected 2011 | reverse complement strand
CGTGGGTAGTTGACAAATTAATCACAAATTTCTACCCAAGCGGCAGAAAAGGGATCTTGGTGTGGCCTTTGTGGGCCAAAAAGCCGACTTAGCTCATATACAAGCAGCAACCCGAAAAAAGGTTTCTTAGGGACTTATGAAAAACGGCGCTTTTACAATTTTTGTAGTACCAGATCGCGATGGCGTATCGCGACGCTTTCGCGTATCTCAAAAGCTTATATACGGCTTGGCATTGATGGGTATTGCGAGTCTGGGTTTCATTTCTGCATTTTTAATTCATTATGTTTATGTCGTTGATGAAGTGTTTGAAGCAAATTCATTGCGCCGTCACAACGCGACATTGGTCGCGGAACTTGGTTCTTTGAAAAGCGAAGTAGAAAACATGGAAACAACACTCTTGGGGCTGAACAAGCTCGATGAAAAGTTGCGCTCCATGACCTCTCTTGCTGCTGATATCGGCGGTATGGCGGTCGGGCCTTTGGCTTCTCAAAAAGGTGCAGGCGGACCAGCAGGCCAAGGCGGTTTCGCTTCAGCCCTTCCCTTAAGTAACGATGTGGCCATGTACCAATTATCCACCGCACTCATGGAAAGTCGGGTCGAAGGTCTTTCTCAACAAGCAGAGCAGCAACTGGTTAGTTTGACGGATTTGGTTTCATTTTTTGAAGCACAGGAAAAGGTTTTAGCTCATACTCCGAGCTTGTGGCCTATTCGGGGCTGGATGACTTCACGCTTTGGGGTGAGAAGCGATCCTTACACAGGTGAGAAATCCATGCATAACGGCGTAGATTTGGCTGCCCCGTCAGGCACGAAGGTGGTTTCTCCTGCAGCAGGAACCGTTATTTTCGCTGGGGACCGCGGCGCCTATGGACAGATGATTGCGATTGAGCACGGGATGGGAATGGTGACCCATTATGGCCATCTTTCAAAAAGTTTTGTACGCGTGGGCGATGAAGTGGAGCGTGGTCAACATATCGGTGCCGTGGGTAACACAGGGCGAAGCACTGGGCCTCACCTTCACTATGAAGTCCGTGTTGATGGTGTCCCGGTTAACCCTGAACAATACGTTTTAGATTAAAACGAACTTCAATGACAAACAAACGCTCGGCTCGAAAACTCTTAGTGCTGACCTCACCGGCTGAAATGCAAGCTTGGGCTCTGGTTACGCGTCGTAAAGGAAAAACCATAGGTTTTGTACCAACCATGGGCGCTTTGCATGAGGGGCATTTGTCTCTAATGCGACAAGCGCGCGCTGAAAATCATGCTGTGGTGGTTAGTATTTTTGTAAATCCGATGCAATTTGGCAAAGGAGAGGACTTTGATGTTTACCCTAAACGTTTAGAGGGCGATAAAAAGGGGCTTCGTTCCGTAGGTGTCGACGTTCTTTTTCTTCCCAATAATTTAAACATGTACCCAGATGGTTTTGAAACGACAGTCAAGGCTGGGCCGCTGGCGAAACGCTGGTGTGGTCGTTCTAGGCCTGGGCACTTTGATGGTGTTTTAACAGTGGTGGCAAAACTGTTCTCTTTGGTCCAGGCCGACCAGGCTTATTTTGGTGAAAAAGATTACCAACAGTATTTGTTGATAAAAAAAATGGCAGCAGATCTAAACATGCCAACCCAGGTTGTGGGTTGTCCTATTTATCGAGAGCCAGATGGACTTGCCATGTCTTCTCGGAATTATAACCTGAAGAAAACGAATCGAAAGAATGCTATTTCTTTAAGCCGCGTGATTGAAGCATTACAGCAACAGGTGGCATCGGGTGAAAAAAGTGTTACTAAACTTAAACGTTATGCGCACGAACAACTTGAAAATGTTCCGCGCTGCGAAATTGACTATATCGCTATTGTAGATGCTGCAACCTTAGTATCTATCAAAAAAGTAGAACGAAAGGCACGCGTTCTATTAGCGGTCCGGTTTCAGCAGAAACCTTGGGTACGCTTGATAGATAACGGGCCACTTTAAAAGAATTGTATTTTATACTTCGAACGTCGGCTCTATTTGATAGCCTGTATGTTTTCGAATGTTGAGTACACGACCATCTGAAAAAATAAGGTATTGTCCCTTGATGCCAATGAGAAAGCCTTGAATAGTACGTTCTTTATCAAAGGAAACACTTTTCACTTTTTCGGGAAAAGCGGTGACTGGATAAATAAAGTTCATTTCTTCCTCTTCAGCAGAAAAGTACTCCGCAAACTCGTCCGGTAATTCGTCAGCAAGTTCTTCTTTAAGAATATAAAGATCAGTTTCAGTATCAACGTTGTTTTTGAGCATCTTTTGCCAAGAGGTACGGTCGGAGACATAGTCTTTAAGGAATACTTCGAGCTCTCCTGCGACGTGGCGATTAGGTGTTCTTGCGAAAATGATAGCGCGCACTGCTCCTTGATCGATCCAGCGTGTTGGCATTTGTCCGAGTCGGGTAACGCCTACTTTTACATTACTGCTCACCGCAAGGTAAACTAGATGTTGTTGTAAGCAGTGCCTTTTTGCCCATTCCATATCCCTGGCGATACCTTCATGCGCTTGGCAAAGTTCGGGACGCATGATGCATTCAGATGTCTGTGGCACTTCCCTAAAGCAGGGGTAGCAATAGCCTTGTCCAAAAGATTTTGTTGTTTCTTTATGACAGTTCACACAATAAATTTTTCCAGTAAAATGAAGTTGAATTACTGAGCCGATTTTGTCGTTTAGAGGAATTTCTTCATCATCCCCTAATACAAGAAAGTATTCGATTGGATCAGCGAAGCGAACAAACATTTTCCTAAGTGTAGCGGGACCTTGTTCGGAGATCATTTGATTACCTTCTGATATGTATCAACATGCCCATTTTGACATAAATCGTACTCATTGTCTTTAAGCTAACGAGCTCTTATTGAAAGTTGTCATAATTACTCATTATTTTCGTTGCGGTGGCGGTCCATCGTGCCAGTGACCGTGTCCTGCATGCCAGTGTTGGTTGGTATTTGGGTTATATTCCCATGGCCTGGGTGAGGCCTTAGGTGGTCCTAAATTCAAATTTTTAAGTAGGTGAGGTGCAATCAGTGGATGGGGTTGCATAATTTGCTTCGCAAAAACATTGGGGTCGTTCGTTGGTTTTTCACATAAACCGGCTTCGCAAACATAAGCAGTTGGCTGTCTATTAATAGGAGTTTTGTTTTCGATCCAGGGAATTTGCTGTTTGAGAGCTTTAAGTTGCTTTGTTGTTCCTTGAGCTAGCATTCTATTTGGTAAGTAGATTGTTTGTAATTTTTCTCGAAGTGGGGTGAGGGGCATGCCTTTTGGTGTGACTAAAACGATTTCTTTGGGCTTATCGTAATAATATTCTAATGCAGATAACATTTTTGGAATGCTCACCCCGCTTCGTTGCAGTTGGCTTCCAAAGGCAGAGAATAATTTTTCAGCAGTCTTTTTGTAGTGCTCTTCTGTTGTAATGGTGTGCAATCTCAAAAGATTCATTGCCGCCACAGAATTACCACATGGTTCCGCCCCATCATAAATGGGTTTATCTCGGGTTAAGAGCTTTTCACTATCAGATGCTGTCATGAAATAACCGCCGTATTGTTGATCCCAGTAAAAGGTTTGCAAGTGTGCGTTGAGTTTTTGACTAGCAAGCAACCATTTTGTCTCTCCAGTAGCTTCGAGAAGATTGAGCAAGCCATGAATCAAAAAAGCGTAATCATCGAGGTAAGCAGTATAGCGATTTTTTCCTTTAAAATGAGTTCTATAAAGGCGGCCCTCTTGAGTCGTCATGTTTTGTAAGATGAAATCAGCTGCATTGGATGCGCTTTTTATGTAGTCATCTCGATCAAAGACGAAGCCAGCTTTTGCGAACGCCCCCACCATCAAGCCGTTCCATGACACGATAAATTTATCATCTCGAATAGGAGGGGCTCGTTTGGTGCGGTTTTGATAAAGGGCTTTTTTCATACCCTCAATCTCTTGATTGAAAACCTCTGTTGTCATTTTGAAGGAAGGGGCGATTTGAGTCATCGGTTTTTTGAGGTGAAGAATATTTCTTCCTTCAAAGTTACCACGTTTTGAGACGTTAAACGTTTTATTAAAGATTCGTGCTCTTTGTGTGCCGAGGATTTGGGTTGTTTCTTCTGGTGTCCATGTGAAGAAAAGACCTTCTTCGTCGTGACCATGGGGCGATGGACTGTCTGCGTCAGTCGCTGAGTAAAAAGGGCCTTGTGGGCTCGCCATTTCGTTCTGAATATAATTAAGAATATCTTGTGCGACAAAAGCGTATCGAGGTTCTTGAAATGCTTGGAACGCTTGAATGTAAACTTCTGCGAGTTGCCCATTATCATAAAGCATTTTTTCAAAGTGCGGTACCAACCATTTTTTATCGGTGCTGTAGCGATGAAACCCACCGCCAACATGGTCATACATGCCGCCCCAGTACATATGGTTGAGGGTGTGTTGCAGCATATGTTTTGCCTGTGGATCTTGAGTGCGTCTGTAATAACGTAAAAGAAATTCTAGGTTTACCGGACGAGGGAATTTGGGTTGCTGGCTAAAGCCGCCATATTGTCTTTCAAAGCGCTGAGCGAGATTTTGTGCGCTTCGCATCAAAATATTTGTTTGAGGCATACTGGTAGGAGGTACAGGCCTTGCGGCAGCTTGAAGACGTTGGGTAATTTGCTTCGCTTTCGAAACGGCTTCTTGTTTGTTTTGTACATACTGTGTTTTAAGTTCTTTAAGTATCGTAAAAAAGCCTTTTCTGGAGCCACGATCACCATCTCGCGCGGGAAAGTATGTTCCCCCAAAAAAAGCTTCGCGTTCAGGCGTAAGCACTGTTGTCATGGGCCAGCCACCACGGCCGGTAAGCGTTTGCACAACCGACATATAGATGTCGTCAATATCTGGTCGTTCTTCTCTATCTACTTTAATGGCGATAAAGTTTTGATTGATGTAGGTTGCGATTTCTTCATCTTCAAAAGATTCGCGCTCCATGACATGACACCAATGACATGTAGAATAACCAATGGACAGTAAGACAGGTTTATCCTCTAATATTGCGACTTCAAAGGCTTCATCCCCCCAAGCTCTCCAGTTCACCGGGTTATGTGCATGTTGAAGTAAATAAGGACTCGTTTCAAAAATGAGTCGGTTGATATATTTAGGTGAACCATCTTTTTGAAGATGATGTGTTCGAGGAAGGTATTTTTTACCCTTACCTCGAAATGCTTTAATTAATCTCTTAGAGAGTGTTGTAGGTATTGTTTTTATACCGGGGGCAGGTTGGATATTTATATCTGCCGTTGAGGAGATTGCTGGACATGCCACCATGAAGAAAATGTTTATTAAAGTCGTAAAAGTGCAAACATTTTTTATCATAGGGTTGACCTTAGATCTTTCGGTCCCTTAAATTGTGGGACGCTCCTTATTGCTAAGTGTAAATGTTCTAGGTAATTGCGACCTAAAGTGCAATGTACAGAGCCATCAAATAATGGGTGGTTGTGACCGATTGAAAAATATCTTAGGGTCTGACCCGTAACCACTCAAAAGGAGATAAAAACGTGAACCCAACCGCTACGATTCACACCACCGTTGGTGCAATTAAAGTTGAACTTTTTCAGGATAAGATGCCAATTACTGCCGGTAACTTTCTTAAACTTGCAGGCGAAGGATTCTATGACGGACTCCATTTTCATCGTGTTATTCCGAATTTCATGATTCAATTCGGCTGTCCACATAGTAAAGATCCAAGCAGTCCGATGGCTGGTACGGGTAACAGCCCACATGGCACAATTCAGGACGAACACCCAGACGATGCACAATTTTCTAATGAGCCTGGAACCTTGTCTATGGCGAATACGGGAGCACCCAACAGTGGTGGCTGCCAGTTCTTTATCAATACCGTACATAATTCTTTCTTGGATTGGTTTAGTGCCGGACCGAGTAAGCACCCTGTGTTTGGTAAAGTACTTCAGGGTATGGACATTGTGAATGGTATTAGTTCTACGACGACTGATGCAAGAGACAGACCGGTAGAGCCAATTCAGGTGACTAAGATTTCCATCGATTAACTTTTGAAGACACTCAAAGTGATAAGAAGGCAGGCATCACGCCTGTCTTTTTTTATTCTAATGCACCAAGGTCAATACCGCCGACTAAGAAACGATCTTCTCGCTGTTGATGGTATTTGTATTGATATGAGAGATCCTCCATGGGCCACTGCAGTGGTGTCCCTATGTTACGTGCAGGAGACCCCGGACCAAGTCGGTAATCTTCAGCATTAACGTTCCATAAAATAGGATCATTGCCTTCAATATTGGCGTTAAGTTCAATGATGCCGAAACTTCCTGTTGCTGTGGGGATCCAGTTTTCAGTGAGAAAGTTGGTGTCTAAGATGGCAAGACCATCGCCGGTTAGGATGGTAAGGTCGCCATTATAGCTGTGAATTACGTTCTGATGGGCATGGAGTGTTTCCTCTGTAGTGGATATATTAAAAACAGTATTGGCACCGTTACGAAGGTAAACAACCGTATTATGATAGAAGTAAAGATCGCCCTTACGATAGATCGTTTGATTGGAAAATTCGCCGCCCCAACGAATAATTTCACTGCTATCGCCACTGATGCCCGATTCGTCTTCGACGAAAATATTACCATAAACAAAAGCTTGTCCGAAGCCTGGATGGTACGCATATGCAGCATCAAAATTTTCCACGAGGTCAACCTGACGGTTACCTCCTTCTAAAAAGTTGTATCGAACGATGGGGTAGATCGATGCGTCTTTGATAAGAGTCGCATTGCTGTTAATACGCGGCGGCCCAATTTTATTGAATTCGTAAACAATGCCGATACTTTCCATATTGAGATTATGATGCTGTGAGCTTTCTGATTTTCCATTACTCGTAATGTTATTATAAGCGACCGAAATATGAGACGTACCGTTTTGTGCTACGAGACCTTGGTCCGAGTTTTTAAGCGTGCAGTTGCGTACTGTAATATGATGGCCACTTTTGATGGTAACGGCAGCAACATAGGGCTCGTAGTTTTGAACGGCGCCCGCTGTATCAACGTATGTGAGCGCGTCTCTGCCGTCACGAATATCTAAATTGTCAAGGACGATATAGGCGGGGGCGTCAGTGGTAGCGCCTGCCTGTCCTATAGTGATGACTCCCTTACCTTGGCCGACGTAGTTAGGGAGTTGCGTTCGAGTGGTTGCGGATTGGCCGGTGATGATAGGAAGATCGCCATTTCCGTTGGGAATACCTAGAAGGACGATGGGCTCTAAAGCGGTTCCTATGGCATCGATTATAATCTTATTCTGGTAGGGATTTTGGTCGCGGTGGTAAACTTTAATTAGGGTATTTTTATCCAGAAGCTCCCAAGGTACATCGTTGAGATTACTGTATTGCGTGGCGGTATTGCTGCAGGTGTAGTCAGTGGGGTCACAACCCACCTCCCATACGTGATCAAATTCTTCATCGAGCCAGGGTGCGCCATTTTTAAATATTTCAGAGCAATCGCATTCGCCCCAGTGTGGTTCGCCGATGGGGTAGGAGCCTCCATCGATAGCGTGCAGTATGCCACCGTCCGTGTCGTGTAAGAAGCAGGTTTGTTGTCCAAAATCTCCAGAGGGGCATTCGCAAAGTTGGGTTTCTTCGACTTCACATCGTTGTGGGTATATGGTTTCATCGGTACCACTGTCTACGATTTCTGTTTGACCACTATCTGTCTCTTCGGGAGGGGCTGGTACACCCGCATCGTTTTCGATAACACATACACACGGGTCAAAACCCATGCCGTCCGATTGGCAGGTTTGCGCCCCTAGATAGCCGTTGGTGCAAGCGCATTGTCGGGCGTAGCCAGGATCGCAAATAGTGGGAGGCAAGGTACAGATGCATTCGCCGTAAGCAGTACCACCACTGATACAGGTTTGAGACCCGATCATGCCGTCAGAACAAAAACACTGTTGTGTAGTTCCAACGTCGCAAATAAAGTTAACCTCGGGGCAATCACAGGTAGACCATGCGTCACCGAAAGAGTTACAAACTTGAGCGCCTGTGTTCCCATTGGTGCAAGCGCACAACACGGCTTGGCCTGGTACGCACGAAGGGTCTTCACACTGGCATGTCTCATAACTGGACCCTTCTTCATCACATTGTTGAGAGCCCGTTCGGCCGTCGGTACATGCGCAGCTGATGGTAATGTTGGGAGGACAGGCGGGTGGAGGGTCTGCACATTGGCATGCACTGTATGTATAGCCTGCTGAATTACAGGTTTGCGATCCGGTGCGTCCGTCGTTACAAGCACACACAATGGTCAGCCCTGGGGTGCAGTTAAACTCACCATCTTCACACAGGCAGGATTCAAAACCCATTCCGTCCTCTTGACATTCTTGCGCACCGTTTCTGCCATCACTACAAACGCAAGCCTCCACAATTCCTGGAGCACAAACCTGTGTGATCTCACTACAGCTACAAGTGGCGTAACTTTGCCCGTCTTGTTCACAGATTTGATTGCCTGGATTACCGTTGGGGCAAGTACACGAAATTGATGCGCCAGGTACACAAATTGCCGGCGGTTCTTCGCAGATACAATTATAGAACCGAGAACCATCATCTGCGCAAAGTTGTGCTCCAGTGTCGCCGTTAATGCAGGCGCAGCTTTGACTTTCCCCTGGTACACAGACCATGGCCGCTAAACCAGCATCATAATTGTTGCTTCCGACACATTCGCAGGCAGTGTAGGCGCTACCATCTTCCATGCAGGTCTGGGCGCCATCACGTCCGTCGGTGCATGAACAACTTTTAGAGGCGTTTGGTGTGCAATTGGTGAGTGCTTGTTCGCAGTTGCATGCGCCATAGCCTGTACCATAAGCATTGCATTGTTGCGCGCCTTCACTACCGTCTTCGCAGTAGCAAAGAATACTGTGGGCGGGCGCGCAGCCTTCGGAGATGATAACTGGGGCGCAGGTGCAGGGCTCAAAACCGTCTCCTGCTTCATTGCAGGTTTGCGCGCCAGGTTCTCCATCGCTACAGACGCAAGCTTCACTGTACCCGGGTATACACGGTGTGCTGCCTCCGTCTGTCAGCGCAGGACACATACATTGCCCATATGCTTCTCCGGTTTCAAGGCACGTTTGTTGACCCATGCTTCCGTTTTCACATTGGCAAGAAATATGGCTTCCTGGGAAGCAGCCGATACCTCCATCCACCAAGAAACGAGGTTCACAGACGCACGGATCGTAACCATTACCAGAAATATTACAGATTTGAGCCCCTAGGAGCCCGTTTTCACAGGTACAAGCTTCACTTTGCCCCGGTATACAGCTTTGAGTGCCAGAATCTGATACAGGGGGAGCGACACAGATACAGGCTCCATAAACACCTGTTTGCAAGCAAGTTTGTGCGCCCTGACTGAGATCTGCGCATGCGCATTCCGTTGATGCCCCAGGAACACAAGTGTCTGTGACCGTTTCTGGCGTTGTCCAGGTACATGCCGATATCAACCACAAGGTCTGTAAAGCCCCAAGAGTATGTAATATATATCTTTTTTTAGAACTTCGCACCAATTAAAGGCTCCTTTTTATCTTCAGGGGCATTATAGCCTACCTCGCCTGTCTGCTCTAAAAATAGGGCGCTTTTTCCATCGGAGGCTTGCTTGAAAAAGTTAAGAACCAAAACTTCACGCCTTAGATCGCCATTTTTAGGGGTTAAGCCATATATCTATAGAGTTAGGAGCTTAGTGATGCAGGATTATTTAAAGCATTTGCCACTTCAGTGGCCGGTTATGGAGGCCATGGCGAAAGCGATTTTTAAACCTGCTCAAGCTACTGGCGGTCCTACAAAGCATGAAACAACGCTCGAGCCTTTATCTGAGGAAATGGTGAAAGATTTTTGTGCTTGGGCCGGAGCGCGTCCGCATCATTATCGCAAATCGATTCCTGCACATTTATTTCCGCAATGGGCGTTTCCTTATTTGGCGAAGAACATCGAAACGTTGCCCTATCCCATGCAAAAAGTGCTGAACCAAGGTTGCCAAATAATGCAAAAAGGTATGTTGCCTTTAGGGCAGCCACTTAAGGTTTTTTGTGAATTGGTGGAAGTTCGCGAAGAAGAAAGCCGTGTTCGCATTCATCAGAAAATTAGGACGGGTACGTTAAGCCAGCCAGATCTTTTGGTTTGTGACCTTTTTGGCGTCGTTGTGACAGGAACCTCCGCTTCAAAGAAGATAGATCAAGTCCAAGAAGCTGAACAATGGGAAACAGTAGGAGGCTGGACCGCATCAGCCCATGAAGGTTTGTCTTTTGCGATGTTGACGGGTGATTTTAATCCGATTCATTGGATAGGTCCTTATGCGCGCCACTTCGGCTTTGACAATACAATTCTTCATGGTTTTGCATCTTTATCTCGCACTTATGAAGTTTTGAGACAAAACGCGATTGAGGACATACCTTTTATACCAAGAGTTAACGTACGGTTTACAAGACCATTGGTTTTACCCAATAAGGTAAACGTATTGATTCAAGAGGGTCTACCCGCACAAATAAGATTGGTCGACGAATCAGGTACGGTTTGTATGGTTGGTGATTATTCATTACCTGAGGCTTCAGGATCTGACTCGTAGCGCTCACGTCCTAAAGATGTTGGGTAATTCATATTTTGCCAAAAGTAGAAACCTTCATCGAGAACCGCGACTTTTTCAAAGCCATTTTCTTTAAGTTTATCTAAAGCTTGCCCTGAAATAGCATGAGGACAGCCGCAGTAGGTGATGATCCATTGATCTTTAGGAAGCAAGTCGATGTTCATTTCTATAAGATAAAAAGGCAATGCGATACCGCCGGAAATATGGCCCGCCAGATAATCGGAGTGAGGCCGAGCGTCTAAAGCGATAAAGCTTTTTCCCTCGTCGAAGGCTTCCATAACTTTTGCTGCTGGAACAAAACGGTTTTCAATAAGGTCTCCTGAAAAGTCTGCAGGGTCACCATTTTCGTTGATGAGATTATCTGATAGGTCAGGATTAAATGGCGGTAGTGGCACGGGTTCCTGGTCATCGTCCCAAGTACGAATAAACGCAACAAGATCGTCAATTTCTGTATCGGTCAAAATACCCTCATAGGCAGGCATGGGTGTTCCAGGGCGGCCTTTCGCTATAGCGTATTGCAAGAAACCGTCAGAGGCTTGATTTTGAAAGAAAGGGTTATTGAGACTTAGCGCGGTGTTACCAGAGCCATCAGATGCGTGGCAAAAAGCGCAGTTAGTCGCGTAGAGTGAAGCGCCTGCTTCTGCATCACCCGTAATTTCTAGTTCATGAACATCTAGAGGGACCACGGAATTAAAAGTGTACATATGGTTAAGGATTTCGTCGATATGTTTGTCTACTAAAGGTCCACCATAATCCACCCCCCAAGCCGCCATGGGGGTGCCGGGGCGACCGTAACGTATGCTGTCTTTTAAAAAGTCTTCGGTGGCAACTTCTAAAAACTGAGTGTTAGCTAATGCGTTGGCGTTATCTGAAATATAACCTTCACCTTCGTCTCCATGGCAAAAAGCACAATATTGAATGTAGAGTAACTCCCCATCAGTTGGAGGGGGGACATAGACTGGCGGTGGGTTGTCGGAGGACCAGGGGTCGGGCTCCACAGGTGATGGGCACCCGAGAAGTAGAAGGAAGCTGGCCATGACAACAATGGGTTTCATACCTAAATTATGCCTTGATTTACGGTGGTGCGCCATAAATATGCTCCTAAGGGATGGGATCCAAAACACAACCAAAATGCGCTGAATCGTATCTTGCGGTATTGCTCCACATCATCAGTGCTTCTGCTTGTACTATTTTATCATCAAAATTAACGGAATAGGTAGCCAGATTGGGGTTTGCCACCGTATAAGCCTCACAAAAAGTTTCAGATTGCAGTTGAACAAAGAGACAAGAGCAAACTTCTTTCGCACGATAGGCGGTGAGCATTCTTAAATCATTGTGACTGTAGCCTTCAATACAGCCCAAAGTGAGCATGAATGTGAAAAGTAGCCATATTTTTTTCATAGGTTCTCCCCCACTGCTACAGCAAGTTTGAGAAAATCATTTTTTACAAAACTTTTGTCACGGTCATCAGCAGTTCTAACAACAATCATATTGTG
>MDTG01055491.1_pt1 | contig 12094 bp, 9 predicted proteins | sample 811421 | NCBI WGS metagenome assembly MDTG01 (sample SAMN05326645, study PRJNA326480) | marine metagenome | isolation source: seawater | place: Pacific Ocean: South East | collected 2011 | reverse complement strand
ATTGCAAAGGAAAATCAGCTTGAAAAGAATACCATACTAATTTCATCGGGAACCACAAGGGATATTGAATTTCTTGCCAATAACCCAGGTAGATGGCCCCTACACTGTCATTTTCCCCATCATGTAAGTAATAACATGACTCTTCCGCTTGGAGGTATGACAACGGCAGTGGTTTATGAATAATCGTGGTTTTAAAAGATATCTTTTCAAAAAAAAAGATATCTTAGACTGTTGACAAACCCGAATTTCTTCGTTGTTGCAGAAACCAAGAATCATTACGTATTTCTATATACGCTGCGGCCTCTCGGTTTCAGCACGCCTCGAACTTCGAGCTTCTCAAAAGTCTATCATCTTGTAGACTTTGTCTACAATCTGAGATATCTTTTCAAAATAAAAGATATCTTTTTTAAATTAGAAAAGAGTATTAATAGAATATCAGGAGCTTTCTATTCTAAGTATGGCATGATAGAAAGAACACCAATTGCCTGGGATGATTTATTGGTAAACACAAAACGTAAGATATTTGTAATTATTTTTGAAGCATAATTATATTATAATGGACTTTAGTAGCTGATAAATTTAAATGGAGCATGACTACTGTATAATGAAATTTTGGAGGTAAACATATGAAAAAGTACTTGAAGAAAGCGATCTTTATTACAGCTTTGGCTGTAGTTCTAACAGGATGTCAGGCCGACAAAGTAGAGCCAACTAATGTAGATGAAGGTACCAAAGTGGAAGAAACTAAGCAGGAAGAGAATATAAATGTGACTGAAGAACTTGAGAAATTTATTGCAGGTGAACCGCAAATCGTGGAGGTTAGGAAGTTTATTGAAGATAATATAGGTAGAGCAGATAGAGAAACTGCTGATAATATGATACATTATCTCATTGATCTGCAAAGAAATGCTTTAGAAGAAGAAATCGATAAATTCTATACAGAAGCTAACTTAGATATCCATGCTAAAATCATTGAGACCTATGAAAAGGATACTAGTAAGTTTGAAAAAGCATCAGTATTTATAGGGGATAGTAAGTACCAGCTAGTAGAATTTATGGAAGATAAAGAGATGGCGCAGGTTCTTAAAGATTTGTTTGATAGGGGTTATGGGCTGTATAATGCAGAAGGCAGCTACTATCCTGTAATTGACTATAGGATTTTAAAAGGTAGCTACATAGGAAATGTGACTGATATGACTGCTGAGTATCTGGATATTATGTCCGATGAGCTTGATGAATCTACCCTTGTAGAAGAGTATCTAGCTATAGAATTCAGCGAGCTTGGGGAAAGAGCATTTAGATATGAGGAGTTTCTTATGAAATACCCTAAGTCACCTTATACAGAGGACGTTATGATAAACTACATGGTATGTATCTGGAAGCTTGTAAATCCAAATATTTTTGATGGAATGCTAGGTGATGACTTCAAGGTAGTAAGTGAGCTTAATAAAGTTTACGATAGTATACTTGCTGATGAATCCCACCCTGTTACATATGAAGCAGTTAAGGGGATTACGGAATATATAAAAAGTAAAGATGGCGTTCTTGGAAGTATGAATAATATGGATGAGCTTTTCAAGATATCTGATAAGCTTCACAAAGAAGCTGCAGCAAGAATCAATGAGATGTACTTAGGTGAATAATAAGCCAAGTAATTAAAAAAATTAGGAAAGAAGATGCTCTCTATGTTCAGTAGGGAGTATTTTCTTAAACTTTCTCAGGAAAAAACAGGTTTTAATAGGATAATTATCATATTATGACATACTGTTGTCATAATTGTTTTGTTATGATAGAAAATAACTATGATATATTAGAGGTGATGATATGATTGAGATTCCAGAAGCATCTGTGATTGCGGATCAGATTAATGAGGCATTAGTTGGTAAGGTAGTTCATAATGTAACCGTAAACCATTCACCCCATAAATTTGCTTGGCTTTCTGGGGATTCAAAGCATTATGAAGCTTTATTATGTGGTAAAAAAGTTGAAAGGGCGGTCCATTATGGTGGAAAGCTGGAAATGCAGGTTAGAAATGCAAGGGTAATGTTTTGTGAAGGGATAGCGTTAAGATATATTGATGTTAATGAAAAGCTTCCTAAAAAGCATCAGTTGATGATTGAATTTGAGGATTCAACCTTCATTACAGCTACTGTACAAATGTATGGAGGTATGTATTGTTTTAATGAAGGTACCTTCAATAACCAGTACCATTTGGTTGCAAAGGAAAGACCATCTCCACTTTTACCAGAATTCGATGAAGCTTATTTTGATAAGCTTGTATCACATGTAGCAATACAAAGGCTAAGTGCAAAAGCTTTTTTAGCTACGGAGCAGCGCATACCGGGATTGGGTAATGGTGTTTTACAGGACATACTGTATAATGCTAAAATACATCCAAAACGAAAAGTAAAAACACTTTCTGATGAAGAAAAGGACGTGCTTTATCATTCGATAAAATCCACTTTGCTTGATATGACCTTAAAGGGCGGAAGAGATACTGAGAAGGATTTGTTTGGATGTCATGGAGGATATAGGACAAAAGTAAGCAAGAAAACTGTTAGAAAGCCTTGCGCTGTATGTGGTAGTAATATTGTTAAAAAGGCGTATCTGGGTGGAAGTATTTATTATTGTGAGTCGTGTCAGCCCGAAAAGTAATTATTTTTAAATTAATAAATATATAATTTCATGAGGGGTTGACATATTAATATTACAGATGTAATATTAATATGTAGGAAGTATTACGATTGTAATACTTGAAATGGTAAAAAGTTCAACAATGGGTTGAGCTTTTTATGGAGGCTAAGTATTACACTTGTAATATTGAAAAATTTATATACTAAACTGCAATAAGGGAGGGAGAAGAGTCAAGTGAGATTTTACTTTGGGGAGATGTTTATTAAAATTAAGGGGGAAATGAGATGAAAAATAGGATATGTATTTTGCTTGTGGCACTGTTGGCTTTAGGAAGCTTTATAGGATGTGCAGATAAAAACGGAAAAAGTAGTGAGTATGAAGGCTATAATGAAGCCAGTTCCAATCAAGGAAAAGTTACTGAAAAGATCCATATTAATAATGACATAGAAAAATATTTTAAAGGTTATAATGGTCAGTTTAAATTATACGATTTAGAAAATGATACATATATTATCTACAATAAGGGTGAGTTGTCAAGAAGAACAGCTCCGGCCTCTACTTATAAGATATTAAACTCACTTATAGCACTAGAAACGGGAGTAGTGGAAGATGAAAATACTATGAAAAAATGGGATGGGAAGGAACGCTTCATAATTCAGTGGAACAAAGATCATACCCTTAGTTCTGCTATAAGTAATTCAGTAGTGTGGTATTTCCAAGAGGTGGCAAGGGATATAGGACGAGATAGGATGCAGAAGTTTATTGATAAAGTAGGATATGGAAATAAAGTAATAGGTGAGAAGATAGATATGTTTTGGATCGATGGATCATTGAAAATATCACCTGATGAGCAGCTAGAATTTGTTACGAGGTTATATAATGAAGAACTGCCCTTTGATAAAGAGCATATACAGTTGGTCAAGAAGATGCTAATAAATGAAGAAACGAAGGATACTATATTTGCTGGAAAAACCGGTACTTTTGTAAGGGATGATAATGAACGTATTGGATGGTATGTGGGATATGCCTTGGTAAAAGAAAAACCATATACATTTGTAACAAGAATAGAGAAACCGAAATCAGGGGAAAGTGGTAAAATTGCAGGCGCCAAAGCCAGAGAAATCACAAAAGAAATTCTTAAGGAGCTAGATATACTAGATTAAGTTAAACTGTTTTGAAAATACTGATAACCGCTACAAAAGTGAAATAAATGAAAAAGAACGTAAAAGCACTGAAAATTTTGAGAGAACTAAGCTTCGTTCCATTTAAAAATCTTAAATTATGAAAACTCGCTACGCTCAAACAATCATAATTCTTAACAGATTTTTAAATTCCACTTAGCAACTTCTCTAGACAAAATTGTTCAAAAGCTTTTCCTTATCTTTTTCATTTATTTCTTGATAGGCAATAGAAGTACATAAGCGCATATGTATAATTTACACTAATTCGTAAATATCTGCTTTCTTAGATGTCCCTCATTAGCCTATAAAAAAGAAATATTCTGTCTAATGAATATTTTCATAAAATAGTAACATAGCAATAATAAATAATTTGTAAGAAATTATTTATTTATTAATGATATACTAAAATGGAGAGTGTATCTAAAATTTAACAAAAAAGGTGATGAAATGAAAAAAGTTCCTCAAATATCTGATACTGAATGGAAGGTAATGAAAATTCTTTGGAAGGAATCTCCTGTCACAGCTAATGATGTGATCAATAGATTAGATGGCGTCGTCGATTGGAGTGATAGAACGATTAGAACCCTCTTAAATAGATTGATTAAGAAAGAGGTAATCTCATTTGATAGAGATGGAAGGGAATACCTTTATTATCCTATAGTCTTGGAGGATGAATGTATAAGAGAGGAAAACAAATCCTTTTTAGATCGCGTTTATGGAGGTGCACTTAATATGATGTTTGCTAAGTTTTTAGAAGATGAGGCATTGAGTGATGATGAAATTGAAGAGCTTAAGCAAATTTTAAATGATAAGAAGAGAAATGATGAGGTAAAGAAAAGGTGAAGCTACAGATGTTTTTAACATGGGTGGTATATTCTTCCTTGACAGCCAGTGTTGTAGCTTTGATTATTTTACTTATTAAAGGTATATTTAAAAACGCTTTGGGGGCTAGATGGCATTATTCGATATGGTTTTTGCTATTAGGTCGTATGGTAGTTCCATTTGGACCAGAAACCTCATTTAGTGTTTTCAATCTCTATAGCTACTTTACGAGGATGATGATTAATAATAATATTACAAATAAATATAGCGGTGGAACTTTGGCACAGCAAACAAGTTATGATGGTGGGGTAAGTCAACTTATAAAAATGCCCATGGACTATTCAGTTGCTGTAAATGATACTCTACAGGATTCATTATATAGTGAAATCTTCATAATTTGGCTAATTGGAGCTTTGGTAATTGCAGTCAGTATAATACTATGCAATCTTAATTTTTATTATAGGTTAAGGGATAAAGAGTATATTATACATGGAGATATCATTGATGTGGTTGAAGACTGTAGGCATAGGATGGCAGCTAATAAGAGGTTTCGAATTGCACAGTCAGATAGTTTTAAGAGTCCCATCCTTGTAGGTAGTCTTACACCGACGTTAATATTTCCTAAAATTATTTTAAAAAGCCTAGAACGTAAAGAATTAGAATACATAATACTTCACGAACTTGCCCATTACAAGAGAAAAGATATTTTGGTCAATTGGATTACTGTTATTTTGCAGATATTACATTGGTTCAATCCCATAATATGGTATGCATTTTATAAAATGAGACAGGATAGAGAAGTTGCATGTGATGCATATGTGTTATCCCACTTAAAACCTGAAGAACATAAGGGTTATGGGTTAACGATAATCACTATGCTTGAGAATATTTCCTTTTCTTTATCAGTTCCTCAAATAACTGGTTTTAGTAGCCAGAAATCCCATATTAAAAATAGGATATCAATGATAGCATCTTTTAGTGAAGACATTAGATCCACGAAGATTAAAAAGCTTATTGTCTTTACACTTTTGGCATGTATTGTATTAACCAATGGAAGAGGTATGAAAAATACAGCCCTAGGAATGGATTCATCTGATATTCTAGGTAATGCTTTATATGAAGATTTAAGTGGATATTTTAGTGGATATGAGGGTAGCTTTGTGCTATTTGATATGCAAGAAAATAAATACCATATATATAATAAGCAAAAGAGTCAAGAGCGGGTGTCTCCATGCTCTACTTTCAAAATCATAACGTCTCTTATTGGTTTGGAGAATGGAATTTTAGAAGATGAAAATACTGAATTAAAATGGGATGGGGCTCAGCATTCATTCAAGACTTGGAATAAAGACCACACATTGGCATCGGCTATGGAGAATTCAGTGAATTGGTATTTTCAAGAGATAAATGAGGAAATAGGCGAAAAAGAGATGAAGGAAAAGATGAAAGCTATCGATTATGGTAATAACGATATCTCTGCTGGAATAACAAAGTTTTGGGCACAATCCTCATTAAAGATTTCTCCCATTGAACAAGTAAATATTTTAAAGAAGATATATAATTATGAGATGCCCTTTGCCAAGGAAAATATAAATGTGGTTAAAGAAATTTTAAAGATATCAAAAAATGAAGAGGCTATTTTGTCTGGCAAAACTGGAACTGGGGGAACCATCTATAAATCAATAAATGGATGGTTTATAGGACATATTTCAAAAGGGGATAATCAATATATTTTTGCAGTAAATATTGAGGGTGATGATAGGGCAGATGGAACAAATGCCCGTAGAATAGCATTGTCTATTCTAAAGGATAAAGGGTTACTTTAAACTTTACTTTATAAAAACGGTTATACAAGGGGGAAAAACTATGAAAAGATATGCAATAGTTATTTTAGTCATTGTTTTGGGACTGGGCGTATTACAAGGAGCACAAGCTGAAGAAAATGAAATCTATTCCATGCAGCTGCCTAGATTTAAAATAAATGTTCAAGGCGTTGAGGTTGATAACCTACACAATAGAAATCCGATTTTGGTTTATAATGGTATAACATATATTCCAATAAGCTATGAATACTATGGCGCACTATCCATTGAAAGCAGTTGGTCAGAAGAGAAGGGACTTATGATAAATACCCAAGGACCTACTGGTGAACTAATACAGGATAGGTCGGTAAATAATGATTTAGATAAGTACTATGGTGCAGTTAAACCAAGCTTTGATGTCTATCTCAATGGAAAGCTTATTGATAATACCAGTTCAGAGGTGCCTATTTTAGTATATAACAGTATAACTTATTTCCCCCTTGCTCAAGAATACTTGAATGATGGTTTAAATATAGTTCTAGCATGGAGTGATGAGGACGGACTCATCATATCTGCTAAGACTGATAATCAAAATATAAAAGACTTAACTCCCATAAGCTTAAATAATGAAATTCTAGAAATGGCGATTAGAGATAGTCTTAGTAAACAACAAGGCGAATTGACAATATGGGATTTACAGTCCATAAGTACCCTTAGATTATCCAATAAGGATTTAAGTATTTTAGATGGAATAGAGTATTTGACAAATATTGAGGAGCTCTATCTTGATAATAATAAATTAGAAAGGATAGATAAACTCAGTAGTTTAACTAATCTAAGGGTTTTGCATCTTCAAAGAAACTTTATTATTGACATTTCTCCATTAAATGCTCTTAGCAGTTTAGAGGAGTTGTCCTTAAATGGAAATAGAGTAGTATCTCTAGATCCCTTAAGTAATCTTGTGAATCTAGAAAGGTTATTTTTTATAGAGAACAATATAACAGATATAAAGGCTATAAAGAATCTTGTAAATATTAAGAGCTTGTACATGAAATACGGTAATAAGATAAGGGATTATAGCCCTATAGCAGGCTATTATGGAAATATAGTGAAAAAGGACTTCTCTTTTACAGAGGAGGAGCTAGAAAATATGCTTGTGAGTAGTCAAAAGCCTCTACTTAATATAGCTGAACTGATTGAAGAGGCTGGGTCTCGGGAAAAGCAGGAATTAAAGCTTAATGGCTTCTACGCAATTTCTTCCTACGATCAGTTTAAGAGCTTTAAGAAAAATAGAAGTATTAAAGACTTTGATTCCATATCATTTGGCTGGGCATGTGTGGGTTACGATGATGAAGACAATCAAACCTTTGTAAGCGTAGATAGACGATACAATGACTTTCATATACCAGAGGGATATAAGGAACCTATAGCATATATGGAAAAAAAGAAGATAGCTACCAACATCAATATATATGCTTCGAGGAATTACGATGAACTATTTCAGAATTCTAATGAAATGATAGATCAAATCCTTAGTTTGTTGAGGGGGAAGAATAAAAGCTATAAAGGCTTAACCTTCGAAGGCGTAGTGATTGATTTTGAAAATCTGCCCATGGAACATCGTGATAATTATGTTGAGTTTTTACGCAGTCTCGACGAGGAACTTACTAAACACGATAAGAATTTAATCGTAGCTGTCTCTCCTATTGGTTCCTATGATTTTGGTAAGATAGTGGAAATAGCAGATAACGTAATCCTCATGCTTCATGACTATGAGAGTAAAGATTCAAGTAGATTATCTGTGTTTAATGAAAAAGTCGATAATCCAAATACTCCAATAGAAAGGATAAAGGGAGACCTTATAGACATATTAAATGAAATTGATAGAGAAAAATATATATCTAAGCTATGGCTTCAAATAAACTTCGCAATAAATCAGTCAAGTGTTAGTGATGGAAGGATTATAAATCAAGTGCCCTATACACCTGACTATGAAGGCTTAGTCCAGAGGATAGATTCAGAGATAAATGACGGAAAAGATATAGAGGACCTAATAGGATATAGCGAAATCCACCAAAATCCATATATAGTATATACCGAAGATCAGATCACCAGTTCAATTTGGTATGAGGATGACAGAAGTGTAGCTGCTAAAATTAAGCTGGCGAAGGATTTAGGCCTCGGTGGAATCTCTCTATGGAGAATCGGAAATATCCCAGATTATAGCTCAGAATACTACCTAGATACATGGGATGTAATAAGGGAAGAAGTTGACTAGAGGAGAGAGGGATAAATGTTATGTGTGGTTATGAATTTTAACATTTTATTTAGTTTTCTCGTAATCACAAATATTACGTTTATTTGGCTAATGGCTGATAGCTGATGGCTAATAGCAAAAAATTTGAAAGACTTCTTAGTCACACATCTATAGTAAATAGATGTTCTTATAAGAATTATAAAAAGATTGAGGAAGATTTTTAAATGTTCCCCAATCTTTTTCTTTATTATTTGCTATATTAAATTTTATAAGTTAACTTCTACAGTTTCTGAGACTCAAGAGCGTTTTTGAAATCTTTTAGCCATTAGCCATGAGCCACTAGCCACCAAACTTACTTAATGACAAAATCTATGATGCCGCCACCTAAACATACTTCATTGTTATAAAATACAACGGCCTGGCCCACCGATATAGCTTTTTGAGGCTCATGGAAGACTACTTTACATTTGTTTTCTTCCATAGGATATACCGTGACTTTTTGATCCGGTTGTCTATATCTAAACTTGGCAGTACAATCAAAGGTCGCAGGTGGTTTGTTATTGCTTATCCAATTGACATCATCTGCAATTAAACCCTTTGAAAATAGTGCTGGGTGTTTGCTTCCCTGTACAATGTATAGTATATTTTTTTCTAGATCCTTAGAAGCAACGAACCAGGGCTCACCTGTTCCTGTTCCGCCTATACCAAGACCCTTTCTTTGACCTATTGTATAGTGCATAAGTCCATTGTGATTACCGAGCTGCTTTCCTTCCAAATCTCTTATTTCTCCAGGTTTAGCTGGGAGGTATTTATCTAAAAACTCATCAAAATCTCTTTCTCCAATAAAGCAAATACCAGTACTGTCCTTTTTATAGGCTGTAGGTAGCTCGGCTTTCTTTGCTAAGTCCCTAACCTGGGATTTTTCTAGATGGCCCAAGGGAAATATGGTTTTCGAGAGCTGATATTGGTTAAGTCCACATAGAAAATATGTTTGATCCTTGTTGCCATCTATACCACGTAGTAGGTGATATTCATCATTATGGTATTCTATCTGCGCATAATGTCCAGTTGCAATATACTCTGCTCCAAGCTTAAGGGCATAGTCTAGAAATGCTTTAAACTTAATTTCTTTATTACACATTACATCTGGGTTAGGAGTTCTACCTTTCTTATATTCATCAAGAAAATATGTAAAAACCCTATCCCAATATTCCTTAACGAAATTAACTGTATAATAGGGGATATCGATTTTATTACAAACTCGCCTTACATCCTCATAATCTTCCTCAGTAGTACAATATCCTTCATCATCTTTTTCATCCCAATTTTTCATGAAAATCCCAATTACTTCGTAGCCCTGTTCCTTTAGTAATAATGCTGCCACAGAGGAATCAACTCCTCCTGACATACCTATAACAACTTTAGTAGATTTAGATATTTTTTTCATGTTTTACCTCTCATTTGATTTTAATATGGTATTATTATTACCAAAATCAATGTATATACACTATTACTATAAAGTGAAGATGTTTTTAGAGGAAATAAGAAATTAAAATAGAAGAAGTTATCATAGGAATTTAAGTAGAGACTTTAATTTGTACGCATTAAAAACTCCCAGAAACATCGAGTATTTTAATACGTATAAATTAAGCTTTACTATATAAATTCTATAGGATATAAAAGAAATACTTTTAAAGGAGATTATATTATGAACAGTAAACAGGTACAGTTGAAAGTAATGAAGCCCAAGCTAATAAATGGGATTGAGAGAAAATCTATAGACATTATTGATATTGAGGATGAGGATATCTTTAAGGATGTATATGTATCGGATTGTACGATAGAAAATGAAGCTGCAAGACACGTAAGCTTTAATGGAGTGGTTTTTAAGAATGTGAACTTTAAAGAGTTAGAATTGTCTTCACTGGATTTGACAGATGTGAGGTTTGAAGACTGTGATCTATCAAATGTCAATTTTAGTGGAGCCATCATACATAGAGTAGAATTTATCAACTGTAAACTTATGGGGATAAATCTAAGTGATGCAGCACTACAAAATATAAGGATAGATAAATGTAACGGTCGTTTTGCTTTCATGAGATTTTCCCAGCTGAAAAAAGTTATTATTGAAGAGAGTATATTGGAAAGCAGTGATTTTCAAAATAGTAAATTCAATAAGGTTGAGCTTGTAAATTGTAATTTTAGACTTAGTCAGATGTCAGGCACAAGTCTAGCCGGTATCGATTTGAGCAGCTGTAATGTTGAGGGCTTAGGTATAAGGATAGAGGACGTAAAGGGAGCCATCATATCCCCATTGCAGGCAGTAGATTTTGCTAAATTACTGGGAATGGAAATCAAATCGTAATTAGAACTGTAACAAATTCTACAAAAAAATACAAAAAACTTCAAACCATCACATAATCATCACATTCGACAAATATAATAAAAGAAAATTAGTATGTGAAAAGAACCTACGGGGTTAAAATCTAACAAAGATAAAGGACTTCAAGGTTTAATATAAAAATTCGCTTTTAAATATATTTGGTATGGATTATTCATAGAAAATTTAAACTCTCCTTGCCCCCTTGCAGGTTTTCTATGAATAATCTGAATGTAATGTTAAATGTGATGGGAGGACTATATGGAAGAAGACAAGATCGGGAGAATATTTACAGCGAAAAGAAAATATCCATTTTCAGCTAAGGGAAGAAAAATTCGTATAAAGCGTGGAGATAAAGTATTTATAAGTGGATATGTAGATAATAAGATTTATCTAGTTAATACAATGACTCCACCACATTATGCTTTAGTTACAAAACAAGAGTTTGATAGAATAATGGGCTAAAGAAATTTTATAATTCTTATTTAGTACTGTTGTAGAATATACAGTTTAGTATAAACTCCACTAATTAATTTTAGTAGAGTTTTTTTATAACTTATTGACTTGAAAATAGTAAAGCTTGTAACATCGTTCATAGCTTGGCATATATTAAAGCAAGTCATAGGGAATACAGGGATTGAAAGGATATACTAGGCATTGTTTTACCCCTATAAAGACACGCTTAAGTGTCCTTGTTTGCCCCTGTGGCTCATTCATATTTTTTATAAAAATAGGAAATTGAGAGGGGAAGAAGCCTGTATATGGAGATTTATGAAAAATGTCCAATTTAAGTGGTGTAAATATATTTAATATAAATAATAGAGCTGAAGGAATGGATTAACATATCCCTTAGCTCTATTTTAATTTTGCGTCATTCTATTTAAATACCTTTTGAAATTTATCTTTAAAAACTCTAGATCTTAAATCCTTTGCCAAACCTGTCCATTTTGCTAATCCCATCTTAGTAGCTGCGTAGAGAGTATTGAACTTCTCCTTGTATTTTATAATTATACTCTTT
>MDTG01051016.1_pt1 | contig 12095 bp, 10 predicted proteins | sample 811421 | NCBI WGS metagenome assembly MDTG01 (sample SAMN05326645, study PRJNA326480) | marine metagenome | isolation source: seawater | place: Pacific Ocean: South East | collected 2011 | reverse complement strand
GGCGTTCCTGATAAGCCAAGCACTTCAACAGGCATTGATGGTCCAGCTTTTTTTATTCTCTCACCTTCATCATTTAGTAAAGCTCTAACTTTTCCAGATTCCGAACCTACAACAATAATATCTCCAACATTTAATGTTCCAGCTTTTACAAGTAAAGTTACAACGGAACCTTTACCACGTTCAACTTTAGATTCAACAACTACTCCATTGGCGCTTATTGTCGGGTCACTCTTTAATTCCATCAGATCAGCTTGCAACTCAAGTGCATCAATTAAATCTTCCAATCCATTTTTATTTTTTGCAGAGACATCAATGCATTGAACTTCACCACCCATTTCCTCCGGTATTAGATCATGTTGAAGTAGTTCAGTTCTTACTTTTTGAGGGTTAGCTTCAGTTTTATCACATTTGTTAACAGCTACTATTATTGGACAATTTGCAGCTTTAGCATGTTTGATAGCTTCAACAGTTTGAGGTTTAATACCATCATCTGCTGCAACAACTAAAATCACGATGTCAGTAATTTTTGATCCTCTCGCTCTCATCTCTGTAAAAGCTGCGTGGCCCGGGGTATCAATAAATGTAATTAATTTATTATTTTCAGTTTTAATTTGATAAGCTCCAATGTGTTGCGTAATTCCTCCATACTCTCCAGAAACAACATTTGAGTCTCTCAAAGAATCGAGTAACGATGTTTTTCCATGATCTACATGTCCCATTATAGTCACAACTGGAGGTCTAGTTTTCACTTCCCCAACAAATGTTTCTCTTGATTTTTCAGTTTGAATAGATGGTTTTTCCTCAAGTATCGGTTTATGACCAAATTCCTTTACGATATATTCAGCAGTATCTTTATCTATATTATGATTAATTGTAGCCACTACCTTCATATTAAATAAAAATTTAATTATGTCTCCAGATTTTTCAGCCATTCTATTTGACAATTCTTGAATAGTAATTTGTTCAGGAATTTTGACTTCTCTAATTACTTTTTTAAACTCTTTTTTCTCTTCACCTTCAGGTTTTTTTTTCTCTTTTAATCTTGCTCGTTTTACAGACGCAAGACTTCTCTGCTTAATCTCTATTTCTTCTACATTTAACGCCCTTGATACTGTAAGTTTAAAATCTCGTTTATCTACAGGGCCTTTTAATTTTAACTTACTTTTACCCAATGGTTTATTGTCTTTTTTAATAAACTCTTTAGTAGCTTGTTGTTCAACGAATTTTCTGGCAAAATTTTTTTTCTTCGCATCTAAATTCATACTTGGTGTGGAAATTGGCTTATTAAAATTTTTATTAGCTTTAAATGTTTTTTTTTTCTCTACAGAAAAAGATTTTTTTCCAGAAGTTGAAATAGATGATGTATCAATTTTCTTTTTTAGATTAGACGATATTGTAAGTGTTTTCTTTTTGTTTTTGTCCATAACATTATTTATATGCTATCTCTCTAGCTGCCATTATCAAATCATCAGCTTCTTTCCTTGATAAAGAGAATTCCTCGAGGTAACCATTTATTCTAATTTTTTTACCTTTTATTTCATCATACCCGCCTATTAATTCGTCAGAAGAAAGATCTGCAAAATCGCTGAGTTTTTTAATATTTTTTTGTCCAAGTATAACTAACATACCTTGCGTCATTCCTTTTAATTCAATCAATCTTTCCTCTACTCCAAGTTCTTTTAATTTTAATGCTACAGCCTCTTTTTCTTTAACCAGTGTGTCTTTTGATCTTGTAATTAATTCTTTCGCTGTCTCTTCGTCTATGGCATCAATTTTTGAAATATTTTCTGGGCTAGACTGAGCTATCTCGTCAATGGAAATAAATCCCTCTGAGACTAACAGTTGACCTAGGGTTTCATCCACTTCCAAATTTTTAATTAACGTTTCTGTTCTCTCTTTAAATTCAGCTTGTCGTCTCTCTGAGTCTTCTTTATCTGTAAGTATATCTATTTCAAAATTAGTAAGTTTTGATGCTAATCTAACATTTTGACCTCTACGCCCAATTGCTTTACTTAAATTTTCCTCAGTTAAAATAATATCTATTCTTTTGTTGTCTTGATCTATTAAAACTCTTTGTATTTCAGCAGGTGATAAGGACTCTGAAATTAAAGTAGGTAAATCTTCCGTCCATTTAATGATATCTATTTTTTCTCCGTGAAGCTCATTTACTATTGTTTGTACTCTACTTCCCCTCATCCCAACACAAGCTCCTACAGGATCGATAGATGAGTCTTGGGAATGAACACAAATTTTTGCTCTACTTCCTGGATCTCGCGCCACAGATTTTATCTCTATTGTACCTTCATAAATTTCTGGCACCTCTTGAAAAAAAAGTTTTGCTAAAAATTGAGGGTGTGCCCTTGATAAAAATATTTGATGACCTTTCATTTCTTTTCTAACTTCGTAGCAATATGCTTTAACACGATCACCCGTTTTCAATATTTCTCTTGGAATTAACTCGTCTTTTTTAATTACTCCTTCTGCTTTGCCTAAATCTACTATTACGTTTCCATACTCGAGTCTTTTAATTATCCCACTTAAAATTTGACTTTGCTTATCTATAAAATCTTCATATTGCCTATTTTTTTCTGCTTCCCTTACTCTGCTGCTTATAACTTGTTTAGCACTTTGTGCTGCTATTCTTCCAAAATCAATCTGTGGTAACTCTTCATAAATTTTTTCTCCAACTTTTAAATCTTTATTATTCGGCTTATTTTTTTGGGCCTCAACTAGAGTTATTTCTCTTGCTGAGTCCTCAACATTTTCAACTATCTCTAAAACTTTTTGAATTTTTATATCTCCGGTTTCTCTGTCTATAACAACTTCAATATTGTTGTCATTTCCAAACTTAGTGAGGGCTGCTTTTTGGATAGCGCTTTCCATAGAACCAATTACTAGTTCTTTGTCTATAGATTTTTCGTTTGCTACTGCCTCTACTATTCTTAACAGTTCTAATTTATCTAAGCCTCTATTTAACATTATATTATCCCTAAAAAAAAATGGGCTAGTGCCCATTTAGAAAGTTCAATTATTTATTAATTTATTAAAAGAAAATTATGGTTTTTTCAAGATCACTCTTTAAATAAATCTATTTTATCTGTTTTTTCCCACGTAAATTCTCCTTTTTTTGTGGGCTTTCTTCCAAAGTGACCATAAGCAGAAGTAGTTTCAAATATTGGATTATTAAGCTTAAGCATTTCCCTTATTCCTCTTGGTGATAAGTCAAAATTTTCGTCAATTATTTTTTTTACTTTTTCAACTTTATCCTCATCACCATTAGCTAATTTAATAAAGATTGACAAAGGTTTTGAGACACCAATAGCATAAGCTAATTGAATTAAGCATTTATCAGAGATCCCTGCTGCTACAACATTTTTCGCTAAATATCGTGATGCATACGCTGCAGATCTGTCAACTTTTGTCGGATCTTTGCCTGAAAATGCTCCACCACCATGAGGTGCTGCTCCTCCATACGTATCTACAATAATTTTTCTTCCAGTTAAACCAGTATCTCCATCAGGCCCACCAATAATAAACTGACCTGTAGGGTTTATATAAATTTCTTTTGAATCTAGATTTGTAAGATAGTTTTCCGGTATCGACTTTTTAATGTATGGAATAACTTTTTCTTTTACTTTTTCCTGATTAAGATCTTTTGAGTGTTGAGTTGAAATAACAACAGAAGTTACTTTTATAGGTTTTTCGTTTTCATATAACATTGTCACTTGGCTTTTAGAATCCGGCTCAATTCCTTTTAGAATACCTTTTTTTCTATCCTCGGCCATCAATCTTAAAATCTTATGAGAATAATGAATCGGGGCTGGCATTAATTCGTCTGTTTCAGTGCATGCATATCCAAACATAATACCTTGGTCACCTGCGCCTTCATCTTTATTATCTTTTGAGTCAACTCCCATCGCTATATCTGCTGATTGTTCATGAAGAAAAGTTTCAATATTTGCTGTTTTCCAACTAAAACCATCTTGGTCATAACCAATATCTTTAATACAATTTCTTACTTTAGAAATTATTTCTTCTTTATCAATTTTAGGCCCTCTTATTTCCCCAGCTAAAACAACTTTATTAGTTGTTGTTAATGTTTCGCAAGCTACTCTTGAAAATTTATCTTTTGATAAATATGAATCTACAACCATATCTGAAATTCTGTCACAAACTTTATCTGGGTGTCCTTCAGAAACTGACTCGCTGGTGAATAGATATTTATTTTTTTGCATATTGTTTTTTATAAAATAAAAAGAATAAAACATATGTAATTAAAAGTATAAAAAAGATCAAATCATTTTTGATTTTATCGGATTTTATTAATGGCACTTCAAATTCTATATTTCCAGCCTCATTTCTGTTTAATCTTTTAATTATATTACCTTTGTTATCTATGATTGCACTCACACCTCTATTAGCTGATCTAAGCAAAAAAGTATTATTCTCAACTGCTCTAAAAATTGTCTTAGCAAAATGCTGATTAGGGCCTATTGATTTACCAAACCATCCATCTTCAGAAATATTAACAATTAAATTAGTGCTACCTTCAGACTTTTGTATTAAATCAGAAAAAATTACTTCGTAACATATCAAAGGTAAAATACTTAAATTGTCAATTACAAGATTACCTTTTTCTTTGCCTCTTAAAAAAGACCCGTGACCTTCTGTAATCTTTTTTAAACCAAAATTATTAAATACCTTTTCAAAAGGTAGATATTCTCCAAATGGTACAAGTTTTCTTTTATTATAGCTCTGAATTATTTCGAAATTATTATTTATAATTAGCATACTGTTGTAAAAACTGCTTGTAATAGGATCTAGTTTATTTGAGCCAAATACGATGAGATGTTTTTTTGAAAAATTTTTAAATATTAAATCTTTAAAAGTTAAAATCTGGTCATAACTATAACCGCTAAAAACACCCTCTGGCCAAATAAATAATGTTTTCTTTTTTTTATCTGGGTCGCTATATCTTATTAATCTTTTAAATCTATCTTCAATTTCTTTTAAACTGAGACCATATTTCAAGTCAAAATTAGGTGATATTATTTTTACATATATTTTTTCCTTTTCAGTTTGTAGAAATTTTTTATTCTTTGTAATTTGATAATTTCCATAAAGATAAAGGCTTAAAATAAGTGAAAAAGTGAACAAAAAACATAAAATTTTTTTAATTTTACTAATTTTAAAGAAAAAAATTATTGGCGAAGTAAATAATGTGATCACTAGAAGATTGTAAGAATGTAGACCAAATAAATTTACTATTTGTAATAATTCGTTGAATGATAATGTGCTGTACGCCCAAAGATTCCAGGGAAAACCTGTAAAAACAAACGATCTTAAATAATCTGAAAAAGCTATTGATGCAGAAAAAATTAATATTGAAGGTAAATCTAGTTTTAAATATGGTCCGACTACTAATGTTGTGAATGCTGAAAACAAACTCAAAAATAAAGGAATTAGTATTAAGGCAAAAGGAATTAATATCTTGAAATTTTCATCAAAAGTTAATGAGTTAGTAATCCAGGAAATACCACTTAAATAAAACCCAAAACCAAAAGATAATCCAAATATAAATAAATTTTTTTTATAAGGTTTTATCCTGTAAACTGCTCTAGTTTTTTTGTTTATATGTAATAGTAAATAAAAAAAAAACGGAAAAATTAAAAAATTTATAATTGTGAAGTTAAATGGCTCAAAAGATAATACAGCTAATGATCCTAAAATAGTTGGGGTTAAAAATAAAATTAAAAAACGATTATTTAAATACTTTTCAATCATTTACTAATTCAAAATATTTTTTTTCAAGCTTATTCATTTTTTTAAAATCATTTTCTTTTTTATGATCATAACCTAATAAATGAACTAGTCCATGAATCCATAGACGATTAAATTCCTTTTTAAAATTTTTTTGAACTTTTTTTTCTTTTATCTCATTTAGGTTTATAATCATATCTCCAATGTATATTTTTTTATCTGTTTTTAATTTTTTTTTTTAATTCTCTCTCCGAATGAAATGGAAATGAGAGAACGTCTGTTATCTTATTTTTTTTTCTGAATTTATTATTTAGATGTTTTATTTCTTTATTGCCTGAAAGAAGTATTGTGCAAATAATTATTTTTTTCTTTAATTTATCATCGCCAAAATTTATCTTTCTGATTTTTTTTTCTAGATAATAATCTGGTCTTTTAATATAATTTAGCCAGTTGTTGTTTTTTGTAATAACATTAATTTTTATCATCAATGCTTTTATTTTGATAAGCTTTAATGATTTTAGAAACTAATGGATGTCTAACTACATCGTTATGATCAAACTCGATTATTTTAATTTCATTTAAATCTTTAAGAATGTTCTTTGATTTTATTAAACCGGAGTCTTTTTTATTAATTAAATCTACTTGACTTGGATCGCCATTAACAACTAGTTTTGAATTCTCGCCTATTCTTGTTAAAAACATTTTAATTTGTGTTTCTGTAGCATTTTGAGCCTCATCCAAAATGGCAAAACAATTTTTAAGTGTTCGTCCTCTCATAAAAGCTAACGGGGCTATTTCAATTTCACCAGACTCAATTTTTTTCTCTATTTTATCTGCTCCAAAAAGTTCATATAGAGCATCATATAAAGGTCTTAGATATGGATCTACTTTTTCTTTCATATCTCCCGGTAAAAATCCTAATTTTTCACCAGCTTCTACAGCTGGTCTTGATAAAATTACTCTCTCTATTTTTTTCTCCATTAATAATGTTATTGCGACTGAGACTGCTAAAAAACTCTTTCCTGTTCCCGCAGGTCCAAGTGACATTACAATATCATTTTCTTTCAAAGCTTTAATATAGTCTGATTGTTTTTTAGATCTTGCTATAACAGATTTTTTAGGTGTTTTTATTAATTGTTTAAAACTTTTAACATTTGAATCATCAATTTCTAAATTTTTTTTCACAGATGAAATTATATCTTCTTTTTCAATAATATTTGTTAAAAAATACTTATTTATCAAAAATTTTAAAGCATCACAAAAAATGGTTAATTTTTCTTGATTGCCCTTGCACGTTATTGAGTTGCCTCTAAAGTAAACATCCGTATTAGTTAATTTAGACAATTTTTTCAAATTTTGATCGAATTGACCGACTATAGCCATTAACATCTCATTATCATTAATTGATATATTCACTGTTTCTCTATCAATTTTTTTTACAATTAAATTTTGTTCTAGTTTACTTATTTCAGACATTTAATTAAGCAGCATAATTAGTTTGATCTAGGCTAGAAGTAATTTCACCTATCAGTGTATTTTGATTTCCGGTTAAAATTTTAACATTTCTTATCTTGCCAGTTAAATCTTTATTGCTTTCAACAATTACTGAATTGAAATATTCGTCCCTGCCAAAATATCTATTTCCACTTTTCATCTTATTCTCAAATAAAACATTTGCGGTTCTTTTTATTAATTTTTTTCTGTAACTTGTTTTTATATTTTCTGCAACACTTTGAAATTCGATTAACCTATCCTTGGCCTCCCCATCGTCTACTTTAACTAAATCAAATGCAGGAGTGCCTGGTCTGGCACTGAATTTAAAGGAAAAAGTGTTAATAAAATTAATTTTAGTTGCTAACTCAATAGTTTTCTTGAAATCATCACTTGTTTCACCAGGATAACCAATAATAAAGTCACTTGAGAATTTAATTTCTGGCTTCACCTTGATGAGCTTTTTTATAATCTTTAAGTAATCTTCAACTGTATGTTTCCTATTCATTGCTTCTAGTATTTTATTAGAGCCACTTTGTATAGGTAGATGAATCATTGGCATTAATTTTTTGCAATCTTTATGTGCTTTAATTAAATCCTCTGTAAAATCTTTTGGATGCGAAGTTGTATATCTTATTCTTTTTAAACCTTTAATTTTTGATATTTCTAAAATCAAATCGGAAAGTTTGCTTTCTTTAAAATTATATGCATTTACATTTTGTCCGAGTAAAATTATCTCTTTAGCTCCATTATTAACTAGCTGATTTGCTTCAGAAATTATCTCGTACATAGATCTTGAATATTCTGCACCACGGGTATATGGAACGACACAAAATTTACAAAATTTATCACATCCCTCCTGAATAGTTAAAAATGATGAAATATTACTGTCTGAATTTTTTATACAATTTAAACTATCAAATTTTTCTATAACATCAAATTCGGTAATGTTAATAGGCATCAATTTTTTTTCCAATTTTAAAATTATATCGTTTATTTTGTGATAAGATTGAGGACCTATAACGGCATCAATATACTTTTCTTTTTTTAATAAAATATCTCCCTCTGCTTGTGCAACACAGCCAGTTATCAATACAATGGGCTTAAATTTCTTTCTAAACTCTTTTTTTAATCTTCCAATATCGTGATAAACTTTGTCTGTTGCTTTCTCTCTAATGTGGCACGTGTTTAAGATATAACAGTCTGCATCTTTTAAATTTTTTGTGGGCAAATATTTAATTTTTTTTACTACATCAAGAATACGATTACTATCGTACTCGTTCATTTGACAGCCAAAAGTTTTAATGAAAATTTTTTTTTGCAAATTATTTTTTTATTTTTGAACCATATAGTTCTAGTTTATGATCTACTAATTTGTAACCTAACTTTTTTGCAACTTCATTTTGAAGTTTTTCAATATCTTTATCAACAAATTCTATAATTTCCCCACTATTAATATCGATGAGATGGTTGTGATCATCATTAATTTCGTAACGCGCTTTTCCAGCTTTAAAATCGTGTTTGATTAATATTCCTGATTCTTCAAAAAGTTTTACAGTTCTATAAACTGTTGCAATACTAATTTTATCGTCAATTGCAGTAACTCTTTTATGAAGTTCGTCAACGTCTGGATGATCTTTGGAACCGTAAACTTCTTTAGACTCAGATAAAACTTTAGCTATAGTTTTTCTCTGGTCTGTAAGTCTAACACCTTTCTGTTGACACTTTTCTTCGATTGTATTCATTTTAATTAATTTAACTTAAATATATTGGTTTAATCAAATTTTTTTGCATTAAACTTTTCTTTATTAAAAGTTCAATATTTTTAAGGGTAAATCGGCCTAGATCCTCGTTTTTGTAACTAAAAAGTTTAACATTTTTTGATATCTTTATTCCTTTTGCCACAGCAAAAGATGCTCTAATTGACGAAAAACTTCCAGGGCCATTGTTTACAAGAATTGAAAATTTATCATTAATATTTACTTTGTGTTTTTTTATTAGATTTAATATGTTCAATACTAAGTAATCATTATTATTAATTTTTTGATCAAAATCATGAATATAGAAATTTTTATCAACCCTTAAACCAATCTGATTATCTTTTCCTATGAAATTTAAAATTAAAAAATTTTCTATCATTTATTTATTTATATCTATTTTAATTTTTCAAAACAATTTGTATTCAAATTCCTCTTCAAACGATATTGACGACTTTGGTATAATTTCAATAATGTATCACAGATTTGAGGAAAATAAGTATCCATCCACTAACATAAGAGTAAACGATTTTAAGGAACATTTAAATATCATACAGGAAAATAAAATAAAATTTGTTAATCCTAAAGATTTTGAAAATGAACTTAAAAATAACAAATTACAAAGAAAGATTCTTCTTACTATAGATGATGGTTTTTTATCCTTTTATAATAATGCTTGGCCAATTCTTAAAGATAAAAAAATACCTTTTATACTTTTTGTGAGCACTCGAGAAATTGGTGCTTTTAACTATATGACTTGGGACCAAATAAGAGAAATAAGTAAAGAACCATTCGTTGAGATAGGTAATCATAGTCATACGCATGAGTATCTAGCTGATGAAAATGATGAATTGATAAAAGAAGATATTGCTAAATCAATTTCTATTTTTAAAAAAAATCTTGGAAGAAATTCTGAATTTTTTTCTTATCCGTTTGGAGAGTATAGTAACAATTTTAAGGATATTATAAAAGATTTTGGTTTTAAATATGCCTTTGGACAACATTCTGGTGTGATGGATGAAACTAAAGATTTTTATGAATTACCTAGATATCCAATTAACGAAAAATACGGAGAGATTAAAAGATTTAAGTCCTTAACTAAAACTTTACCCTTTAAATATAAAAGAATTTACCCTGATGAAAAATATCTTCTACAATCTAAAAATCCACCTAACGTTAAAATTGAATTTTACCCTGACATAAAAAATTTACAATCTGTAGGTTGTTACTCTAATGAAGGTGATAGATGGAGAGAGTCCAATATTAAATTTGAAAATCCAAGCACTCTTGTAATAAATATAGTAGAAAAATTTGTTGGTGAAAGAGGAAGAATTAATTGTTCACTAAGAGATCCAAGTGGTGATTGGAGATGGTTAGGTATTCAATTTGTAGTTGGTGACAAGTAGATTAGGAACTAAGTTCAATCTTTTTCACAGAGTTAACTAATCTGACTGGTTCAAAATCCATTAGTCTATTTTGTTTGATGATCTGGTTTAATTTTTTTGTATACTCAGAACCTGTTTGAGCATAATTATTTAGAGTTTCAGTAAGTTCTAAACCCTTAATTTTTTTGTTTTTATCCCTTAGAGCTAATCTTTTTTGTCTAAATTTAGCATAACTTTTATGAGTATTAAGATTGTTTTGATATGCCTTAACAGATGCTCTTAGGATTGGAAATTTTAAAATTTTATGATTTTTGTCACTCTCTCTATCTAATGGGGCTATTCCTTGACCGCTCCATGTCCACTGACCAAAAATTGCATTTCCTTCTAAAGCAAATCTTGAAGTTCCCCATCCGCTTTCTTTAGCCGCCTGAGCTAAAGCGATAGATGTTGGAATAATATCCATTCTAACAAGTAATTCTTTTAGATTCCCTTTTTTAACTTTATACTCCATTAACTTTTGTCTAATCCATTGTTTTTCTAAATCAGTGGTAAACTTTTTATCTTTTAGAGTAATTAATTTTTTTCTATCTTCTTGTATTCTCTCATTCTCAGCTACTATAAGAGGCAGAACAATTTTAATGAATGTCTCTTTTTTAAGTTTAGTACTTTGCAGAGCATCTAGATCTCTTGGGAACTGTGTAAAATAAATAGGTTTAACAAGTTTTTGTGATCGAACTTTACCTAAATCATATTCTACATCCTTAAACAAATTTAAAACTGTCTCAGTTTTTAAATTTAAATTAGGTAAAATTACCTCGTCAACACTCTTTCTTTTAACCTCTAGCTTAGGTTTTTTTTCAGTTTTTTTTGCTTCTTTATTAGGCTCTTGTTTTTTTATTGTTGGTTTTTTTGCCTCTTTTTTTACTTGTTGTTTTTTGATTGCTGGTGTTTTTAATTCTTTTTCAGTCTCTTGTTTTTTTACAAAATCAGTTTTAGAAAAATAGTTAACACTACTAAATGCTAATGTCGCTGTGATTGCTACAGACGCAATAACAATTATTACTTTTTTAGCTTTTTGAGGTTCAATTTGTTGCTTATAAATTCCATGAAATAAATCCAAGAATAGTTCTCCAAAAAACTCATAAATAACTCTTCCTAATTTTGGTATAATATTTAAAAAATTTAATCCAATTTTCCCGAGCTGAATCCACAAATCTTTGAATACACGACCAATCTTTCTATTTGTATCGTGTTTAAAGTTTTCTAATTTTCTTAACGCTTTATTTTTATCTTTTATCTTATTCTCTTTATATTCTGAAATGTGAGATTTAATTTTACCCAGTGGTTTAACAATATTGTCTCTTAAAAAATTTGACTTAAAATCTTTTGGAATTACGATCTTATTTTTTTTTAATATTAGCTCAAGTTGACCTGATGTTAAATTTTTTCTGCTCTTTTCGTAATCTTTTATTTCCTTAACATCATAAATGTAAGCAAGTTCAACTAATTTATCTCTATAACTTAACTTTTTTTTCATTGCACAGCCTCTACTGAGTTAACCTCTTTAACATAATGTTTTAGTAAATTTTGAACCCCTTGTTTTAAAGTCATTAGTGAACTTGGACAACCTGAGCAGCTTCCTTGTAATTGAACTTTAACAACTCCATTTTCAAAGGATTTAAATTTTATATCTCCACCATCT
>MDTG01367814.1_pt1 | contig 12097 bp, 13 predicted proteins | sample 811421 | NCBI WGS metagenome assembly MDTG01 (sample SAMN05326645, study PRJNA326480) | marine metagenome | isolation source: seawater | place: Pacific Ocean: South East | collected 2011 | reverse complement strand
GAGCCGCACCGTCGATCGAGCCAATGACGCTTCGGATTCTGTATCGATGCGGGTCTGTTGGCATCGCCGCCACCGTTCCAGACCACCTGCGGACACTCTTTTTGCAGGAACTGCAGGACGCCTATCCCGGTGTCACAGTTTCGGCCAGACGAATCGACGACACGGCTCCAGCTTCAATCACGATTGAACAGTCGCTTGGCGTTTCTCCCGACTTTTCATCACTCCGAACATATGATGCGTTTCTCGACCTGGCTGATGGACGCCATTTTACTGATCCCATTGCCGCACTGTTGTCGGCGGTACGGTTCGAGCGAAACGAAGGCCAGTCATGCGAATTCATCATCGAACTGCAACCGGCCACCGAGAAGCGATTGAAATGGACACTTGCCGCCTTCGAGCGTTGTTCTCGGGGCTTTCGTTCCCAGTTGAGCAAGCAGCTTTTTCTGACGTGGCGGGCCGATCCTCGACGCAGTCGGAGAATCGTTGCCACGGTTCTTGGAAAGTTGGCAAGGCACGGTAAAGCCATCGTGCTGGACGATGCCAAGTTCAACGAACCGTTGTTTGAATGTCGGCTGACGGTGAGAGTCTCCGTTCCCAAAGTATTGTTGGAGCAAGCGAACCGCAAACGCGACGAGATCGTCGCGACTCTCGGACGTTTCAATGCGGACGCTCGACTGACGGAACAGAAGCGAACAGCAACCAGTCTGCTTTCCGCTCGGGAGATCGCTACACTTTGGCATCCGCCGACCGCTTCCGGTGATTCTGTGGCACGTCTGCAACGAACGGAATTTCGGGAACTTGAGCCACCACAAACTCTCGCCTCAAGAAAAGGGAAGTTTGATCAAACGACACTGGGACGGGTGCTGTACCGCCGACAACGGCAACAGTTCGGCGTTGAATCTGATGATCTCCGAAGGCATTTGCTGGCCATCGGGAAAACAGGGTGCGGAAAGTCGACGTTTCTTTTCAACCTAGTTCGCCAACAGATGGAAGCTGGACGTGGAGTCGTGCTCCTCGATCCCCATGGGCAGCTAGCCGAAGAGATCCTCGATGTTGTTCCGAAGCACCGCACCAATGACGTCATCTATCTGAATACCGCTGATCGTCTGGCGCCGGTTGGCTTCAATCCACTGGTGGGGCCTGCGGGCACCGACCCAACGCTGATTGCCGACGGCGTCCTCACGTCCTTCAAGCATGTGTTCGGATTCGATGACGGTTCCGCTCCTAGGTTATTACACATATTTCGCAATAGTTTGCTCTCGATTATCGGTTCGCCTGATGCGTCGCTGGTCGCCTTGCAGCGATTGCTCGTTGATGCCGTTTACCGCAAGTCCGTCGTTGGCCGCGTTGACAATGAAGCGGTGCGTAGTTTCTGGTTGACCGAGTTCAACCGCTGGAATGAACGGGACCGCACACAGTACATCGCGAGCCTGCAGAATAAGCTGGGAGCATTCACGACCAATGAACATCTGCGGGCGATTCTTGACTGTGGTCAGCAGGGGATTCAGCTGCGGCAGGTAATGGATCAATCCCGCATTCTGATCTGCAATCTGTCCAAAGGAACGTTCGGACATGATGCGTCGACACTGCTCGGATCGCTGCTGCTTTCCAGTCTGCAACTGGCAGCGATGAGCCGTGCCGACATCCCGGAAGCTGATCGCAGCGACTGCGTTGTCGTGGTCGATGAGTTTCACTCGTATCTTGCCGATGGCAACACCACGATGGCCGACGCGTTGGCTGAATCCCGCAAGTACCGCACCAGCTACGTCCTTTCCACGCAAATGCTGGAACAACTCGACCAAGCTACGTTGGCAGGCGTTCTGGGCAACTGTGGCTCAACACTGTGTATGACTGTTGGCCCGCGTGATGCCGAGATTCTTTGCAGCTTGCTGGGATCGGGCCTCACGCCTGATGACCTGATGCGCATTCCGAAGTATCACGCCTACCTGCGATTGCTCATCAACGGTTCGGCTCACACGTTCAGTATGAAAACACTTCCACCACCCCGCTATCTGCCCAAGCGGAGCGACGTTGTGAAACGTGTGTCACGGATGCGATACGGGCAACAGTGTGCTGGTCGGTAGTTAAGCTCGCAGCCCGTCTCATTTCCGAGATCATCCCGCAGCCTGGGAAGAACAGATGTGCGGCAAAGTAGCCGTTGCTTAGCGAGTCCGGTCAAGGTGCTTTCTGCGAACTCCACCTTGGACCGCTCTCAGCAACAGCCAACGCCGCAGCATTCTATTCTTTCCCAACTCACTGTATGAATCACCCATCCCAAAACGTTCACACCCAGATAACACACGACCAAGCAACAGCGTTGTATCGAGCTTGCCAAAGCGTGCTTGAGCATCGCGATTGCACTTGCGACAGCGACTTTCGAAATTGCAGTGTTTGCCAGTGCCGATACGCCGTCGAAGTAATTCACAATTCATCGACTTCGATAAACACTGGGCTACAAGTCACTCCTGAGCAGTTCATGGAGTTCTTTCGTTCCGACGAATTCCATCAACAGATGACCGTTGACGACTGTCGCGAACTTTTCGCATACGCCCTCAAAGGCTCCAGCGACTTCACCGCTGGATTCCTCAACGACATTCTCTCCGACTACTGCGTCGAGAATCTGATTGTCGTCAACACTGACACGCTGGACGGGCAATAAACTGAGATTTCATTATCAGATGACTCTGTCTTCGCCCTTTGGAAATGACGGGACGACTCGGTCGATTTCTGATCCTTGGCTAACTCAAGCGCTAATCTTCTTGTCAATGTGTCTGACCTGTGGCAATCTTGCGACACGTCCCCGACATTTTATGCAAGACAGTCCCTCCGCCATTCAGGCTGCAATTACGTTATTCGTGATCTTCATCCTGCCCTTCTTCATTTCCTATCGAATCGCGACAAAAAGAAATCGTTCCAAGTCTAAATCGATGTTCCTAACGCTCGTCTTTGGTTGGTTTGCAACCATCGGTCTCTGGCTCGCACTGAAGACTCGTACTGCTGAAGGTCGCTTTGTGTAATGTCCACGAATCCGGACACCTCATCTTCCTCTTTGCTTTCTGTCTCGCGAATCCTTCCTGCATCGGGAAACTGAAACCCTCTTCCAGCAACTTGAGGAGGTCTCGCAGCGGGCCGGTGTCAGTCGAGCCGTAGCCTTCGAGGACTTTCTCCACGTATCGGTCTGTGCTCTCGGGCATCCGCTCATGGAGGAGGAATACCTGCAAACGATTGAACGGCACAAAGCGGGGAAAGAGGGGAATCGCAGTTGCGATAAGATGGCCCACATGTTCGGGAATCTGGTTCATCTGATGACCGAAACCCGCAAGGATCTATTGGGCGACCTCTTTCAGGGTGCGATCACGTACGGCGAACGCGGTCAGTTCATGACCCCCGAACCCATTTGCGACATGATGGCTCAGATGAATGTTCCAGATGAAGATACCGGGCTTGATGGTCGCCGCACCGTCAACGACCCCTGTTGCGGATCGGGTCGAATGCTCTTATCCGTAGCGAAGCTTCAGCCGAACTGGCACTTCATCGGTCAGGACGTGGACTTGCGTTGCGTCCGCATGACAGCGATCAATCTGGCATTACGAAATCACTACGGACACGTCATTCACGGCAACACACTGACCGTCACCAATGAGCTGACCTATGAAACCGGGCGAGTCCAAGTCTGGGGCAACGCGATCCGAAAGGTCAACCGTGTCCCGGTGCCAGACCGCGAGCCAGAAGCGTTTCAGGCGACGCCAGACATCCCAGTGCCAGATCAGTCATCACCTCAGCCCGAATCGTCCAAACCCGCAGAAACCCCGCCCAAGCAGTCTCGTCCAGGTGGCAGCCAGCTTGAACTCTTCTGACGTCATGACATCAGCGTTTCAATCAGAACTCCGGTCACAGTTGTGATGCGTCTTTTCGGTGATTGCAGGAAATAAGCACCGGTCAGTCTGGCCACTCGCCCGTCACGGCAAGGTCGTACAAGTCTCCACCTTGCCGCTTCGGAATGCGAGTGGCTTGTTGCCGTGGTGCATTTATTTCCTTCCCAATGCACCGATGAAATCCTCATCACCATTCACATCACCGGCCTACGATTTACTTCCTGCTGACATCGTCGCGACCATCCCGAAGCTGGGCGAAACCGCCGAAAATCCCGACCCGACGTTTCATCTGAAGTGGTTCACACCGGACTCGGGTTTTACCTGGTACGTGGCCGAATACGATCCCGATAGCGGCATTTGCCACGGCTTTGTGATCGGTCAATTCCCGGAGTGGGGGAGTTTTTCCATTCACGAAATCCGACAAATTCGGGGTGCTCTGAATCTACCGGTCGAACGCGATCTCTACTTCAACGCCTGCCCGTCATCGACCATCACTCGCGACTATTGATTCCCTTTCTTTGAGGCGTCACTCAAGGGCCGCTCCGGCGGCCTTTCTTCTTGCGCCATGGCAGCATCGCTGGCAATCTCGTCTCACTTCGTTCCGGTGAACGAAGCCGCTGCGGCGGATGTTCTTTTGATATGAGATAGAAGGAGAAATGACATGCTGGTCGATCTGAGCGATGGCAGCTGTCCACAATGTGGAGGCCAACTGGAGATCACGGGAGCCGATGATGCGTCACTGGATGCAGAATGTACGGAGTGTGGGGAGTACCTGCACGTCGAACCCGACGCATTCAACGACGGCGGAATCAAATATTGGCCACAAGCGATGGCCGAACTCGGGGAGGACTGGTAATGGACCCCAGTGCTGCTTGGAACAGCTTATTGATGGCGTACGCCACGAAGCAGTGGGCTGATGCGATTGACCCCGCAGAAGCACTTCGCGACTGGTTGAAGGCAGGCGGTTTTCCGCCGCAACCGACGATCGGCTCAACAACGGGGAGCTTGACCTGCCAGCTGGACAACGAGTTCTCAGCCGCTATTTGCTTAGCCGCTTGTGAACACGTTCTCAGCCGCTGCCGAAAGGAGGTCGACGATGCTGCATGCTGACCGAGTCTGGAGTGTGTCGGAAGTTCCTTCGGCGGAAGAACTGGCCGAGAAACTTACTGGCACCACATGGTGCTGCTGTCAGGGATTTCGAATTGCTGGGCAACCACACTATGTGTGGCTCAACGATTCGACGTCGGAAGACGGTGCTCAGGAATACGCGGTCTGCCGCCTGGAATTGCCCAACGGCGACATGTGTCAGGTGGAATCGATCACGTTTGGCTGGTCCGACTACGCCCGCGCCTTGGAATACATCCTTGCCACACTTCGTGGTGAAGATGACCAAAACGACTGGGCTCGATCCGTCACCGCCACCCTCCAATCTCCGCAAGAACATGGCCGCTGCCCGCTTTGTGCCTGAAAATTCAGGTACGCCCTGCATTTTCGGATGCAGGGGTTTTTCAGTGTTCGACTGTCATCTTGAGTCACTTACTGGAGTGTTCACGTCTTTTGTCGTAAACTCTTACCACCTATGGCAGTTTCACCGCACACCCTATCCACGCGGACACTCGCTGTGACAGCGACGTGGATGGACCGTGTCGACTTTGACCGGAACGGAGATCGAAACTCGGGCCAGCAGATTATTTACCAAGTGGTTCATGACGAACAACCTTCCAGCACCGGCTGCCGACGACGGAGGAGAATTCCTGCTCTATCAGACCGATGACGGGTCAACCCGCATTGAGGTTCGGATGGCGGATGAGACCGTCTGGCTGACGCAGAAAGACATGGCCGAACTGTTTCAGACGACGAAACAGAACATAAGTGCCCACTTGCAGAATGTTTACGACGAAGGCGAACTTCAGCCGGAGGCAACTGTCAAGAAATACTTGACAGTTCAAACTGAAGGAAATCGCGAGGTTTCACGGCAGGTCGAGCACTACAACCTCGATGCCATCATTTCCGTCGGCTACCGCGTCCGCTCTCATCGCGGGACGCAATTTCGCATCTGGGCCACGCAGCGGCTTCGCGAATACCTCATCAAAGGGTTCGCGATGGACGACCAGCGGCTGAAGCAGGCCGGTGGTGGCAACTACTTCGAAGAGTTGCTCGCCCGCATCCGCGACATCCGTTCCAGCGAACGGGTTTTCTGGCGGAAAGTGCTCGACATCTATTCGACGAGCATCGACTACGACCCCAAAGAGGAGCAGTCCCTGCTGTTCTTCAAGACGGTGCAGAACAAGATGCACTGGGCCGCTCACGGGCAGACTGCTGCCGAAGTGGTTCACGCTCGTGCCGATGCCTCGCTGCCCAACATGGGGCTAACGACATTCGACGGCGACCGTCCCCGCAAGGCCGACGTCTCGATTGCCAAGAACTATCTCAAAGAAGAGGAGATCGAAGCCCTCAACCGCATCGTCACCGCCTATCTCGAGTTCGCCGAGTTGCAGGCGATGAATCGCAAACCGATGCACATGGCTGACTGGATCAGCAAGCTCGATGACTTTCTGCGATTGTCGGATCGCGAGATTCTGACACATGCTGGAAAAATCTCGCACGACTCTGCCAAAGAGAAAGCGGAAACGGAATTCGCCCAGTTCAAAGAACAGCAACGCAACCTGCCCCAGCCGGTCGATCAACACTTCGCCGAATCCCTCGACGAACTCAAGAAGATTGAAGGCGAAGCCAAGCAGGCCCAGAAAAAGAAGCCAACGAAGAAAACTGCTTCCAAGAAGAAGCCAAGCAAGAAGTCTCCCCGCAAGAAAAAAGGGAAGGATGAAGATTAAGCGATGAGCGTCGTTGTCGAGGGCCTCAAATGCACATGCTTTTCAAGCGTAACAAACCCTTAACATTCATCATCCAGTGAGCTAGTAACACGGTGATACTCTTTTGCAAACCACTTCCGTCCGAGCTCACGTCGATAGGCATTCACGACTCGATTGTGGCACCGGCCAAGTCGACGTCTGCTTCCACACGGACACGGTCGTTTGTTGGCTACTCGTTTGTGTAACGATGAAAGTCGAAGGAACTCTTCGGGATTTCTCGCGTTACCTGCAGAATACATTTCACGTAAGTAATCGCGAATTCCCTCGTTTCCGTGGGCAAGCTCGCCAAACGGCATCCGGTCGAACTGTTCGAAATAGGAGTATCCGAAGAGATACGGTACGACAAACTGCTTAACGAACTGGAGCAGCGATGACGATTTGCGTACCCCTAAACGCAATTGTGTCGGCGCTGCCAAGCAAAGTCGATTACCAGTCAGCTTGTGGAAGTTCCGAGGGATTCGCTTGCTGGTTTCCCAAACCGACGGAATTGTCTCTGGAAACGAGAATGGAACTTCAATTTTGATTGTGTAGGTGTCCGCGATTTCGACTCCATCCGGCCCCTGTGCTTTGAACGAAATATCTCCCGATAAAACTAGTGAATCATCAGAAGGAACAATGCGCATGCCTGCAAAGTTCTCCAATAATCCGTCAAGCTCAATTGCGGCGTACCATCGCGGTAGCGAAAAAGCTATTTGCCCCATGGCTTCGAGGCACTCGTAATTACAGATGCAGGTGCAGAGATGACCGACGGAGCTGTTGGTGTTCGAACGAAAGATGGCAACATCGCGTCAGGAATGGAGAGCTCGAAGACGTTTTCTACCATAGGCTGAAGCTCACCGGTCCGCAGCACCTTCGACAGACGAGATAAATCTGATTTAAGTGCATAGTGCCAATCCCAAAAGCTCTTCTCTAGGCGCGGATCGTGCACCCATTTATCAGCGTAGTCCTCTGCGGGGTCAGCTGGATTCGGAACACGTGGCCTTGCCGCTCGAACGTGGTCCGGCATCCCATTGACGATGTTTGTAATCGCTTCGAGCAGATCTGTTTCGCCGTTGTAAGCCCTCGCCGCCAGATTCGTAATGATCATGGAAATTGGTGCGAGCTCAGCTTTACCTTTGAACATCACATCGCGATGGCGTTTCAGAATCTGAATACTTCGTTGAAGTGGAGTTCGCCATTCGTACGGCGGTACATCTTCAACGGTGGCACGAGCTTCCATATTTGCCGCGAGTTTTTTTCTTGCTAACGCACAGCGTGATTCAAACCAAGCCGCGAAGCCTCGCGGATTGCTGCTATACCAGTTATCCGTTCGTTCGTCATACTCGGGATGTTTTTGATCCGTGATTGCAACACAGCGTTGCGCCAATTCGGGGCTTGTGCCAAGCAAGACAATTTGGTCGATCACTTGATTGTCCTCGGGTACACACGGGAGCGTATCCAGGTGAAAGCTGACCTCGTCGGCATAATGCAGACGCCAACATCGTTTGCATTCTTCAACTGGCTTCAGCATTCCGTTGCCTCGCGCGTACGCCCTGATTTCTTCTCCGTACAATTCCTTCAGCTGATGTTGCGTTAAGGTTGACTTGGACAGCCCCTTGAGCACGCAGACATTGTCCAAGTCGTACTCCTCATCTTCATCCAACGGCCGGATGACCGTGCCGTATCGGAACGAGCCTTGGGGACGCACATCAGGATCAAAGTCTCTGACGGTTGAGCCATCGCGGCAAAGCCATTCACCCAGCGAACGATGGCGTGCAGCTGCTTTTTCGTAAAGTGATTTTGGAATGTCTAGTCTGTCAACGACAAAGTCCAGCAAGTCACTGGTCGAGTAGATTCGTGTGTTCATGATTTCTCTTGGAAAGGGATAGAAAGTGCGGGTACAAATCCGCGTCCAGAAATTTGGTCGTAAACCTGCCAGGGCATCGCGGCCTTTGGCATTCGCATCCGCCCAAGTTCAACAGCAGTCGAAACGCCCATCACGGGGAAGACGTGCAAGATTGATTTCAGTCCGTGCCTTCGGTTGATTTCACCGAGCAAGTCACGAATCACGATTCTGAATTCTGATAGCTGGGCCCGTGTCTTGATAAGCTCCATACTTGGCTTGCTTACCGTTACCTTCCATAGCGAAACATCTTTTCCAAGAACTTCCATGACACGGCTATCGTCGACATAGTCACTCAAAGCGAACACAAGTGCCGGTATGCCATTGAAACTAGACGGCTGTTGCACGCTTAGGTTCAGTTTGCTGCCCTTTGTTGCCCAATCCCATGTCTGCTCCGGCTCGCGGTGACGCTGGAACACTTCGGCACCTTTTTCGGGGTGCTGTTCAAACACTTCCGCACCACTGATGTCGTTCAGGAGCGTTCCCAGCAAAATCAACAAGGGCTGCGCTGCTAAAGCAAAGATAGATGCGTGCTCGATGCGCTTGTCGCGAATACCGGGACGTAGTTTTTCGTTGAATGCATCAATCAAATTCGGTGCTTCCATTGCGTAGAATCGCTCGGTGTCATCACGAGCAACATTCCCCGTAAGCGTCAGTTCGATCGGATGATCGGTCGCAGGGTATCGCTTTGGAAAGAGAGCCGATGCCGCGTCTTCAAAATTGAGGTGGACGTTCTGGGCGCCGATATTGCTGCCGTACAGGATGACATGACTTTTCTTTGAAGGGTCAATTCCTGTCACGAGTTCCACTCGTGACTCATGATCTCGCTTCCACTCTTGAAGCAACTCAACCGAATACCGTCCTCCAGATTTGTTCTTGTCGATCTTTTGATGACAGCCGTGGCAGATCAGCATCAAGTTGTCGAAATCATTGAGCTTGGCTTTCGAGATCCCTTTGTGGCCGCGGGGACCGCCGCTGCTGAAGGAATAAATATGGGCTCGTTGCGCCAGATTGACTCTCTCTTGGGTAACCGGTGATTTCCAGAGCGCTCGATTGCACCCCTTAAACTCACAGCGACCTGAGGCGCGGCCCCACAGCATCGCAGTAACGTCGGGCTTGATCTCCCGCGTTGGCACCTTGGTGACCGCCGTAACTGTCGAGGTTGTCGTTTTCTTTTTACCCATTTCGCAATCCGTAAATGCCAGCAAAAGCCGTATATCTATAACGAACATACCCGTTCGCCACCAAGCTGTCAACTATAACAGACGGACTGTATTGCTTTAGGTTCACTTCACACTTAGAATCAATTCATGGAAAACACCTCAGACACACCCGAAGAACCAACTGCACCTTTGGCCAGAAACCTGCGCAAGTTCCGTGCGGACAAGGGTTTATCGCTGGATGAAGTCGCAAAGGCTGCTGACATATCGAAGGCGTATTTGTGGGAATTGGAGCGAGACAAGGACGGCGCGAAGAAGCCTTCGGCAGCCGTTCTGATGGCGATTGCTAAGGCATTGTCACGTTCACTGGCTGAATTGCTGGCACTTCCGACCGTACAATCACCCACCGGTCCGGTGGAGCTGCCTGCCTCGCTAGAGGAGTTCCGCAAGCGTCTGGAAAGCCAGGGCCAATTGCTATCTGACGAAGATTTACGCGACCTCGCCGGTGTTCGCTTTCGTGGTGCACAGCCAGAAACTGCCGATGAGTGGCACCAGCTTTACCTCCTTATGGCGAGCAAAGCCCGAAAGCAAAACAAATGAATCGACGAGAGACATCGACGCAGGCGTTCATCGATGAACTCGTTCGTTCAACCGGGGCAGCCTCACCAGAAGACGCGATTCGGCTGAAAGCCCGTCAGCATCTTGAGTTGCAGCAGTCGCTCTTTGGCGAGCCGACAATGCCCATTGACGTGTCGGTTCTGGTGGGTTTGGCCGGAATTAAAGAGAGCAATGATTTACCCGTCCTCAGTCCTGATGCAGAGATTGCACCAGACGGCGACGGCGGAGTAGAGATGCGAGTCCACCCAGATCGGCCAGAGACTCGGAAGCGTTTCAGCATCGCGCACGAAGTGAGCCATACCTTCTTTCCTGAGTATCAGCAGAAGCAGTGGTGCCGGACAGATGCTCGCTTCCGCGACCGCAATGATCCCGACCAATATCTCGAGATGCTTTGCGACATCGGCGCAGCGGAACTACTGTTGCCCGATCCTTGGTTTCGAAGCGATGCATCGAACGTGAGACAAGCTTCGGATCTCGCTGCACTGGCCCTGAAGTACTTAGCGTCCCGCGAGGCAACACTTCGAAAGTTCGCAGAGCAATCAGAAAAGCCCGTGGCCGCAGTCTTCTTCAGTTGGAAACTGAAACCGACGCAAAAGGGGACTGTTGGCAATGCAGACCAGCAAAATCTATTTGGCATATCCCCAGAAGAAGAAATCAAGGCGGCGATCCAGCTCCGCATCGATTACCCAATCTATAGCGATGCGTTTCGAAAGCTCGGGCATTTCTTGCCTGCTGAGAAATCCGTTGATCGCTCCAGTCCAATCTACGAAGCGGCAGCAACGTGCCGGTGCGTTGACGCTGAAACCCATCTCGATCTTGGCCAAGTTTCCGGAACGTATGCGATCATGGCGATTCCCTTGCCCACCGAACCAACCTCACGTGGCCCAAACGATGAATACAACGTCGCTGCGATTTTAGAACCTATCAAGGTCAAATCCCCAGCAAAACGCAGATCGGCACCGTCAAACATGGGTAGCTTGTTTGATTAACTGGCCTGCGATTCCTGTGACAAACAAATCATTTACCTGTCAGTTTTGAAACAACAAATCCTATAGGCAATCAACTTGCGAACATCAAACGGCTAGAAACCGACCTTTGACGAGCTGAAGAAGATCGAAGGCGAAGCCAAGCAGGCTCAGAAAAAGAAAAACGATCAGTAACTGGTCGTGTTACGACATCAACATCCAATTTGCTGGCCTGCCGGAACTCTGGCAGACTGGCAACATATTTAGATAACTGAACTACATGGCCGTCAAGAAATCAGAACTTTATCGATCCCTCTGGGCACAGTGCGATGCACTGCGGGGCGGAATGGATGCGTCTCAGTACAAGGACTACGTTCTTGTGCTGCTCTTCATGAAATACGTGTCGGATAAGTATGCCGGTCGCAAAGATGGCCTGATCGAAATACCGAAAGGATGCAGCTACGCCGACATTGTTGCCCTGGCTGGCAAGTCGAACATCGGCGAAGAGATCGACAAGAAAATCGCTGAGGTTGCTAAGGCGAATGATCTTGAGGGCGTCATCAATCTGGCCAGCTTCAACGATGATGAAAAGCTGGGCAAGGGGAAGGAACTGGTTGACCGCGTCAGCGATCTGGTGAAGGAGTTCGACAAAGCTGAACTCAACTTCAAGCACAACCGGGCCGAAGACGACGACCTGCTGGGCGACGCGTACGAATACTTGATG
>MDTG01211859.1_pt1 | contig 12097 bp, 24 predicted proteins | sample 811421 | NCBI WGS metagenome assembly MDTG01 (sample SAMN05326645, study PRJNA326480) | marine metagenome | isolation source: seawater | place: Pacific Ocean: South East | collected 2011 | reverse complement strand
CTTGCAATATAACCAACACTTGTTGATGTTGTTTTTATCCAAACACTAAAACTTAAATCATTATTAGCAGGTGAAAAAACATCTGCATCAGCTATAAAAATTTGTGAACCACTAGAAGCGCCGTTGAGATTAGCAGCCTCATTAAATTTAGCGTCTAATGTTCGAGCTGTTACATTCCCATAGTATGTGCTTACATTAAAGTTTTGTTCTGGAAAATCATCAGCAGTTGGTAATTCCTCTGTGTCTATTTGATACCATGCTGTTGTGCCTGAGTCATAATACTCAACATATTTTTCTTCAGTATTAAACCTCCATTCTCCATCACTTGGTGCGCTAGGCCTTGAAGCTGTGTTGCCACTAGGTAATTGTAGCGCTGTATTTAAATCGCTAAAGTCAAATAGTCCCGGTGTTGTAATTTTAGTTGTTGCCATAATTTTAACTTAATCCATAATCTGCTTTGTTTGCATTATAATTTTGTAACACTTCAGCGTCTGATAACTTTTTTGAGTAAACTCTAATTATACCTAACCTACCCACAAAATTACTACTGGAAAAGGAATATTGGTATAGATAACCAATAGAGTGTGTGCCGGCTGAAGCAGCTAACTTGCTAGCTGTGCTTCCGCTATTTCCAATCGTGCTGCCATTTATATAAAATTTTGCATTACCTGTAGAGTTGTCATAGGTTACCACATGTTGTTGCCAAGTGCTATCTGGCATATTGTAAGCAACAGTAAAATCAGTTGAGCCTGAATTATAAACAGCTAAATTTTGTGCTTCTGTGGGTACAGTGTTGATATAGCTAATAAATCCACTACCACCTAGCGACCCTGTATTTGCAACTCCTTGAACATAATTATTTTGTCTACCTGAATCCATCCAATACCAAATCTCAAGGCTTATATCTGTGCCTGGGTTTAGCGATGAAGAACTAGACTTGACATCGTTTGTTGATGCAAGGGTCATGTAATTGTCTGAAAGACTGGCTGTGAAAGAATTTGCAATACTCCAGTCATAACCATTGCCACTTATGTCTACCCATGTTTGTCCACCAGAGTTTGCGCCATCTGATATGTTTGTTCTTGATGCCGAATCAACCATTGATAAATGATAAAATATTGAGTCGGTCACAGGGGTTATTGGTTCTACGTTAGAAAAGTTTTTCCAAACAGTTCCATTATAGTGTTGCATTGTGCTGCTTGCTCCTCCAGAAGTTTGACTAGTGTCATTTCGAATCATTCCCTCTACTGCTGAGCCTGCAAAAGCTGTACCTGAAGGCATTTTTAAACCTTTTGTTTGTCCGGCTTGATCTAAATTTACTAATCCTGCTCCTACTTTAGTTGTTGCCATTTTATTTAGGGTTTAATTTTATCCATTCTTGCTTGCCTTCATCCCAATAATAATTCCAATCATCATCAGGCATTTCTATTGGTGGTTCATATTTATCACTAGAAGTATTCCAAGTCCAACTGTCATAAGGTTTTTCAGTAGGTTCATTAAAATATACATAATCCACCCACTCCGTTGTATCTTCTTTCCAATACCAGTCCATCCCCTCTGGCCTTGGTGTTGGCGGTTGCCATATTGCTTTATCTTCATCTAAAACCCAACTTGGATAAGGGCTTGGATGGTAAAACGCATCTCTTACTGGGTCATACAGCATTCCTTTACCTGCATAGTTTTTTCTAAACGGTGTACCTCCAAGCTGGTGAACTCCCGATCTTGTATTGTAAGATGTTCTTTTTACGTCTTGCGCTCCGCTATTTTGTTTTATTTCTTGCTCTAAATCAGGAGTATTGTCGTAACCCTCTGTTATTGTCTCGTCTGGTCCACCACATACATAAGTTACTAGTGAAGGAATTTTGCTTATCTCTTCGTTTTTATCTTGTATTTCTTTATCAACCCCTTCAGTTCCTTTCACACTTAAGGCTTGCATCTGTGCCTTAAGCACATCTTGTTCAGCTTTTAAACTAGCCTTTTCATCCTCGATTGATTTTTTTATAGGATCCAATTGTTCGGGTGTGGGGTAGTCTTCACTAAAAGGTTCTTTGGCATAAAGGGCTTGAAGCTCTGCCTCGAGGGCCTCTAATGTTTCACTTGTGTTTTTTGAGTTATAATCAGATTGTAAATCCTTATATTCATCACTATTAGTATTAACATCAATAATAGCCATCCTTTGGTTTTCTAATTCCATCAGCTCTTTACGCTCCTCTGCAGTCGTTTCAGTGTTCGATATGTGTGCGTAGTATGCCATATTAATTAAATGTTATGGTTCCTGACCCAGATGTTGCGGTATAGTAATAGTCACTTGTTCCGCCTATCGCCACTCCGCTTACGCTGCCGGGGCCTGTTGTACTATTTACTATTAAACCTGATCCTAATGTGGCAGATGCCCGGGAACATCTTAATATGACAACACCCGAGCCTCCAGCTCCTGAAGAACCTCCAGATCCATCACCACTGCCGCCTTTTCCTGTGTATGCTCCACCATCTATTGGGGTGCCTTGGTTAGGAAGACCTCCTGCTGCATATGTTACAACACTTCCAGTAATCTCAACATCCTGTCCAAGTCCAGCGCCTGTACTTCCATTATAAGTAGTAGACGGTGACCCAGGTCCAGCTGCGCCGCCTCCCCCACCTACTTGGTAAGGCCCTGATCCTCCACCTGCGCTCGCAGCTCCTCCAGCAAAGCCTTGTCCCGAAGTACCTAATCCTCCACTTCCACTGCGTATACTTGCTCCACCAGCGCCACCGCCAGATCCACCAAGTTTTCCATCTTGATCGCTGCCATTACTGCTATAACCGCCTCCTCCTCCTCCTGTTGATTCGATGTCGTCAAATTTAGAATTAGTACCGTTGTTTCCTCGTACGGAGCTTGATGATGCAGATCCGCCAGGCCCTACAATTATATCATAAGCCTGACCTACTGTTAATGTTTTAGTTGATTCAGCTGGTGTAACTCCACCGCCAGTTGCAGACCCAAATGATGTTCTAAGGCCCCCTGCTCCGCCGCCGCCTGCTAAACCCGTTCCAGAACCACCGGCTCCGCCGCCAGCTACAACTAAAAAATCAAGACTAAAAGTTCCTGCTTCCTCTTTAAGATACCTCCACTCTGATGTGCCTGTTTCATCGGTGTAGACCGCTACTCGTTTTGCATCCGTGTCAACTCTTAACTCACCAAGTGCTCCGGAAGGCTGTTGTGCAGTTGTTCCCTTAACCCAGGTAAGTCCCCCAGTGTTACCACTCATGTCAATGCCATCGGTCGTTACTTTGGTGGTTGCCATCTAAATTAAGTTATTGTGTTATTACTACTTCAATTCCATTTGTTGCGGTTGTTGGTGGCGCTGTTATGAACGTCAATGTTGTTCCTGAAGTCACCGCATAGTTAGCAACTCCAGATGAATCTTTGGAGTTTTGATATACACCACTTATAAATATGTTTATATTATCAGTGGTAGTTGAAGTTGCTAATGTAAATACTGTTGTTGAGTTGTTACCAGTAAATTGCTCTTTAGTGACTGTTACTCCTGCTGCACTCTCTATAGTTATTTCAGTCGCTGAAGTTTGAGTAAGCGTTATTCCTGCGCCTTCGGTTAAGTTTACAGTAGAATCTGTGCCACTTGTAGCATCTAATTGTAAAGGAACACTAGTTCCTGCTTTTGTTCCTGCTTGTAAAGTGTAAGTGTCGCCACCGTATCCTATTGCGCCACCCATGCCTCCGTGATTTGAACAGTAATAATATAAGGTCGGTGAATTTTGCGTTACTCTCAGTCTAACTCTAGCAGTACCTGTTCCACTAGAATAAGTTGAGCTGTTTGTTTGATAATTAGATTGTGTTACTTCAGTTAAAGTGTTTGCCGAAGAGCTACCATAATATTGTATTCCTGTAGCGTAGGGCGTACTTCCATCTAAAACCTCTCCAATTTCAATTGGGTGGCCTGAGTTACTAATGTCGTCTTGGTTGAACTCATAAGTAAATCCAGGCGCTAGCTCTATCACAGATTGATAGGCTCCGTCTATATACAATAAATTTCCTGAGCCAGGGTTTACCATGGTAACTACTAATTCTGCGGTTTGATCTAATAATAACTGGTCGGTATTAGCCGCAGTAGTTTGTACACCACCTCCCACTTGTACGCTATTAACAACTGTGGCAGTGTTTTCTGTTATTAAAGCAGTCTGACCTGCTTGTATACCTTGACTTGTTCCAGCTTGATTACCTCCTGCTAATGTCCAAACATCACCACTTACCGCTATTGATACAGTGTCAGTAGCGCTTACTGTAGTTGTTATATTAGTTCCACCTTGAAAAGTAATAGTATCTCCAGCTCCGACAGTTTCAGTAGTAGCTCCATCGGTAATATCAAACCCAGTGAAGCTACCAGCTGGTGTTACCCATGCGCCATCACCTCTTAAAAATGTAGAAGATGATCCGCCTGTTGGAACATAACCAACATTTGTAGTGCCGTTATAAGAATGAGCAATAACCTTAACGTCTCCAGTAGTAGGGCTAACTGACAAAGGAGTGCCTGATGAAGCAGTAGGAGTTCCAGCGTCAACAGTGGTTACAGCTCCTGTTGCAGCTATTTCAAATCCTGCGGCGGTTATGCTTGAAAAACTAATTCCCGATCCTTGAGTTATTGTTATGGTGTCATCGGTAGCTGTCCCACCGGGCTTAGTACCGTCTAATGTTAATACTACATTAGATCCTGATGCCGAAGCCTCTAATGAATAAGTTGTGTCAAGATTACTTGGGTCTATTTGAATATTCGTGTTAGAGCTAGATATATAACCAACTAGCGCCGTTACACTTGCTTCGTTAGTCTCTGTAGTGAAGTCTGAAAATTTTACTGCCATTTTTTTATTATTCTGTTATCATATCTTGACTTGTGTCTTCTGTTATTACATTTAGACCTAATTCTGTTACTATATCTTGTCCTCCAGGTAATGAACTTCCTGTGAAGTTAAGACCTATAAAATTAGCTATAGCAATTAAATTAGCCATACATAAATGTTATTACAATACCAATCACCACAGCGCTATGATGTTACTCGCCGTAGTTCCAGTATTAAATATTTTAATTGTTTGCACAGGAACAAATGATCCTGTTGGCAAACCTACAAAGGTCACATCATCACCTGCAGCTGTTGTTATTTTTACATTACCACCAGTGCCTACATAAAAGACAGCTCCTTCTTGTACTCCGCCATAGATAACATAATTTTTTGGTGAAGCACCAAATATTGCGTCTTTGACCTCTATTGTTGTTTCGTCAACTACTCGTACCACTTCTGATTGAGTACCGTCGGTAGTATTTATAGCAATCATACCTGGCTTTACTCCTGCTAGAGTAAACTTCAAAGTAGAAAATGCATTTATATCATCTCCAGTTCGGTTAGCATCTATTATTTGTGTTCCACCACCACCTGTTCCGGTAGTAGCTCCAGAGGGTCCTTTCAGACCTGGGTCTGGCAATCCAGTGTTATCACTTGGATTTACTGTAAATGCTTTGCCTGCTTGTAGTTTTTGATATGCCATTGTATTTATTTTTTATAAGGAAAAATGCGATTGAGCGTATCACGCCTCTGGTCGCATCCACAATTCCCATTTGTTACTTTATCAACCACCGCTTTTATTCCAGTGGCCTTAGTTATTTTTGCAATCGAATCTCCCAGTCCTCTTGATCTCATCAGTTACAAGTACAAATATTATTTGGACAGCTATTGACTCTCTTAAAAGAAAGAAATAACATAAGCTGATTCCATTTACATTTTATGTATCCTAATACTTTCATCTTTTACATCCAAAATTATTAGCGTAGTTAGCCATCGCAACTACCCTTTTAGAATATTTATTTTTGTTTTTCATAACAGAGGAAGCGGCATCACAGGTGCTTTTACCAGGCATGTTGTTTTTTACCCAGCTAGTAAACTTACCCTTGTTCTTTTCCTTTATCATAGGAAAAGCTCCTTTTTTAGTTCTGCCCCTTTCAGCCATTACTTTCTAATTAGAGAAGATAAGTGGTCTTTAACACTTCTTTTCTCACTGTGCGATTCATAAGCCATAGAGTGGTCTCCACCATAAGCGTGTCCATATAATTTTTTAGACATCGCCTTGCTTTCATCTCTTCTATCTTTCATAGATTGAGACTTTTTACCATGTTTCATTCCTAATGACTCGTCTAATCTGTCATTGTATCCTTGATTGTATTTTACTGTCGGCATAATTTTTATTTTTTAATTAATTATTCTACAAATATACTAATATTTTCCTTGTCTATTTTTTGGCGAACTCTTTGTTGAGCCCCCCGGCCCTGACCATAAAGTTTTGCATGCCCAGTATCGAGCTGTGAGTTTAGATTTAGCAGTTGAACACTTGTGTCTAGCGCGAAATGATTTTCTTGCAGCAGCAGAATAATTGTGGCCATAGCCTTTTGCTCCGAAATGGATGAGCTTCTCTTGCCCGTCTTGACAGCCTTTAACCATTTTCTTTTTGCCAGCTCTGTCAGAGGCAACAACTTTGTTGCATTTCATTTTAGATTTTTCTGCCATAGTTTATGTTACCCTACCAGCTTTGGTGTTAGACACAAATTGTTTAGTCCTGCCATACTTTTTTTTTCGTCGAGCGGTGGCAGCACGCTCAGCTTTACTCATGGACCTAGCTTTTGCTAAAGGCAAACAGCGATCAGGATTATTTTTATTTTTACTAGTACCGCACGCTCCTTTTATAGAGCCGTCCGTTCCAATACGAACCCACTTTTGTTCTCGCCATTTTTTTAGCTCTCCCACTAGTATCCCATTTTTTTCTCCATCCCGTAACCTGGGTTGTAAGATATCTTTCCTTTTTTCATTTTTGCAAACGAATCCGCTTGAGCTTTCCCCACAGCATTGTATGGAAATACTCTTGTCATTTTTTTAGTTTTTACAGTTGGCATAATTTTAATTTTTAAGTTCAACAATTACATACTGCTCCCCATTCCAAATCCTTTTAGTCTTTGGAGCTTCGTCAGATTTTTTAATTTTTTTCTTGCTAGTTTTTTTAGTTTTAGCCATAATATTAAATTTTATTCATTTTTTTATTTTTCATTTCTTTTAAAGCTTTGAAGTCTGCCCCTGTTATTTTATCTAAAGGGAAGGCCGATCTAGCTATCTTTCTTTGTTTCCTACTTAATTTAGTCATGTTCTTTTATTTAATTTTCTAATCGCTTCTTTACCTTTTTTGAAGATGCTGACCACCTGTATTTTGTTCATTACTTTAGCACGCTGTTCACCAACTGTCAATATTTGTATTTTTCTAGCAAAGGGTTTTTTAAGTTTTTTAACTTTCGCAACAGTTGCTCTAGCATCTGCTGGTGTTGCAAACTTAATACTGACTGTATCTTTTGGATTCTCGTCAGTATACAACCTTCTACCCGACCCTTTAGGCTTTTTACCTGTGCCTACTTTTGGGTCTTTATTTCTTTTTGCCATTTGCTTTACCCATACTTTTAATCATTCTGTCTATTTTAGACGCTTGGCCTTTGTGCAGAGCAGAAGCTTTTCTAAGTTGAGAAGCAATCTCTTTTAATTTTTTTGAGTCCATTTTTTCACCTTTTAGATTTTTTTGCATAGTTCGGATCCTTACAGTATTTACTCGCTGCCATATTTGCATAGGCAGATGGATACCTGTCGAATGTTCTTTTAGCCCAAGCTATACCTTCTGGGCATATCTTGTTTCCCTTTTTTCTTTTTGTTCCTTTACTCATTTGGTTCTTTTGCTGGTTTGTAAATCATCTTACTCTTTTTTGTTTTTGGATCGTAGAGCTCTACATCTTTTACTAGCTTGTTGTAAGAGTTTAATTTTTTTCTTTTCATCGTGTCGATAACCATATTTTTAAATGGTATAGAATCATATTCTTTTTTGTCTATCGGTCCGTTCTTTCCTGTTAGATGTGGCATGTTATTTCTTTTTATGGTATATAGTATCAAATGCGCTTGCACCCAACACAGTTAGTTTTTCTATAATATCTTCTTGTATTTTAATTATCATCGCCTCAAGCTGGTCGTTTCTTTTTTCCATCTGGTCACATAATGATCGTAGTGATTGGTTTTTCTTTTGTAGTTCAGCCACCTCATCCGGGTTCTTTCCAATGACGGCATAGATAACAACTGAGAGGCTACCAACTATCATACCCACTATTGAAACAAAGATGTCCTTGTTTTCCGCCGGTATCTGTTTTAGCGATAAAAATATTAGTAATCCAATAACAAGGCTAAATATACCGACCGCTCCAACATAATGTCTTACATCCTTGCTCCTTCCGTTTGTCTTTGGTATCATACTGTTATTTTTAAATATCTTTGTACAAAGGTACTAAATTTAATAAAATGCAAAATTCAAATAAATCCGACTATCTTAAATACTGGAGAGTAATCCGTTACTTTGTAAAAGCTAAATATGGATTAAGCACTGTGGAGCTTGACATGCTTTTATTTTTATATTCTGAAGATATATTCTCTCGCAAAAGGTTTGATGAGTTTGAACAGCTGATGCCGTGGAACAAACTTTCGTTTGATAAGCTTATGGATAAAGGGTGGATAGAATTTTTTAGAAAAAAATCAAAAAGAAAAAAACCGATGTATCAGCTAAGCTACAAATGTCAAAGAGTTTTAGGATCAATATATAAAAAACTAAATGGTGAGGAAATACCAACTACTCAAAAAAACAATCCTATATTCAAAAGAAATATTAAATATACCGACAAGGCTTATAAGAAGATGATACTAGAGATGAATCAATTTACAAAACAACAACGACGTCTCTCTCTTGAATCACAGTAAATACTTCTTCATCGATTAACATGCTAAACCCTGCTCGTTTGTCGTAGTATATTAAATCACTTTCTTTTATCACTCCTACATCAGACCCTGGTTTTATGACAACGCCTTTTTTATATCTAAGTTGGTTTGCATCCTCTGAAGATAGTAATAGTCCGGCTTTAGTTTTTATTTCTTGTTCTATTGATTTAATTACAATATATTTTCCTATAGGTTTCATTTATCTGATTTATCGTTTACAATAGCTATAAATAAAAATTTTATCAGCTCCCATATTACAATAGTTATTACTATATCAAAAGTTGTCATTTTTTGCTAATTTATATCCCATTATAAATCCTCTGTTATATCCATGCTTATATTTAGTTTTATTAATCTCTGGCACGGGACAAACGGGTGGAACAGGGCAAACAGCAAACTGTCCTTTTACTTCTTTCCAACCTTCACAGTGCCCCAGCTTGAACCCTTGACAATACCAACTTGTTTTATCTGGTAGGGCAAACGAAGTAGTAAATAAAATTAAAACGGCAAGTAGTATTTTTTTCATGTTGTAATTTAAAAAAAATTATTCTACTTGTTGTCTATTTTTTTTATTTTATAAACTCTGTAGCCATTAGCCTCTAATAAATTGATAGCCTTGTCTATTTTTTTTTTCTTTATTCTATAATTATCAAATAAATGATTGTGTATGACCATAATCTTGTTTTTGAATATTTTTTCTATTTCTCGTAACTTCTTGCTATAGTAACAATCGCATTGGTAGACAGGATAGTGACCGCAACAGACACTGCGTTTTGCAGAGCTTCTTTGGTTACCTTCATAGGATCAATTACTCCCATCTCAATAAGATTGCCTTTTTCTTTTGTTTTAACATTGATGCCAACGCCTGTTGGTTTCTCCATAGATGTATACTGTTCTATGAATTTTTTCTCATAACCAGCGTTAGACATTATTTGAACAAGTGGAGCGGTCAAAGCTCTAGCTAATATCGCGAAAGCGATCGCGCGAGATTTTGTAATCTTAACATTATTAACATTTGTCTCACACTTTTTGGCTTGATCGTATAGAGCGAGTCCTCCCCCTGGAAGTATCCCTTCTTCCATCGCTGATCTGACTGCACAAACGGCATCATCAACACGGTCGTAAAGTTCTTTTTGTTCCAGATCTGTATTCCCTCCTACTTTTATCACGCCCACTCCACCTGTAAGCGATGCGATTCTAGACATTATAAAATCTTTATCTGCTTTTTTCTTTGATATCTTATGAGCCTGCCACAGCTGGTTAACACGCTCTTTTATTTTTGAATCATCTACATGGCTTGAATCTTTAAGTATGATGGCCTTGTCTTGTGAGACGATTATTTTTTTTGCTTTACCTAGGTCTTCAAATGACATGATGCTAAGATCATCACCTGTTTTTTCTGAAAAATAAGTAGCACCAACTGACAGAGCGATATCTTGCATCAGTTCATGTTGCTTGTATCCGAAAGAGGGAGGGATAATCGAACACAGCTTCAAACTATTCTTCATCACATTTGCTGCCAACGTATTGGTAACATTCTGAGAACAGGGTGCTACTATTAATAATTTTTTATTATCTGAGATAATTGGCTTGAGCACTTTTTCGATTGACAAGATATTATTTATCTCGGCATCGGATACAAGTACGAACACATCCTCAAGCACACACTCATCTTTTTTATGATTATTAACAAATAGAGGTGAAGAGTACCCCCTGTCTATTTTCAGACCCTTTGTCGTTTCAAAAAGGGTATCTGACCCATCTGATTTCTCAACTGTTACTATTCCATTTTTTCCGACCTTATCGTAGGTCTTAGCAATGATATCACCAACTATTGTATCATTATTGGCAGATATTGTCGCTACATCAAATAATTTTTTCTTTGTCAGGGCTACGGACTGTTTTTTTAAATCCTCAACAATCTCTTTTGTCACACTGACCAGCTCACGAAGCACTAATGTTTTGTTCGCTGTTGAATCAATCAAATCTTTACCGGCCTCTACTAAGGCTTGTGTTAATATTATCGCTGTTGTCGTACCATCCCCAGCGCTGGCTGCTGTCTTATCAGCTGCCTCTTTCATCATTTTCACCGCAAGGTTCTCCACCGGATCAATTAGAGATATTGATTTTGCTACGGTCACCCCGTCCTTTGTCACAGTTATTCCGTGTGTATGCTCCTGAGACTCAATGAGCACCGTGTTGCCCATCGGCCCTAACGTGCTGGCGACAGCCCTTGATATCTTTTCTATACCTAATATCAATTTGTCTTGACCCTGGTCTGCAAAGTGTAAATCTTTTGGTGAATATCCCCCCGATTGGTTCATTAGATTTAATTTTATTCAAATCAAATATACAAAAAATGTTGAATGTTGAAATTTTTCTCTATTTATATATATATATTTTACTCTTTCTTCTTCTTATTTTTTAATTTATTTTAGAGTTAAAATTAACATTTTCAACACTAGTCTTGATAATCAATAAGTTACGTTTAAATTTTCAACATAAACTCAACACAACAAATGTTAACTTTTAACATAATATGCTATAAAACATATCATGACCAAAATCACTGTTAACAAAATCGTATCATTAACCGTAAAGTTATTGAAATCTAATTCTAATGTATTTCCTGAAGTTTTACTCAAATTTTGCCATTTTCAACATTTTCAACACAAAAAAAGTCACCTATTTCTAAGTGACTCTTTTCCCTTAACACAAAAAAAACAAACAAATATTATAAATCGTTTCTCATATCTGATAATCGTATACCATCAGCTATCATATTTATTTTCTTAGTATACTTTAATGCCTTCTTAATATTAGCAGCCTGCTCAATCCCATTTATAGAATTAGCCCTGCCATTTATTAACCTGCCATCCTGTACATATAGCCCGTCTACAAAATTACTAGGCTCCCCTGTTGTGATCGCACGGTTCATATCTCTGAATTTTTTTTCCATCTAATAAATCTTTAATGTTATACTTATAAGTCCTATGTACACGATCAGCTCAGACCAATCATGATCCGCGTCCTTAGAATAATATGACCAACCAATCGCGAATCCAATTCTTAACCTGTTTGTCATTTCTAGTTCCCAAGACATACACAAAGATACAAAATAATTTAGATGCCTAGGGGTACGAGATTATATATAGTTACACAGCGTCGTGCTGTAAAAAAAAAACCGACAAAAAAACATAGCCCCCCCTAACAAAACGCGACCTGCTCGCAAAATTTTTTTACGTTTTTTGCTGACCTT
>MDTG01167726.1_pt1 | contig 12097 bp, 8 predicted proteins | sample 811421 | NCBI WGS metagenome assembly MDTG01 (sample SAMN05326645, study PRJNA326480) | marine metagenome | isolation source: seawater | place: Pacific Ocean: South East | collected 2011 | reverse complement strand
TGATTCGACCGATGGGATTCGTTCCCAGCGAAACGACGGGTTCGCTGAACGATGAGGATGCCCGACTCGGAAGCTGGAGGGTGGCCATCCGCTCGGTACGACCCATTTATCGTCAAGGATCGTGGGATTTCACATATTTTCCTCCTCTTGGTTCCGCCGCGGACGTCAGCTCGGCTGGACAGGGTCGTGAACGGCACTTTTCCGGGGCGTTTTCCGCTAGGAGCCAGAATCGAGTCTCGGAGGGGGTGGGGCCCTCGAAACCTCCCCGGGAGAGGCCTGCCCGTGGGGGCGCCTTCGATCTCGGGAGTTCCAAGCGTGCACAACCTGCCGTTCCGGACGTGTTGTCACCCGGGCCGATCACAATCGCCACATGCCATTCATCAGAGGATCCGTGACCTACGCACGATTCCGGCTCGGCGGCGATGCCCCGGCCCGGGTCGACGACACCATGCTGGCTGCTCTTCGGGCGGCGGTGCTGTCCCCGACCCTGGGGGTCCCGGTCGAGATCGAGACCGGCTGGACGGCCGGTGAACACATCCTCGATCACGACTTCGGTTTCGAGCGGTGCGTCTTCGATGCCAATCTTCACGCCGCGATGAGAATGGACTCGGTGCGGGTCCCGCCGGAAATCCGCGCGGCCTACGTCGCGCAGGAGCAGAATGCACTGCGACGCGCCGCCGGGGACCAGCGTGGCGAGGAGTCCGGACTTCCGGCCCGCCCGCTCGGTCGAACCTCCAAGCGCGAGGCCAAGGAGGCCGCCGAACGCCGCTGGCTCGAGGAGGTCTCCGACGGTCGATATCGCTCGAGCAAGCTGGTGCCCGTCCTATGGGATCCGACGCGAGGCGTCCTGCTCGCCCCCGCGACCAGTGACAAGGTGGTCGATGCCCTCCGCGATCTGGTGCAATCCACGTTCGGTGCGAGGCTCCAGGCCGTGAGTTCCGGCGGACTGGCCCTCGATCTGCTCGCGACCAGGGGGGAGACCGCGAACTTCGATGACGCGATGCCCGACGCGTTCTGCCCCGCGCCTGCTCCCCGCACCGCGGAACTCGCCGCGATGGTCGGAGATCGCCCCGAGGTTCCCTGGGTGCAGGCGGGACCCGAACCCAAGGATTTCCTGGGAAACATCTTCCTGCTCTGGCTCTGGATGCACGCCGAACGGCACGAGGGTCTGGTCGATCTCCAGGACGGACGTGGAATCACCTTCGCGATCGATCGCCTGATCGACATGGAATGTGCCTGGGGGGTCACCGGTCGCCAGTCGCTTCGAGGGGACGTGCCCGGACGCAGCGCGGAAGCGGCCAAGGCCCTGCAGCAGGGGAAGTGGCCGAGGAAACTCGGGTTGGTGCTCTCCGACGGCGAGACCGACTGGTCGTTCGATCTGCAGGGTGATCTCTTCAGGGTGTCCGGCTTGAAGATCCCCCGGCCCGAGGAAAGACCGGGCAGCGAGCGGGAAGCGATCGAACAGCGGGTCGAATCGACGTTCGACCTGGACAACATACTCGTGTCTCTCTACGACGTCTTTCTCAAGGAGCGGTTCGGCGCCGCCTGGAACGGTCGGAAGTCGGAGATGCGTGCGTGGATCGCGGCGAAGGGTGGCGCTGCCATGCCGACGGCACCGGTGGTCGAGATGACGGTCGGTTGAGCGCGGTCAGATCTCCTGAGCCCGTGCTGCGGCGACGAACGCCCTGATCCGGTCGTGGTCCTTGATCCCGCGTTTCGATTCGACGCCACTGGAGACATCCACCCCGAACGGTTGGTGATCGCGGACCACGTCCGCGACGGTGTCGGGATCGAGGCCGCCGGCGATCACCACCGGGGTCTTGAGCCTGGGCAGCACGTCGGCGAGCCGACCGTGGTCGAACGGTTTGCCGCTGCCGCCCCGCGGACCGTCGACCAGAAGGATCTCGACGTCGGGGTGGTCGTCCCACATTCGGCACGCGTCGGGGTCGAAGGGGATCGCCTTCACGATCCGGTGACCGGTTTCCGCGGCGATCGTGGTCACCCGTTCCGGGGTCTCCTCGCCGTGGAGCTGGATCCATTCCCCCGGCCAGACTTCCAGGAGCTCCATCTGGGGATCGACGAACAGAGCGATCGCCTCGAGGGTCGAAGGCATCCCGGCGTAAAGGGCGATGGCTTCGGCCGGCGAGAGTTCGCGGGGGGAGCCGGGCGCGAAGACGAGGCCGACCGCGTTCACATCGCAGGCGGCGCAGACCGTGAGATCCGATTCGGTCCTCACTCCGCAGATCTTCACCAGGGGGCGGGTGCCGCCTGCGGGGATCATGACGAATCTCCGGACAGCGCCTCTCCGTCTCCCACGGACGGAAGGCCGACCTCCGACCGCAGGGCGAGGTACAGGCTCCGGGAATCCGGTGGGAGCTTCCGGTTTGAAATCGCCTCGAGGTGGGGCACCGCATCGGGCCCGCGGTCCAGACGTCGGATCAGGATCGAGGCGAGCAGCAGCCGGAAATCGACGCTGGGACCTCCGGGACCGGTGGTCCGCTCTCCTCGCTTGCGAAGGAGACCCTCGTAGGCCCTGGCTGCGAGGGGGGCGTCACCCGCGGCGAGGGCTCGGTTTCCAAGGTCGGCCTGGTCCGCGTCGTTGAGGATCACCTGCTCCGGGGTCTCCCGGTAGTGCCGGAGAGTGGCCGCGTCCTCGTCGGCCCGAAGCAGTCGGATCAGTTCGCCTCGGCTCTCGGCGTGTTCATCGATCACGTCCGGAGCCGCTTCGGAGATCCGTCTTGGCACCGTTGCCGACGGTCCGGCGTGATCGAAGGGGGAGCCGAATTCACGTGCGACCGCGTGAATCTCCTTGCGTCGTTTCCGCTGTTTGAGGAGGTAGAGCACGTCGAGATCGGTTCGCGGAAGGATGCCCACCGCGAGCAGGGCGATCGCGGTGGAGAACCCGAAGGCGTATCCGCCCAGGTGGGCGGCGTTGGCGACGTCGTTGGATCGTCCGAGAAATGAACTCGCCTGGCTCATCAGGTCGACCGCGATGTAGAAGCAGATGAACCAGAGCGCCGGGATGTGATAGACCCCGATCAGGAAGAAGAACAGGAGGACTCGCACGGTCGATCGCGGGAAGAGTGCGAGATAGGCACCGCTCACCGCCGCCACGGCCCCGGACGCACCGATCGCGGGAAAGGGCGTCACCATCATGTGTGCGAGGCATGCCGCCATGCCTCCCACGAGATAGAAGGCCGCGAATCCAAGGGATCCGAGTCGGGCCTCGACCGCCTGCCCGAAGACCCAGAGGAAGAGCATGTTGAAGCCGACGTGCCCGAGGCCGGTCGGATCATGAAGGAACAGCGAAGTGACCAGGGACCACGGCTGAAAATCGGTCCTGGAGACGGCTCCCCAGGCGATGACCTGCTCGTGGGTGGTGGTTCCGGCACGGACCGCCGCGGCCACCCCGATGAAGACGAGGAGGTTCACGACCACCAGAGTGATGGTGATGGTGGGGCGATGTCTGGGGAGCCGGTCGGTTCCCAAGGGGATCAGCATGTTCGGAGTCTAGGCTCTGCGGGCATTGAGCCAGAGTCTGGTTACCCCTACAATGTCTGACTCGGCGATTCCGCTCCTCAGCCGGACGAGGGTGGTCTCGGATCGAATCCGGTTAAAGACCCCAGCTAAACGTCTGACGCACCGCCGAGAACAGATCCGGATCGACATGAGACCCCCCCGATTCCCATGAATCGGTGAATCGGAGCCCACGTGCCATGAGCGCTACCGCAGAGAAGCAGTTCGACCAGGGACTGGTCAACACCATCGCCGCCGAGACCCAGATGTCCTTCATCGACGGCGAGCGAGGCGTCCTTGAGTACGTCGGCATCGACATCGATTCACTGGCGAGGAATTCCACCTTCGAGGAAACGACCTTTCTGCTGTGGAATGGTCGTCTTCCGAACCGGGCGGAGCTCTCGGAGTTCGAGGCGGAGCTTCGTGCCGAGTACGAAGTTCCCGCGGGCGTGCTCGACATGATCAAGGCGATCCCGGCCGACGCCTCGCCCATGCACACCGTGCAGACCCTGGTCTCCGCCCTCTCGCTCTACGACTCCGAGGCCGACGATCCCTCCGCGGAGGCGAACATCCGCAAGGCCCTGAGGCTGGTCGCGAAGACTCCCACCCTGATCGCGGCGTTCGACCGGCACCGCAAGGGCCTCGAAGTCATCGCTCCGGACTCGAAGCGGTCTGTCGCCTCGAACTTCCTCTACATGCTTCGCGGAGAGGAACCGACCGAGACGATGGTCAGGGCCCTCGACGTCTGCCTGGTGCTGCACGCCGACCATGGTTTCAACGCCTCGACCTTCACCTCCCTGGTCGTGATCTCGACCCTGAGCGACCTGTACTCCGCCTGCTCCGCGGCGGTCGGGGCACTCCGCGGCCCCCTTCACGGCGGAGCCAACGAGGGGGTGATGGTGATGCTCAACGAGATCGGCGACATGTCCAAGGTCGACGATTTCATGAAGGGCAAGCTGGATCGCAAGGAGAAGATCATGGGCTTCGGTCACCGCGTCTACAAGGCGTACGACCCGCGAGCCACCTACCTGAAGACCTTTGCCGAAGGTCTTGCTCGCGATACTGGCAACCTCCCGCTCTACGAGATGAGCAAGCGGATCGAGGAGATCATGAACGAGGCGGTCGCCGCCAAGGGGATCTTCCCCAACGTCGACTTCTACTCCGCGACCACCTACTGGTCACTGGGCCTCGATCTCGATCTCTTCACTCCGATGTTCGCCCTGAGCCGCATGAGTGGGTGGACCGGCCACTGCATCGAGTACCTGAAGGACAACAAGCTCATCCGTCCCGGTGCCGCCTACGTCGGGCCTCACGAGGTCCCCTACGTGGCCATGGGCGATCGCTGACCGGGACCATGCCACGGATTGGAAGCAGCAGGGCAGGCTAGATCACTTCGGCTAGGAAGAGAAGAAGGGCTGGGTCCGCTTCCCGGCCACCCCGCTCCTTCCGCTCGTGCTGTTGGGAATCGGTGGAGCGCTGCTCGCGGGGGGCGTGTTGGTCCTTCTGGCGGGTCGCCCCTTCGTCATCTGGGTATCGCTGCTGTTGATTCGGAGGGGTGTTCGTGGTCGCCGGCCTGGTCGGCTCCGTCCTGATCATGATGATGGCCGAGGCCGGACCGTTCCAGCGTCGCGAGGCCGGCTGATCACGACTTGCTCTTCGCCCAGGGGCCCTGGATCGCGGCGGTCAGGCCCTGGTGCTGGATGTTCACGAACATCGTGCTGCCATCGGGACTGAAGCAGACGCCGGCCGTCTCGCTGTCGCTGGACCGGATCATCGCGAACCGTTCGACCGATCCGTCGGGACGGACCCTGACGATGCCGTCGGCATCGATCCCATCCTCGTTGACGAAGAGATCCCCCCACGGTGCGACGGTGAGGTTGTCAGCGTTCTCGATGATGCCTCCGGCTTCGGATTCGACGAACAGTTCGAGGCATCCCGGCGAATCCTCCTCGCCATCGCACCCTTCGAGCGGGGAGGGCCGGTAGCTGAAGATCTGTCCGAGTCGCGCGATCCCTCCGGTGGTGCATGCGAAGTGGACGGCATCGGTGCCGGTCCAGATACCCTCGCCGCGGGCGAATCGAGCCGCTCCCGCCGCGAAGCCACGGAAGCGAAGGTCGTCTTCCGGAGATTCCGGTTCGTCGAGATCGATCCATCGCACCGGCAGGCGATCTCCGGGTTTCAGGGAGGGCATCTCCGTGGCGGGATCGATCCAGTTGCGAGTGTCGACCGATGGCCGTCCTTCGATGGCCAGGGCCTGGAGTCGCCCACCGGCGGCCAGCCGCCCGGGCTCCTTCGGAACGAATCGGTAGAAGATCCCGTCGTTCCGATCCTCGGTGAGATAGACGCAGCGACCATCGGGGGATACGGAGATCGCCTCGTGGTTGAACCGGCCGAGGGCCCGGAGGGGGAGCGGCTTCGCCAGGCGGGGATGACTGGTGGCTGGAACCTCGAAGCACCATCCATGGTCCTTGGCACAGGTTTCATTGGCCCGCTGGGTCCATTCCTCGCAGGTGATCCAGGAGTTCCAGGGGGTGGCTCCACCCGCGCAGTTGCGGCCTGTGCCGGCCATGGAGAGGAAGTGTCGGATGACCTTCTTCTGGGCCGGGTCGTAGACGATGGTGGTCGTTCCTCCCAGGCACGGTGCGCCCGCACGGCCGGCGTCGTAGAGCGATTCCGGATCGATGCGACCCAGTCTCTCCAGGTTCGGTCCGAAGGGGCCGAGGCTTGGGTCGGAGTCGATGCCGATCTCGTGGTTGCGGACCAGGATGACCTGGCCGCCCCCTCCGTCGAAGGCCGCCATGCCGTCGTGGAGGCTCGGCACCAGGAGGCCGTCATCCATCTCCTCGCCCCAGCTGGAAATCAGGCGGTAGCTGAAGCCTGCGGGGAGATCGATGATTCCATCCACATCCGGTCTTAGCCGACCGTAGGCCCCACGCGGCGGGCTTCCCAGCAATCCGGCGGCGGCGGCCCGTCCCAGTCCGCCGAATCCGACGGCGGTGGCAGCCATGGTTGCGAGAAAGTCCCTGCGGTGGGGTCGGTTCATGTCTTCATCAAACTCTCGGCAGCGACGCTGATCAAGTCCGTCTTCGTGAAGAATTCATTCACGATCTCGAAGGAGGAGTCGCCAGATCATTCAGAAGTCATCTTCGTCTGGGGATAGACGAGGATTCGATCGTGGGCGACCAGGACGAGATCATCCGCTCCATCGCCGGTCACGTCGGTGACCAGCACCTCGCGAGGCTCGTATTCCCTGGGATCCCCGCCGGAGAAGATCTTGGTCTCGAACACCGTGAATCCGGTCATGGGATGAAGCCGTCCGCGGTCACTGAAGCTCAGGATGTCGACGGCCTGGCGGCCGGCGTCCAGCACGACGAGATCGAGTCGGCCGTCGCTGTTGAGGTCGCCGGTGCCGATCTCGTGGGGCACGGTGCGATTGTCATCGGGGCGCCAGCTGGTGGACTCCGCGAGTCCGGGGCGGCTCCCCTCGAGCCCGACCACCGCGAAGGCGTCCTTGCCGACCAGGACCAGATCCTCGGCACGGGATCCGGCCGAGGCCTCCCCGGAGAAGGAACCGCGCATGACGCGGTTCGGGGCGATACCTCTCACCGGGATCTCCTCCGCGACCATCCAACCGTCGCCGGCTCGCTCGAAGAGCAGGAGCTGGCGGCCATCCCGGTCCGCAGCGACCAGTCGATCGCCGATCGTCTCCACCGCGACCAGCTCGGCGCCTCCCTCGGCGTTGAGCTGGGACACGCCCCGCCAGCCGTTCTCGGAGTCGAAGCGGACGGCTCGGACGTAGTTTCGATCCGCGATCAGGAGTTCTTCGATCCCGTCGCCATCGGCGTCGAACCTCCCGGTGTTTCCGGCGGAGGCAGCGCTGACCAGCCCGACCTGGGGCATGTCGTCCTTGTCGAGCAATTCGAATCCGTCTTCGGATCCTCGAAGCACGGTCATCGGTCGATCCTCGGTGAGCAGCAGGAGGTCTCCGGTTCCATCCTGGTCGGCATCGAGATCCAGGATCGCGTCCGGGCCACGGGTGGCTCGGCCGAGGTCGACGGAGGTCGTCTCCGCATCACCCGAAAGGTGGATGAGATCGAGATGGAAGCCGCGATCGACCTTCGAGATCACGGCGAGCCCGGGACCCGCTGCGGTCTCGACCAGTTTCATGCCGGTGGGCTCGTGTCCCGCCGGCAGCCGCAGTGGCTCGGGGAATTCGATCCCGCTCGCCGATGCTCGAGCGCGACCCACCACGCCTTCCTCGCCACTGAGGACGAAGACCTCCACCACGCCGTCGCCGTCGACGTCCCCGGCTTCGATGGCATCGGGCTGCGCAAAGGTCGGGTGGGATCGAAGGCCTCCGAGACCTCGCCCCGCGACCTGGGACCAGGACGCGATCGCATTGCGTTCGCGATCGGTCGCCAGCACGTCCAGCATGCCGTCGCCATCGAGGTCGACGATCGCGACGTCCCGTCTCCGCTGCCCCGGATCGGGGAATCCGAAGATTTCGAAGGATGGTTCGATGCCGCCGCCGCCGTCAGCCTGCATCTCGTGCACGACCACGCGACGAGTGGGTCTTTCGATGACTGCGATCCGTGCGAAGTCCGATCCCGGCAACCGGACCGGAGCGGCTTCGACCAGGGCGGGGGTCTCGAATCGGAGCTGCGGACCGTAACTCTTCCGCCCGTCCTGGCGGGTCGCTCTCCAGAGTCGCATGGGGGACTCGTCGTCGTTCACCACTCCCGCGATGTCCAGCAGTCCGTCGTCGTCGTAGTCGTCGACGAGGATCGCCATCACGCGGTCATCACCGGCCGAGAGTTCGTCGGGGGGAAGAAGTCGACCGTCGGATTCCAGGGGCCAGATCCTGATGCGTCCCTCGACCAGCGACGCGACCTCGATGGAGCCGTCGGCACCGGCGAGATCACCGACCACGAGTCCGTCCCGGGTCGGGGAGAGTCCTCGCACTCGGTTGCGTCGCAGTGATTCGAATTCACCCGGAGCGGACTGCCTGAAGATCTGGATCGTGTCGGGACGACCCGCCATGAGGATGTCGGTCATCCCATCGCGGTCGACGTCGAGGACCTCCACATCGGCGATCTCAACCGATACGGGGATCTCGATCCTTTCGAATCGCCAGTGTTCCGGAAGCTCGTTCGGACGCCTGGGGGGTCGGATGTCTTCGGGCGTGGCATCCGGGCGCTGGCGAAGCACCTCGATCCGACTCTTGTGGTTGTTGGCGACGACCAGGTCCGTGAGGCCGTCACCATCGACGTCGGCGGCGAGGATCGGCCCCACTCCGGGGCCGACCGGAACGGCTTCCAGGCCCTCGAAGCCGAAATGGGCCGCGGTCTCGGAGTCCTGTGCGATCGCGTTTCCGACACTCAGACCCGCGGCCAGGATCGCGGCTCCCGGGAAAGGGGACCAGTGAATCCGAAGGGTTTTTCGGCTCGATGGCATTGGACTACTCCTCGAGGGCGTCTCGGGATCTGAAAAGGGCTCTGTGAGGGGTATATAGTACCCGGCCCCCGAGGAGTGTCTCCCACATGACCAGCCGATTCTTCATCGCCATGTTCGTTCTCGTCTGCTTCGCCGTATCCGGCATCAGCGTGAAGGCCTTCGCCATCGATCTCGACCAGATCCGTCTCAAGGACGGCGGGGAGGTCCGGGGCGAGATCGTCAAGCGCGATGAACGCGGAGTGTGGATCGACGTGGGGCCGACGGTGGTCAGGTTCGATCTCGATCAGGTCGAGGAGATCGTCGAGCAGGATGGTGCGGGAGGGGTCGCGGTGAGTTCCGGAACGCTGTACTCGACGGCCGTCGATCCCGTCGAGCGAAGCCCCAAGGAGCATGCACGACTGATCGGGCCCGCGGTCATCAAGGTCTCCACCCCCAGTGGGCTGGGATCGGGGGTCGTGATCTCCCCGAAGGGACATGCGATCACCAACGCCCACGTCGTCCAGAACGAGACCGCGTTGCGAGCCACGGTGTGGATTCCCCAGGAGGACGGCACCCTTCGACGCACCGACATCGACGGCGTTGAACTGATCGCGGTGAACAACCACCTCGATCTCGCCCTGGTTCGGATCGACCATCCCGACCAGGGACTCTTCGAGTTCGCCCCGATCCAGGACCTGGAGAGGCTCGAGATCGGTCAGCCGGTCTTCGCGATCGGAAATCCCCTGGGGCTGGAGAGGACCCTCACCCAGGGAGTGATCTCGACGACCCAGCGGAACTTCAACGGCCTCACCTACATCCAGACCGACACTCCGATCAATCCCGGCAACAGCGGGGGGCCTCTCTTCAACACTCGTGGCGAGGTCATCGGCATCACCAACATGGGGATCCTCGGTGGCGAGGCTCTGGGCTTCGCGATTCCCGCCCGTTACGTCAAGGACTTCGTGCGCAATCGCGAGGCTTTCGCTTACGATCGATCCAATCCCAACAGCGGTCACATCTATCACGATCCCCCCACTCGTCGAATGCCCGGAGGGCCGGGCATTCTCGACGATGCGACCGGCGGCTGAATCCGCCCTCGAACTGCAAGGACACCAAGACATGAAGCTTCATCACACCATGCTCGCCGCCGGCCTCGCGCCGTTCATCGCCATCGGCGTTCTCGCCGATGATCCCCTCCGGATCACCGACCTCGCTCCCGAGGGGGCGTTCATGGTGATTGGGGCGGACGACATCGACGCCACCTGCAAGAACTTCCACGCGACTCCGCTCGCCGGCCTCATGGAGACCGATGCATTCCGGCAGGTCGTCATGCAGCCTCTCGAAGAGGGCATGGAGATGATGATGCTCATGCTCGGGGAGGAGATGGGGGATGGTGGCATCGACGAGTCCGACGCCCTGCCCCGTTCCCTCGGTCTCGCGGTCTATACCGATCTCGACGAGGAGACTGGAATGACTCGCGCCTTCGTCCTCGGCTGTGCGGAGTGGGATGCCGACGGGGAAGGCATGGAACGAATGATGGAGACGATGATGAGGGAGCGGGTGGATCAAGGCGACATCCGTCTCGATCGAAGGGAGATCCGGGGAAGAGAGGTGATGGTCGTGGAGACCATCGAGAAGGAGATGGAGTTCGAGGACGAGTTCGGCGGTGAATTCGACGCGATGATGATGCTTGGCGACCCCAGCGAGATGGCTCCCGACCTCTCCACGATGTTCGTGGTCAGCGATCAGGGCCGGGTGGTCATGGCCAACGACCTCCTCGCGATCGACGACGCTCTCGCCACCATCGACGGCGACGGGCGTGACGGCATGTCATCCACCAAGGACTGGCGGAACATCTCCGATCAGCTCGGAGACGCCGACGCCTATCTGGTGCTGCTGACCGATCCTCTTCAGGATCTGCTCGCTCCGATGTTCATGGGGCCACTGGGACTGGTGAAGCCCATGATCGACGAGACCTTCGGGGACATCCGTGGTTACGGCTTCGCAGCTTCCGTTCCCGAGGACGCGAGTGACGTCTCGATGGTGCTCACCGCCTCGATTCTCGCCCCCGGTGAACGGAACGGACTGATGTCCCTGATCACCGAGGAATCGGCGGTCGGCCAGGCCCCTCCGGCCCTGGTGGGTGCCGATGCGACCGGCTACGGTCGGATGAACGTCGATTTCAAGGGAATGGTCCCCCTGTTCCAGAAGCTCGCTGCGGCGATGCCGATGGGTGGCGAGGAGATCGAGATGTATCTGGATCAGTTCGGGCCGATGATGGAAGGCGCGATGGCGACCATGGGACCCGCGATGCACACGGTCTCCACCGTCAGCCGTCCGATCGGGCTCGGCAGCGCCTCGACGACCTACATCATCCCCACCAGCGATCCCGAGAAGGTCCAGCCCCTGCTCTCGATGTTCGGTCCCTCCATGGGACTCGAGCCGAGGGATTTCGCGGGCGAGACCCTCTGGAGCAGCGAGGTGGACGGCATGGCGGCGGCGATCGCCGGCAACTGGTTGGTGCTGGGTTCTCCGCGTGGAGTGGAGCAGGTGGTGCGTGGGCTCGGCGACAAGGATGGCGAGGACCTGGGTGGCTCTCGTGGTTTCCGGTCGGCGATCTCCATGCTTCCCGACGGTGAAGCGGTCGGCTGGGGCTGGATCGATGCGGTCTCCCAGTACGCCGCCCAGCGGGAGTCGATGGACGAGATGATGGACATGCTCGGCGGAGGTGGGTTCGATGAATTCGCACCCGAGACCGGTCTTGGTGCCGGCGACATGGACGTGATTCTCGACCTCGCCGAACAGCTCACCCCGGAGGAGCTTGAGAACCACCTCGGCCCACTGGTGTGGAACTTCACCACCGACGACATGGGATGGACCTACCGCCAGTGGTTCCTGGCTCCGGCCGTGAAGCCCTGAGCACCGGACCGGTTCGAGAAGGGACACCCGAGGGGCGCCGGCTGACACCCGGCGCCCCTCATTCCGTTAGCGTTTCGGCATGGGGCTTCTCATCCTTCTATCGACCGCGGGGGTGGTGGTGGTCGCCGCCCTGGTGATCGCGACGGTGCGTGAATCGATCCGTCCGGGTCGCAGGTCCACCGGTTGGGCCCTGGGCGTCGGTTGGCCGGTCGATCCCTCTTCGGTCGAC
>MDTG01142775.1_pt1 | contig 12097 bp, 13 predicted proteins | sample 811421 | NCBI WGS metagenome assembly MDTG01 (sample SAMN05326645, study PRJNA326480) | marine metagenome | isolation source: seawater | place: Pacific Ocean: South East | collected 2011 | reverse complement strand
AGTTCGCTCGCTCCACCCTTCTTCTTGAGAGGGCGCTTTTCATTATCCATTGAGAATGACCTCTGTTTCTTTGTTAAAAAAAGTTTTATATTTCTTTCAAATTTTAATATATATTAATTGCTATAGCATCTAAAGTTGGCGTATTTTCTCTCTCTATCTCACATGAGGGGGGTGTTTCGGCAATGACAATGATTGAGGTTTGCCCTTCAATAGGCATCGCATGGACTACGATTGGTTGAACATTTACTCTATTACTCCTCTTACACTTCGATTTACAATTTTGACATTTACATGTGCAACAGTCACATTGTGAAATGATGACCAAGATGATAGAAATGGGGATTATTATTATAAATATTTCTTTCGCATAGTTCGGTTCCATGATAGTATTACTATTCTTTTTAATTTTTAGATCTAAAATTAATCAAATTTTATTTTAAATAAGCTCCCATTCCTGAAAAACAGGTATATTAAGATTTTCTCTTTTTAATATTATTTGGTTATCACTATTTATACAGAGAATATATTTTACATCTCTAACTGTAGTTGATAATAAAAAATTATCATACTCCCACATGAGTGGTTTAAAACATATATCATAACTATTTTCATTCAAAAGTAAAATTTTTGATGTGTCTGGCATCCATCCATGATATGTTTGTATAATATATCCTCCTACTTGAATATTTCTTATTATTTTATCTTTTTCATTGATTACCCAATGACATGGTTCACTTGTTAATATGATATCCATAGTATTAAACGCATCATTTGTTTTATTATTTATATTTATGTATAATCCATTATCCTTATTTTTAATATAGTATATCTTATCCATTCTATATTAAGATGGAATATATTTTTTAAGTTGTATTATTATCACTTGATTGAAACAGTCTTTTAGGAATGGGTGGTATTCCTTCTTCAATAACATGTTTTTTAACCTTTTTCATGATTACAGGTTTAGGGGGTATAGGGATATTTTTACAAACACCATAATAATCTACCATATTAAAGATACCTAAATTTAGTTTTGTATGGCAATCAAGGGCACCGTGCTTATTATATTCATATATTTCACCAGATTTAATATGTATCGGTTTATCATTTTTCCAATCAATAAGATGACACATACATAGTTTTGGATTTTCCATTTAATAATGAAATATAAATAAATCTTTTATCAAATTTATAGTTTTGAAGAAATAAAATGAATTTCAGGACCATTCATACTTTCACTATAAATATATTTCCTCATATATCCACGATTACAATAATCCATCTCTTTCCAAATACTTTCCCAATCAATACTCGGATGAATGTAAGAATCAGGTGGTGTCCAATAAATATCAGACCAATCCTTATCTACATTGTAAATACCATAAGTATCTATTACGCAATTATATAATGTGACAAATTGAACAGATTTTAATTGAATATATGCCCCGTCCTTTGGATTAGGGGGATTAAATGTAACGGTCTTAAGAGCCTCCATTTTAATTTGTTTTATTCTAGAATAAAACAAATAATATCAAATTTAAGTTAAGTTATTTAAGAGTTCTCTATGAATGTGTATTAATAACATGAAAAATATTATTAATACAATTCTTATTTTATTATCCCATATGACTATTCTTCCAGTAGAAAGTATAATATTTTATAATGTGAGAGATTCCCATAACTGTTTAATTAACCGGGGATTTACCTGGTGTCATTCTTCACAGGAATGTATGCGTCAATGGGCAACACCATGTTCAGATAATTATGAGGATTGTAGTGATTGTCTTAGAAAACAAATTAATGGACAAAACATTGCTTGTCCACCAGAATGTGATAATGCTGTAATTGATTGTATTGATGATTCTGATTGTGGTAGCTCCCATTTTTGTCGTCCAGTCATGAGAAATAATGAGGCAAAAGAATGTTATAAATATTCTAGTGAAGGGGATACATGTAATGGACATACATCATCTATTTATGAATCTAGATGTCATCCATTATTAGATTGTGTTCATAGTAAAATTAATGTTAGACCATCTGTTCCGATGCCCCTAAATTTACCAGGAATATGTAAAAAAAAATGTATATTTGATTCTCCAAGAGATGAATATGGGTCTTGTATAAATTCTTTTGATGTTCGTCATTAAAACCCCTTTGGACTAAATGATACTCCGCAACCACAACTAGTCATTAATTCCTTATTAATTCCAAACTTAAACTTACTTTCAAATTCCCCTGAAGAAAAATCTTCTGTAACATAATCAATAGATGTCCCTAATAAATGTAGTTCGCTTAGTGGGTCAATATAAAGTTTTGTATTTTTTTCACTTAAAATGGTATAGAATTTATGACTTTTTATTTTATTATATTCATCTTCTTTTAATAAGTTTAATTCAAAATTAAAACCATTACAACCACCACTTGATGCAGAATATAAGAAACCATATTTATTTTTTGTTAACTTGATTATTTCAGACATCTTATTCCACGCATTTTTCGTAACTTTTACTGAATTCATTCTATATTATATTATTATTATTATTTAGACCCTAACCAGTGTTGAACTTGCCCTACATATTTTTCGTTCATATATTTTATATTATCTTCTAAAAATGTTTTATCTTTTTATTTAAACCAACCTCCATTGCTTTTTATATTAGTAATTAAACATATCCATTCAATACGGTACATCATTGTCTATTAAATATGATGATTATATTTTTTAAATAAATTGTAGGTTTTATTTAAAAATAATTTATTAATAAACTAAAAAAGTAATCATGTCTCTTTCTTCTTATGTTGACTATCTAGAAAAAGAAAATAAAAAACTTAGAAGCGAATGTGAAAAAAATAAAAATAGTTATTCTACATTATTTAATAAAAAAAAAATAGAGGAAGAATATAATAGTTATAAAGATATCATTCATAAAAAAGATCTTGAAATAGTGAAATTAGAACGTGAATTAGCAGTATATAAGGTAGCGATATATAATGGTAAGATAGCATTTGTATCTCCTGATAACATATATGGTTATATAGATTGTCCTGAATTTGAAAATGATATGAGTTTTCATAAAGCGAATTGTAAGGGTTTCATATTAAAAAATTCAGAAATGGTAAATAAAGAGGTTTCATTTAATTTAGGTTTTACACATGGTAGATTTCAGGCAATCAATGTAAAAATAAGTTCAGACACGACCCAAACACATGTTAACGATAATATAATTGACAATTTTATGGAATCTCCTAAAACGTTTGATAATATTGTCAATGAAAAAAAAGAAGAAGAATATAAAATAAACCCTTTATTTAAAGGTTGTGATGTTTGGTATATGAATGGTTATAATAAACATCATATGGAAGAGGAACTATCTATATGGGAAAACTTAATTGATAATGGATTTGTATTTACTTGGTCTGGTAAAGGTTCATGGAGGTCTAATACTAGTACTATTGTAAATAGCAAACTTCCAGATAAATTAAAAATTAGTGATAAAATAGCATGGTATTTTCCACAACGTGGATATTCCTCTATTCTAGAAGTAACGGGGAAGGCTCATTATGCAACTGATAATGAACTTTCTATTATAAAAAACGCGTTTAGTGAAGATACGATAGAAGAAATACGGGAATCATTCAAAAAATGGTCATGGAATGTAATGATTATCCCTGTAAACTTCTTGGCATATAGAAATAAAGATCATTGTATAGGACGCGATGATATAGAATGGGATAAAGATCATGATTGGTCATATGGTTTTAGAGGTTCTTCTGTTATTAAACCTTCATCACCTTATTGGTTAGAACAAGTATCTAAAATGTATGATTATATGAAAAATAATTAAAACTCAGACACGACATTTGTCAAATTTTAGTTGTAACATATACACTTATTATATATGGTTTTGAGATATTTAAAGTTTTATGGCCATTCATATCCATTCATTAAAAAATTAAAAAAATAAGTTAAATGGTAGATTTATAAACTTAATTAAAATGATCTTCAATTTCTAATAAATATTCATATTCAGAGGGAATTGTATCAATTATAATTGGATCATTAGGTATAGGGACAATAGATTCTGTTCCAGTAGTTGGATCGGTGATTAAAGTATCTGTATAGGATGGGGGATTTACTTCCCTTTCTCTGGTGGTTAATGCTTCTTTTAGACTTTCGGTATTTTGATCCAATAGTAGTTCTTTTATTTTAACATAACATTTTGTCCATAAATTTTCTGATGATTTTTTATCAACGAAATCTTGGATATAAAAATTAAGTGTCATCAATAAGTTTTCTCTGTTTAACCTTTCTTCATAAGAATTATAAACACTTAATGATACATTTACGTTTATATTTTCTTTATCATTAATATTTACATAGTGGATATCCATTTTATCTATAAGAAAGTATGTTTTTTCCACCGTATTTATTGTCACCAATGTTTCTGTGTTATTCTCCGGGGTACTTGACGGTATATCAATATCATCAAACATAATCCCCGATGGTATTATACGTGTAAAAAATCCCATTTATAGTAATTATATATATTTTTTATTAAAATGATCCGAATATTATTTCTAAGAGACAAATGTAATAATTACCTTACCATGTCCAGTATGGGTTGCTGAAGAAGATTGATTTGTTCCATTATTTTTTGATCCACCACCATATGCATTTCCCGAAGAGGACCAAGACCCAGTCGTATTTCCACCACTATATCCACCTCCGGCACCAGGGACAAGGCCTGCACCTCCTCCGCCACCAAAACCCCCCTGTGCGATGGCCCATGTTTCAACCTTCCCTCCCCTCGAACCATTTTTGTAGGATTTTGGGATATAATCATCAAAGTATCGTGCTGCCCAATTTGAGGTCAAGCTGGATCCGGGGCGACCATTCCCATTTGTTCCTGAGATGAATCCTGCTCCAGAAAATCCGTAGTAGTAAGTAGTTGAAGTGGTTCCACCTTCGCCAGCTGGTCCAGTAAATGGTCCAGTTTCGCCTGTCAAGCCATTTCCTCCAAATTGTTGTCCAATACCACTTGTCCTTCCACGTCCACCACCACCACCACCTGCTATAACTAAAATATCGCTCTTTTCTGCGTTTGCAGGAGACGCTTTAACAACATATGTACCCCCCCCACCTCCTCCTGGTCTATGTCCATATGTTGTACTCCCCGAACCGGCACCGTCTCCAAATGTATGGCCTTTTTGACCGACCACAATCCAAAGAATATCACCCGAGGTTAAATTAAATGTTCCTGTTATAATTGCTCCTTTACCACCCGCTTTTCCATTTGTGGTTGTATTGTAGTGGAAACCTGTGCCTCCCTCAGCTCCATAAGCAGCAATTGTATATGACCCTGTTATAGGGACAGTCCATTTTTGGACACCGGCTTCCACCATATTAAAATAAGATGTATTATTCCAAGGCTCAATATTTGGTCCATATGTATTTTTACATTCGGTTAATGTTGGACCATCCATTCCAATTGATCCACAATTTGTAAATGTATGTGATGTAAATGGATATAATCCCGGAGCGGTAAATGTTTTACCTTTAAAATGGGTATTTATTGATAAGGGTAATGGATCATCGGGGACTTTATCGCCCGATTCAAAATCAATGCCACGGAAATATGATAATTGTATGTTTGAAGACGCAACAGTGCGTGAACTTCCTGATGCATCTGTTGCAGTAATTATTATTTTTCCATCACTGTTATTAGCCCCCGTAGTTTGCTCTATGAATATTCCTTTGTTATGTGAACCACCTCCAAGTCCATTTGGATTACTATAATATTGATCCGCACCATCACCACCATACACTCCGCCTCCACCCGATCCCGAATAATATGACGCTCCACCACCACCACCAAAACCACCAGACGCTCCATTATTACCTGAATAAATCCCACCTGTCCCTCCCTCACCACCATTCTTAAACGAATATCCACCTGTGAAGTTCGGATCCCAGAGAGTCCCATCGCCAACACCATTACTAATTAGTCCTCCTCCTCCTCCAGCTCCATACTCACCAGCAGCCCCTCCTGCTGTTGATTCGCTGTAAACACCCTGACCAGACCCTCCATGTAGAGCTCCATGCACGACAGAGCCCCGTCCACCTCCTCCTCCCGCTGCCAACTGTAGTTCAGCAAGGGTGACAGTGGAATAGTCATCCCCCTTTACAAAAAATGTACCACCACCTCCACTTGATCCCAAGTTGGTCCCTTCTCCTTCTATCCCTTTTTGACCACATAATATCATATATTTATCACCCATAGTGAGGTAAAACCGTGACTTCATTCTCGCCCCTAACCCCGCTTCTCCGCCTGCCCCAACCCCACCCACAATACCTCCTCCTCTGGCACCGTATGCGTCCACTTCGTAATATCCATTATCAGGAACAGTCCACACTTGTATTCCATTAACACCCGATTTTCCAATAACATTAAATAGATTAGTATTATTCCACCAGTTATTCCCAGATCCATAGGAACTGATACAATCTGTTAATGTTGGACCAGTATTTCCTGTTTTTCCACAATTTGTAAATGTGTGCGTTGTAAAACCATAAATCCCCCCCGTTGTCAGAGCTTGATGTCCAGATGCTGTTGTAAGTCCGGATTTTATATATATTTGTTTTAGAAGAAGAAAAGTAATGTCTGCTGTTGGTATAGGGACTTTAGCATTCTCGGGTGGGACTTGTGGTGTTTCCCCGGTGGGGGGCCCAGTACTAATTATCTCCACGATTACATACCCTGAATTAGCCAAGTTATTCCAGCTAGTCATACTGATACCATCAGAGCCACCAGTTACTTCTATTAATGTTGTTGTATCTGTATCCGAAAAATGACTATCAGTTGTATTTGGACCACCCTTCCAAGCACTCCCTCCTCCTCCTCCAGCTCCCCAGGAATTACGTGTATTTCCACCTGCATTTACAGAAATCCATGTATTTCCTGCTCCTCCCCCAGTATATCCCCCCCCACCACCTGCTCCTATACCAGTACCACCACCACCAGCACCACCTCCAAAACCCCCCTGCGATGTCCCGGTAGTGGTCCCATTCTTACCTTTACCCCCTATCCAACGTGATCCACCTTCTCCGTTGCTACTTCTATACGTCGCAGGGTCTGTTCCATCACTTAACCATCCCGCTCCTCCTCCTCCTCCACCATAACTAGTAGTCTGGATCCCTCTACCTCCGCTTCCAATTCCTCTTACACTATAACCATCACTACCTCCATCAACTGTTCCACTTGAATATACAGTAGCAGAGCTGCCGCCTGTCCAGGTAAGTGGTGCTCCACTTAATACACCTCTTGATTTACCATTATTACTTGCCCCTAAACCTAAACCTTTTTTATTGCTGTATCCGCCATGACCCCAACCACCGCCTCCTCCGGCAACTACAATTAATCCATTACCCCCCTTATTACCAGTATATACCCATGTTCCTCCACCCCCACCAGACCCATTACTATCAGTGGACATAGTAGTTGATGATGTTTGTCCACAAACAATATTAATGACAGTTCCAACCTCTAATTCTAAACTTATTTTAACGGTTGCTCCTGAACCAGGACCGGACGGGTAGAATGATCCACCGCCATACCCGCCACTAGCCCCCTTTGCTGTTATTTCATATACTCCTGTAACTGGAACCTTCCATTGTTGAACACCAGTCTCTGTCATATTAAGAAAATTATTAGAATCATTCCACCAACTACTATTACTGCTACCATAGTAACTGCGGCATTCTGCTAATGTTGGACCTATACGACCACTCTTTCCAGCAGTATTAAATGTCATTCTATCAACAGTTCCATCTGTATCTGTTAATTGATATAATGCCATGTATTATATAGTATTCATATTTTTTTTAAAAAATATACTCCCGCGAATAATTTAAATATTTGAAACTATATATCTTAATTATACGTAATAGAATTATGTATTATCATTTACCAATAATATATTACTCATAAGATATATATATTAAATAATATTAAATAATATTAATTTAATAACTTACCAAGATATAATCTATATTATTAACTTTTTTTTGATGATTTAAAATGAATAATAACCTTATTTTAAAAATGCTAAATTTTTTAACATTGTTATTTCAAATTCAAATGATACATCCGAATTATTTGTATCATATAATTCATTATTCTGCGCCCATAATTGAATATTTATTCTGTGTAATTTCATTGGATTAAAATATACAGGATTAAGGTCTGATTCAGCTGTCCTGTAATGGAGGTACTCACCGTGACCTGCGCGTAACTGAATACGTTCAATAATATCTCTTCCAGAAGAGTTTCTTTTACAGGCTACACTTGGTATTTCAGGAATAACTAAATCAACAAAGTGAGAAGAAACGTCAAGTAACCTATTAGAAAACATAATTGGTACCTCAGCTACAATATCGGTAGATGTTTCTTTTGGTAAAAAACCAAATAATCTAGCTGCCCCTCGTGTGACATTATCAAAATCCCATAATATGATAACATTTTTATCAGGATCACTTGGAGATTTGAAGTATTCAAACTTATTTATTAATCCTTTCAATGGTCTATCTGCCTCATTACTTGGTAAATTTAAATTATCCTCATCTGTATTTATAAATGTTACACGAAATGTCCTTGGAGTTGTATCACTATTTGCAATTCTTGTGCTAGGGTCAGGATTTGTAGACGTAATAGCTGGGTCACTATATTCTACATAATGCGAATATTGATTTTTTATATTTGTTGATAAATTATTTGTACTACTTGCTTTAAATCTTTGATCATAATTTTGAAAAACATTTGCTAATTCACCAACCTCATATTGTCCGGGATTTATAGTGATTTTATGTATTGTATCTTCACCTTCTATTTTATATCTTATGATATTGTTTGTATTATTTACATTATATGGTGGAGTTCTTATGGTTGTTTTTAAAAGTTTAAAACCAATTACATTTGTATAAATATCGTAATTTGTAGTTACTAAAGAAGATGAACTTTCTCCAGATTTTCTTTCAAAATCAAAAAGAACATCAAAGTTAGATGTACTGAAATTTTTATCTGCTTGAAAATAATTATGCGAGTCTACAACAATTTTCTTTTTAATTATATTAGGTGTAAATAACTGATTACGATATTTTTCATATCTTTCTTTTGGTTCCATATTTGAATACCTTGTATCCATATAATTTTCTTCTTCAGATGATTCTTCATCAGAACTATTCTCAAAATTACTGTTATAAAAAGTATTATCCATTTAATTATTTAATATTATTTTTTTTCTTTAAATCTTTTGATTTTTTAATGATTGCTTCACCCACTCTTTTTAGAAAGTCAATATGTGTAGAATATTCGGGGAATAAATTAGGATTATACTCTATTTCATTAACAAAATAATCTCTACAGTTATTTTTATTATCAACACAACATCCAAAATCTATTCTGAATAAAAATGGAGGTCCATTTTTATCTTGTGGTATTATTTTTAATATCTTTCTCCCCATAATTTTTAATTTATCTATTAATTCATCTTCTATTTTTTCAGGTATTTCATCATATGTATTAAAGACTCTAGCCTTATACTCGCTTTTAGGATAGGCGAATTTAACTTTCTCAAATCCCCCTACTCCAAGGGAAGATGGATCTATAATAGTTCCCATAGAATGACAATATTTCCCATTCAACCAATATGTACGGACTTCATAAAATCTCTCAAATTCTGGAACAAAATTCTGTACTAATAGTAATGGTTTTTCTATACGAACTTGTTTTTCTATTTTCTTAATATAACTTAAAAATCCCTTATCACTTTTCAAAACCTTATCTAAATGCCATTTTTTAAATCCAATCCCGAATCCACCGGGTTGAGGCTTAGTTATGAAAGTAGTTGTCCCCCATTTATTACATTCAATTCGGATTTTATTAATTATATTTTTTACATTCATATTATCCTTAATAGTAAATGAAATTGTTTCAACAACTGGAATAGCTTTAGATTCTAAGGTATCTGTATATAGTTTTTTATTAAGGACAAATTTCTGAAGTTCAAGGGGTTGGCAAAAAATAGCAGTTGTCTTTTTAATAATATCATTATATTTCTTATATCCATCTGAACTTTTTAACTTATGGGCATTATAATATGGACAATAAAATCCAAAGAGTACATCAAATTCGTTAAATCTTTTTAAATTTACATCTTTTTTTGTTAATATTTCTACCTCAGCTTCTTTGTAATACTTCTTTACATAATATGCTATCCCAACATCGGAACTTAATCCGTATTCTTCACCCCATTTCTCTTTACTCAGATTAAATGTTTTATCATCAATACCTTCTAACCATTTTGGAAATCTATCTTCTGATATCGCATCTGTATTTATACCGACAATGATACCTACTTTCATTTATTATATTGTAATATTAAAAATAAAGTTATTTCCTTGTCTTCTTTCTTGTCCTTTTTTTCCTTGTCTTCTTTCTTGTCCTTTTTCCCCTTGTCTTCTTTCTTGTCCCACCACCTCTACCTATTGGTTTTGCTTTAACAACTCCCGATGGTATCGCACTTGGTGGTACTAGTACACCTTCAACTCCGATTTCTATACTATCATATGATATTTCAGGGATTTTAATTAATCTTAAAATTTCATTGTATCGTGCTATATCTTTTTTAATGTGTATTGTTCTTATTACATATTCATCCCTTATAATAGTTTTACATTCTTCTATACGCGCATCTATACTATTTATGTTTTGCATTATTCTTCTTCTATATTCTTCTCCAGCTGAACCCATGCCTGATTCTGAGAAAGCCATCATACTCATACTCTCTATTTCTTTCTTTTTATTCTTTAGTTCCTGTATTTCTTCAAAAACAGAGTTTATCATAAAAAGTTTACGGTCTTCATATACACGATCGTCAACGTCCGATCCAATTTCTATACTATCATATGATATTTCTGGTGCATCAATTAATCTTAGAGTTTCATTGTACCTTGCTATATTTTTTTTCTTCTGTATTACTTTTAGTATATAGCCATTACTTATAACTTTTTTGTATTCTTCTATATGTCTATCTATATTATCTAGGTTTTCATTTATTCTTCTCTGGTAAGATTCCATACCTGGTTCTAATAAAGACATCATACTCTCTATTTTTCTCTTTTCAATCTTTAGTTTTCGCATTTCTTCAATGGCAGGAGTTATTATGGGGTCCCTTTGAAGACTCATTATATATATATTAAACTTTTTAAATTTGAATAAATTAATAAATCAACCACAAAGAAACATGGAGACAAAATATCCGAAGTACACCAACACCTACTCTCAGAATAAGGTATATCTTCCAAAGGAAGACTATAAGATGATCCACAACTACTGCGTCCTACTAGACTTCCCCATGGGAGATAACTATAGGATAGAGAGAGAAATACTGTGGCGGGCGAAGAGGATGAAGGTGAAGATGAAGAACAATGTTAATATGCGTAAGCATCATAGGATTCAGCAACCCGGTTTTGATGTCCAACGGCGGCTCACAAGTAGATGAACCTGAAGCGTAATAAATTTGATTTTAATATTTTATTATATTAAAATAATCACGAAAAGAATAATAATGGAATTGGGAAGTATTATAATAGAGTCTATTAAGAATATTGGGTCTAAAGATAAAGGGGATGATAAGGAAAACTCTTCTAATCATATGGGAAGACATACAGTTTTGATTACAGATACCTCTATACCAATTCAAGAAAAGAAAGGTCGTCCACGATGCTGTTCTCCAACTCCCCGTTAGACCGTTACTAATTCATAGGATAAGGTATATTTAAATTTGAATAAATTTTTTTTATTCAAATTTAATTGAATAAACCTGAAAAAAATCCACCTTCTTGTTCTTCAGATTTTTCAGCTTCTCTGTAAACGGCACGTCTTCCTTGCACTTTTCCAGATCTTCTATTTGAACGTCTAGCTGTTCTACGTGCTACTCTTCTAGTAGAGCGCTTTGCGACACGACGGGCAGAGCGTCTAGCCGAGCGTCTAGCCGAGCGTCTAGTTGAGCGTCTAGCCGAGCGTCTGGCCGAGCGTCT